>Ga0255347_1007814_pt1 | contig 10966 bp, 6 predicted proteins | sample wastewater_treat_2_FD_192479 | JGI IMG/M metagenome (GOLD analysis project Ga0255347, IMG submission 192479) | Wastewater microbial communities from Lulu Island WWTP, Vancouver, Canada - plant24 | ecosystem: Engineered > WWTP > Wastewater > Unclassified | place: Canada: Vancouver, British...
CGTCGTGTTGGATATGAGCCGCTCGGGCCTGAATGTCGCATACCCGGCCTCCGTCTCGGTCACGCGCACGGCGACCTGATAGGGCGCCGTCTCGAAGCCGATGAAAATGAGATCACCCTCGCGCCTAACCCGGTTCGCCGGGTACGTCGTGCGCTTCGCCTGCTGCACGAGGCGGATCTCGTTGTTGAAGGGCCGGATCTGCGTTGACGCGAAGACCGGGATACCCTCGCGCGGCTCGAGCATCTCCTCGCCCGTCGCCTTCACGATCAGCGACTTGGCGGTGGCATCCGGATTGATGACGAGTTTGAACGCCTTCGTCTCGACCGTGACGGGCGTCGTCCCGTCGAAAGGCGTCATCGGCATCTCTTCAGCGCATACGGAAAATACCACAATGGCACCGAGCGCCCAATACAATCTCTCTTTCATTGTCATTCCTTTCTTACTGTTTCTCTGTTCTTTCGGCATGGGCCGAGACGGCGGCGACCTGCGCGGTGACATACCGTTTGACCAGCATCAGCGTCGCCGCGGCCTTCGCAGAATCAGCGCAGGTCATCGAGACAGGAACAGATCCGGTAACGACGCCCTCGAAACTGCCGCGGATGATATCTTTATCGCCGAGGGAGCGGTCCAGCGTGACGGACTTTCCGCCGACACTGATTGTCGGCCTGTCAACCGGGCCGACCAGCGTAAAGGTTACCTCTGCACGTTCGCCTGGACGCACGGCCAAAGGGGCTAGATCGGCCATATTCCGGCTCGGCGCGAAGAAGCGGGGGAGTTCCGACTCCACAGACAGCGTCTGCCTCGCTGCGGGGGTCAGTTCGGAAACAAGCGCCTCCTCGTTCGGTCCTAGTGCCGTGACCGTCACCTGCGCACGAATAGCCGCGTCCGCACACTCAAACTCAGCCGCATTGGCGCCCTTCCTGAGCATCGGGACGGATTCGGCCTTTTGCCGGTTGAGCGGTCTGCCGCTCAGTGAGTACAGCGTCCAATACCCGTTCTCAAGCTCAGCATACTGCCCGCCGCAGATCTCAAATGGGACTTCATGCCGCTGGCCGTTCAATTTGACGGACGCATTCGCGAGTGTCGGATGGGTCTCGCGCATGACCCGAAGATCCGAGATCTCGACCGCCGCCGTCTGGCCCCTATTCAGTCCGTTCATCCAAATCGAGACGTTTTCAATCGCCTGACAGGCTGCGGCTCTCTCGTAAATGCAATAAGCGGCGCCCGAAAGATACGGCCAACGATAGCGTTCCGTGAATTCCGGCAGGTGATCGCGCCAGATGGAAAAGACGAAATAACGCCAACCGGTGAAATCGAGCGTCAGGTGGTGTTCGCTCCTTGCGTTATTCACATCGACCGGTGAATGAAGCTGCAGGTTCACGTCGACACCCGAGCCGTCGCCCTTGACCCAGACGCCAAGCGCCAAAGGCGTCCCCCTGGGTGCGCGATAGTTATGGCCGCCGTCCGGCACGGCGCCTGCGCCGACGGGATCATTCCCGCCCGCCCAGAGACTCAGATAGGGGCGTGGAATCGTACGCTCCGCGACCGACCACGAATTGTTCCGCTCCGCACCTTTGTTCGTCGCCGTCATCCTCAGTGTGGCGCCGTGTTCGCCCGAGCCCGCCGCGATGGAGGCCGAGACCCCTTTTTCGCTCCGGACGGCCAGATTCGTCACCATCGACGAGGAAAGGATCGTCAGCGTATTCGTGCCATCCCAAGGATCGCCGGCATCAAGCGTGCGTATGCGTATGGCAGCAGGAAGTTCCGCCGGAGACGGAACCGTCCAGGAACGGTCGACCGGTGAAACCATGTGATGCTTCGTCACTTGCGTCATGCGGACCTTCCAGACGCCGTCAACGTCCTGGGAAAGACGGAAGTCCGCCCCTTTTTCGCGAAACGCCGCGAGGTGGCGGGGCTTGAACGCGCGCGCGACGCGAAGACGCTCATACCAGCCGAGCAGAACCTCCTGACCTATCATGGTATAATTCTGCACATGACCACGGGCATAATTGGGAATGAGCGAGAACCCGCAGTCGTGTCCGGCGATCTTCGCGCCGAAATACTCGACATCATCCCGCATATAACCGAAACTCAGGTGTGAACCGACGCACACGGGCCACCATCCGAGTGAGATCTGCTGAAAGTTCGCAATCCGATGAGGGATGAGGCTTTTCTCAAGGTGTCGGTCGGTAAAAGTCTTCGGCGAATAGCTTGCATAGTCCCACGAGCCGACCATCGAATGGAACCACCATCCGCTGGCCGTCCACAGGGAATCCTCGTAATGCGGCGCTTTCCCGGTCGCTGCGCAGGCCTCGTAGAAATCGTACATGACGCGCGTATAGTCCGCCGAGTTCCGATGATAACCGTCAAGCCCGTCGTTGTAGATTCCATCAAAATCGCCCGCCTTGTAGACCTCGGCATAGCGCTTGGCGCTGGCCAGGGCCAGCGGAGAGCCCGGCTCGGCGAGAAACGCACCAAAAAAACACCAGAGGTAATCCGCGTTTGCACCCGCCGCATGAGCCGCTTTCTTCGAACCGAAACGGGCACGCTGGACGCCCTTGAAGGCGTACGGCGGCTCGAAGGAAATGTCGGAATACTGGAAGAGTTCCGTGCCGATGCGGATCGTGTTGCCGCGACTCCAAGTTGCGAAATTGAAACCGTGGTCTTTTGCAGGTTTTTCATTCACGCGGATCTCGGTTATTTCCGCTTCCGCAGGAATCGGCTCGGCGAGCGTATAGCGGTGACAGATGCGGATGCCATCGGCCATCTCCGTCGGTATCCACGGCGTATTCGGGCCGATGCAGCCGGAAAGGTTGTGGATGGACGTCTTTAAACCGGCCGCCTTGGCCTTGAACGAGCATGCACGTAAGTCTTCAAGGCCTCGCGGAAACTTGTTGGTGTCCATTCCGTACCAGCCGTAATGATCCCAGAACCGACGGAAGTGGAAACGGTTGACCCCCGTCCGTTCGGCGATTTCCATAAGATCATCCATAGTGTCGACCGCCGCAGCGTCCGCGATGATGTAGGAATACCGATTCATCTCAGAATCAAGCGACCAACCGCCGCCCGAGTCAGAATGCGGCACACCTGCGGCAAGCGTCATAGCGCGCATCATTTCAGGGATGACCTTGCGATCGCCCGCGGCCAGCCCGACGGCCGCACCCTCGAAGGGCGTCGACGACCGATAGGTGATCGAAAGTTCCACCCACGGGTTTCCATAAACGCCATCCATACGGTAGGCGCGCAAGACCACTGCCGACTTGTCGTCCGACAGTCCGTTGATGCGCGATCCGATATACTTGTTGCATACGGGCTTGAGGCCCAAAAAGACCAGAGCCTCAAGGTCTTGGATCATCGCCTTCTCCACCCGGAACGTCCACCCGCCCCGGAAATTCTCAATCGCCAGTGTCACGGTTCCGTGCACATCTCTGAACCCTACCCCGTAGCGATTGCCGTCAAGATGTCTGAACGTGGCGGAACGTGCCCGCTTGCCGTCCGTAAGTACGGCTGTCATCAGCGGCTTGGCCTCGCCGCATAGTTCGCGGCCCGACGGTTTCTCGCAGATTGACGTAATGACACCGTTTGTCCCGATGCTCAGACTGGCGAACTCACCTTCGAAAACCTCCGCCGCACAGGCAAGTCCCGCCAGAACAAACAATGCGCACACCTTCCTTTTCATCGTCACTCCGGTTTTACGTAGTAGTAATCGCCGACAAGATTCTTGAACGACAGGGTTGCAAAGTCATTTGTCGCCGTGCCGGGCGTCATGCAGAAAACCTGCGAGGCCGCCAGTTTCACCGTGTCCGGCCAGAGATAGCCTTGCTTGACGACGACGACCTCATAGTCGGACGCATTGACGCCCATCGCCGTGAAATGCTCCTTCATCGTGAAGGACGTGCGCACGGACGCGAAGACGATATCGACATTGTCTGCGCGAAAGAGCACGCCCTCGCCGGACTCCTCGCCCACAAAGCCGAGTATCTTGCCACGCTTCACATACTCGCCTTCGACAATGACGTCACCAGTGTACTCATCTGTCTTCGGGATCGTCAACGTCGCGCGATCGCCCGGCTTCAGCGCCGTGAACTTGGCCCAGACCGTCGGACAATAGAGCGAGGTATAGAGTGTCTTTACACCGCTACCGAGGAAACGCTCCAGCAGGAAGGCGCTTTCGCCGCCCGCGCCGGCCGTCGTGTTGTCGCCCGAGTCACTGACGAACACCGGTTTCGCCATCGTCTTTACAGCATCGACCGTCTGGTCGGGCGCCAGCGCCGGCACGCCGAACTTGAGCTCCGTCTTGTGTGCGTCGAAGTAGTCTGCGATCGCTTTCGCCTTCGCATGCACGGCTTCGTGATTCGCCTTTGAGTAAACGATGACCGAGGCCGACATGCACGGCGCGTCCACCCACGGCTGGCCGTTGAAGACCGAAGCCGAGATGACATCCGGATCGGCATCGAGTTCGCGCACCATCTTCATGATCGAGACATACGGCTCGACCGAGGTCTGCGCGGCATCCGCGAACTGCACCTTGATGCGGAAGAAGTGCGGGACGGTCACCGCCTTCTCGTTCAGGATGCGCATGAGCGCGACCGCCGCGCGTGTCTCCGTCTCGTCGTAGTCCGTATGCGGCGCAGTGCGGTAGCCGCTGATCGCCTGCACGTTCAGAATGAGCCCGTCCGCGAGGTTCCCGTGAAAATCCTGCGCAAGCGAGATCGGGATCTGGTCGCCGACCGTCTTGCGGAGTTCCTTGACCGTGAACTCCTCGCCGCTCCCCAGCCCCTCGACGTACATCGCGCCGTGGAGATAAAGGTAGATCCCGGCGGCGTCGGGATGCTTCGCCGCTTCCTTGCGGAAGTCGGCGAGCACCTCGTCGAAGCACTCCCGCGTCACCATGCCTGACGGCAGGGAGACGGCGTAGACGAGCGGAACGACCTCGAACCCCGCTTCTTCGAAGAGATGGGACGCGAAGAGTTTGTTCTTCGCCTCTTCTCCGTGAAGGATGTAGAAGTTCTTCTTCCCCGCCTTCGCGGGAGAGAAGGTGTTCGATTCGCATTGGAATGACCCGACGAGGATTTTCATTGGCTTTTCACAATTGGTAAGTTGAGCGTTGAAAGTTTTTTAACGCAGAGACGCAGAGGCGCAGAGATTTTTACGGGATGGCGGCGTGACCGCCGCCCGGGGGGGAGGGACGAGCGTCTGCTCGTCCGCGGGCAAGCAGACGCTTGCCCCTCCCGATGCTCTGCAATGAACCCTGAAACCATCCTTCCGCACAGCGGAAGGCGGCTCGTGGGGACACTCGCCCTCCAAACCACGTCAATCATGTCAATCATGTCAATCATGTTAATCATGTCAAAAATATCGGCATTCTTCACTTTTCGAAACCGCTCAAAGAGAACGTGAAAAGTACTCATCCATCTTCGGGGACATCGGCTTGCAACCGTTTTCCGTGATGATGTAGCCGGTCTCGATGCGCGCGCCGTTGAACTTCGGATGCCCGAAGAAGCTGACATCGACCATGACGGTCATGCCGGGTGCAAGCACATCCTCAGAGTTCGGCCCGTAGAAGGGCGCCTCCGCCTCCATGAGGCCGATCGTGTGGGCGAACGGGCAGACGAGGTACTCGAAGAGGCCGTGCTTCTTGAAGTACTCGCGGCCGGGCACGTCGATCTCCTTGCCGGAGACGCCGGGCTTGAGCATGTCCTTCGTGAGCCACATCACTTCGCGAAGGTGGTTCATGCACTCCTTCTGGTCTTGCGTGAAGACACCGTTCACGGGGAGCGTGTCGCCGAAGGTCCCCGCGTAGCCGTTGAAGCGCGGCGCGATGCCGATCATCACGAGTTCGCCGTCCTTCATCTCCTTGTTCGTCGCCGTCGGCACGACCGCATTCGCGCGCGCACCCGAGCCGACGATGGTGGAGTACGCGAAGTTCGTCGCGCCGTTCGCGCGGCAGACCGCCTCACCTGCGGCGGCGACCTCGTACTCGAACACGCCCGGCTTGATCTTCGCCTTCATCGCGTCATACGCGAGGTCGCAAAGACCGACGGCCTTGAGCATGTTCTCGCGCTCCCACTCGCTCTTGAAGGCGCGAAGCGCCTCGTAGTCGGCGGTGATGTCCACAAGCTCGACGCCCGCGAACCCCTTCTGGAAGTCGAGATAGACCTGATGCGGAATCGTGTTCGTGCCGACGAGTCCGATGCGTTTCAAAGGCATGCCCGCGGCGGACATCTCCTTGTAGAGATCCTCGAAGCCGATGATGTGCGCGTTCGGATACTCCTCTCCCGGCACCATGAACACCGGGAAACAGCGGATCTTCTTGATCGCCGAACTCTGGATCGCGAACGGCTCGGACTCGGGCCCGCCGAGGAGCCACGGCTCACCCTTCGCGGGAACGAACACGGAACCCTTCTCGAACTGGCCGCACCAGCCGGTCAGGTACCAGCCGTTGGCGACGTTCAGTTCGTCAAAATAGACAAGCGCGGCATCGAGGTTCTTTTTCTCAAGAATCGCCTGCACGGCGGCGATGCGTTTGTTCGTTTCGTTCTGATTGTAATACGACATAATCTCTCCTTTTCGTAATTGTAATTTAAGAAAAGCACCCAAAACCTTCAATTGAAAAATCTGCAATAACCGCTTAAATATTTGCAACACGGGCTACACTAAATTTGCTATATTTTACCTGCCATGACCGATATTAAAGCCAAGAGAGTCGGGGTCCTTGTTGAACTGACCCGCGAATTCGGGCGCGACCTCTGCAGGGGAATCACTGATTTCGCCTGTTCCAACGAGGGCTTCATCCCCTTTTTCATCACCCCCGAGACGCTTAAACGTAAATCCGAACTCAGAACGTATGACGGATTCATCGCCCGCGTCATGACCGATGAGATGGCTGTGACCCTTGCCGCACTCAAGAAACCGATCGTCGACGTGTACTACGACAAGCCGCGCCCGGGTTTCGCCATTGTTAAGACCAACCACTCCCGCATCGGACGGCTTGCGGCAGAACACTTCCTAGAGCGTAAATTCAAGAATTTCGCCTTCTGCGGCTTTGCCGGCGGACGCTTTTCGAACTACTGTTCTCGCGCCTTCCAGCGAGCGCTGGCCGCAAAAGGGCATCGCTGCCACGATTATCTGCCGGACTCCAAAGCCAAGTACGAATTCGACAGCACGGTTCTGATCAACGAGCAGCTCAATCGCGCACCGGATGCGAAGGCGTTGGCGAAGTGGATCGCGATATTGCCGAAACCGGTGGCGGTGTTCTGTCCGAATGACCTCCGTGCATGGCAGTTGCTGCAGGTTTGCAAAGAATGCGATGTCGATGTCCCTCACGACATCGCGATTCTCGGACTCGACAACGACGTCATCGTATGTGGTTTTTCGAATCCGATGCTGTCCAGCATTGATCCGGACACACCGGCGATCGGGCGTGAAGCAGCGCGGACATTGGTCGAGATGATGAATGACCCGGATTTCCGCAAAAAGACCCTGATTCGGCAAGTTGACCCCAATCGGGTGATCGGACGCGCCTCCACGGAAGTCTATCCCATCGATCCGCCTTGGCTTTCCGATGTTCTCGTTTACATGCGTAAGCGCGTTGGCGATCGGCTCACCGCCGATGATGTTTTCAAGCATCTCGGTCTCTCGCACACGACCGTGAACAGGACTTTCCGGAAAGTACTAAACACAACCGTGCAGAAGGAAATCGCTGCCGCGCGCATGGAGGAAGCGCGAAGGCTTCTTGAGAACACCGTTCTGAACACCGCGCAAATCGCCAAGCGCGCCGGTTTTGCATCGTCGACTTATTTCGTGCGTACGTTTACCAAAGCGCACGGGATTTCTCCCATATCGTGGCGTAAACAACATCGGCAGTCTTAACCGGGGTGCGATTCAACTTTATTGAATCGCAAAAGGTCAAAGGGTTCAGGGGTCAGGGGTTGCGCGGCAACCTTTTATGGCGATTATGACAAGCGGTTGTGTTTCTCCAGTTTTGAGGGCGCCACAATAGGAAGGGCGTTACTACGTAACTCGTTGCAAAACAAGCCTGAACCCAGAACCCTGGCTCCTGAATCCTAGGTGCGGTGCAACGAAGTAAAACCACACCCGCTTAACCTGGTCAATTACAATCCGCATTGTTCGGGCATCGCATATATGGTATGATATGTGCGTTATGGTTGTCCGTGTGTTTGTATCTGATTAGTCAATTAAAAGGGGTTAAAATGAAAGTTACTGCTGCCGTATTCACCGTTGTCGCATTGACTATTGGCCTGGCCTTCGCCGGAACGGAGGCATCGCCGGACGACATCCGTCTGCCCGCGCCGCGCATGGAGGGCGGCAAGCCCCTGTTCACGGCTCTGAGTGAGCGGCGGTCGTCCCGGGATTTCAGCGACAAGCCGCTTCCGATGCAGGTCGTTTCCGATCTGCTCTGGGCCGCTTTCGGCATCAACCGGGCAGATTCCGGCAAGCGCACAGCGCCATCTGCCCGCAACTGGCAAGAGATCGACGTCTATGTGGTGCTGGCCGAAGGCGCGTACCGGTACGACGCCAAAAACAATGTCTTGCGGGCGGTCGCTAAGGGCGATCTGCGCGCGCTCACCGGCAAGCAGACGTTTGTGGCGAAGGCGCCGCTCAACTTGGTTTATGTGGCCAACCCGGCCAAAATGACGGGCGCATCCGACGATGACCGGGTGCTGTATTACAGCGCGGGCGCGGGCTTCATCAGCCAGAACGTCTACCTCTTCTGCGCCTCGGAGGGATTGGGAACAGTGGTGCGGGGGCTGGTCGACCGCAAAGTGCTGGCCGAGGCGCTAAAACTGCCTGAAACCCTCCGCATCGTCTTGGCGCAAACGGTCGGGTACCCAGAGGGCGGGAAATAGGTTTTCATTAGCAAGTCTCATTTAAGGTATATGAATGCAGAGGCTACGATAATAGCGGGAATGCCGCCGACTAATGAAGCTGAGGATGTCCTTTTGTCCACAGCCGAGGCTCTTCGTACCCGTTTGTTTGCTGCAGTCTCGATCCAACATCAAAAAAAGTTTGGGCAGTTCCTGACACCCTCGCATATTGCCGATCTTATGGCATCGATGTTCACTGTCCGATCTGCCCACGTGAGACTGCTTGATGCGGGAGCCGGCGTCGGCATCTTGTCGGCGGCATTTGTCCGACACCAACTGAAAAGAAAAGTGTTGCCGAAGCGCATAGATGTGACCGCCTACGAACTTGATGCGGAACTTGTCGGGGGTATCGAGCAGACTTATGAAACGTGTCGTATCGCGTGCCAACAACGTGGAGTTGAGTTTGCGGCAACGATCCATAATGCTGATTTTATCGCGGAATCTTCTGAGATGTTGCGGCATGACCTTTTTTCGGTTACGCCGCAGCTTTTCGACGCGGCCATCGTGAATCCTCCATATGGGAAGTTGTCCGTTACATCAAAAAACTATCACCTTCTTCGGGCCGTGGGTGCAGAAACTACGAATCTATACACAGCTTTTCTGAGCCTGATTATCGGGTTGTTGCGTCCCAAGGGTGAACTTGTCGCTATCACGCCACGTAGCTTTTGCAACGGCCCATACTTCAAGCCGTTCCGCCAGCGGCTTCTGACTGAAATGTCGCTCCGCAGGATTCATGTCTTTGAATCTAGGACGGCGGCATTCAAACACGATGATGTCTTACAGGAAAACGTCATTATCCATGCTATAAAAAGCACAAGGTCTTTTTCTACAATCCGCATATCACAGAGTGGAGGCAGTGCTTCTGACGCAGTCTGCGGTCGGATATTTCGAATGCAAGAAATCGTTTCGCCTACAGATGCGGAGACATTCATACACATTCCTACGAGCAAAGAACATATTGCCGCTCGTGAACAGATCAATAGTCTGGAAGGTACACTTGATCGCCTTGGGCTAATGGTCTCGACCGGAAGAGTCGTGGATTTTCGGATCCGAGATCACATCCGGCAACAACCGGAAGTTGGCACCTGTCCGCTGATTTACCCCTGTCACTTTGGTCGGCTGTTTGTGACATGGCCAGCGCCTAAGGGACGTAAGCCAAATGCCATTTGCGAGAACGCTCAAACAAAGAAACTGATCATTCCGTCCGCCGTGTACGTTTTGACTAAACGATTCACATCCAAAGAAGAAAAACGTAGAGTTGTCGCCTGCATTTATGAACCTGATCGCATCGGGGCGCAGCGAGTCGGATTCGAAAACCACCTGAACTATATCCATGCGGGAGGAAAGGGTTTGGACATGATCGTCGCTAAAGGGCTTTGGGCTTACCTCAACTCATCGATCCTCGATCTATATTTTCGGCAATTCAACGGCCATACCCAAGTAAATGCTACTGACCTCCGTAATGTGCGGTTTCCAACAGAGTGCCAATTGCGCACGATGGGGGAGCAGGTCAAAGATACGGGCATGGAACAAGACGAGATAGACTGTATTGTGATGAAGGAGATCAAGAGATGGGGGCAGTAACCGGCAAGGTAAAACCGCGTGGGGCGCGCAAACTAAAAGAAGCCATCTCAATTCTATGCGCCATAGGATTCGGGCCAAAGCAAAGCAACGAAATCGCCGGATATGTTCTGCTTGCCATGCTTGATCTTGGCCCCGATGATTTGTGGGCTAATGCGCAAAGTCCTTTGCGCGGCATCACTCCTATTATTGATTTCGTGGCAGAAAAATACCGGATGCGTTATGCTCCCAACACCCGCGAAACCATACGCGACGAAGCCGTAAAACACTTTGTTGAAGAGGGGCTGTTTGTCAAGAACCCAGACAAACCGGAGCGTCCGACAAATAGCGGCAAGACCGTGTACCAGATTGAGCCAGCCGCGCTTGACCTGTGCAGAGCGTTCAAGACTGACCAGTGGGATGCGATTCTGGCACGGTATCTTATGGGCAGGGAAGACATCAAAAGAGAGTTACAGCGTACCCGAAGCATTGTGCGTATTCCACTTCGATTGCCCCAC
>Ga0255347_1007815_pt1 | contig 10966 bp, 10 predicted proteins | sample wastewater_treat_2_FD_192479 | JGI IMG/M metagenome (GOLD analysis project Ga0255347, IMG submission 192479) | Wastewater microbial communities from Lulu Island WWTP, Vancouver, Canada - plant24 | ecosystem: Engineered > WWTP > Wastewater > Unclassified | place: Canada: Vancouver, British...
AGTGAAGGCAGCGTGACCGTGCCCGGGAGGTACTTCAATAGTCTGCCCGGCCCGAAAGCCTGATCCAGCTGGACGCCAGAGACTCGGCCAGACTGCGGCGCGCCTTGCCTCTCGCGACGCGCCTTCCGCTGGCGGTATGCAGCCTTCTTGCACGCGGATCCCGGGCAGTACCTCGCGCTGGCGCAGTTGCCGCTGCTGACGCCCTGCTCGGCTAATCCGGACGTGCCCGCCCCCAGCGGCTAGAGTTTGCCGCCCCGCTTCATATTGCGAGGTTTCACGCGGGCGGGCGGGTGTGGTAAACTGGCGGCACTATGGCTATGCACCAGGTTCGTTGTCCTCGTTGTGGGCAGTCATACTGGCAGGGCCAGCGCCACGTTTGCCCGCCGCAGTCGCGGCCACAACAGCCCCCCGCGAAAGCGGCAGACCCCCCGGTACGCAGACTGGCGGATAAACTTCCTGCTGAACTTTGGGGTTTACTTTGTGATCACCTTCACCCTCATCCAGCTCCTCACGCTGGTTGGTGTCCTGATCTGGGGGCAGGGTTTTGTGGCGTTCATGGACTGGCTTTCGGGGTTGGCAAGCGGCCCGTAGCCCGGCCTCAGACGGTGGGGCCTTCCTCTTCCGGTCCGTCAACGCGATCGGCCCCGGCAGTGTTCAACCAATCGAGCAGCGCGTCTTCCGAAATGCGCCAACTCCGCCCCACGCGGCGGCCGGGTATGCGCCCGCGTCTGAGCCAGTCCCTTACCGTTTCCTCTGACGCCTGCAACACTTCCGCGGCCTGTCTGACTGTGAGAATCCTTGCCATAAGCGTTCCTTCCGGGCCTTCCTGGCCCGCCATATTGTACCACAAACGGCAGGTACTCTCAGGGTAAAGGCCCTTGACACAGGCCGCACAGGGGCCTATAATAGCTTACGGTAAGTGAACGTTAACGCAAGTTATAGGGGGAAGAACCATGAGAACAGCAGACGCATTAGCCCGAACCGATCCCGCGAACCTGCCGGCAAGCCCGGCCGTGCAGGCCCTGCGCGTCAACGCGAAAGCCCCGAACACCTGGGGCGCGTATAAGAAGGACTGGCGGGCATTCACCCTCTGGGCCGAATCCGCGGGCCTGGCGCCGCTGGCGGCCACCAGCGCGGACGTGTGCGAATACCTGGCCGCCCGGGCCGATCAGCTCAAAGCCTCTTCTCTCGAGCGCCAGCTTGCAGGGATCGGGCAGGCCTTCACGGCGGCCAACCTGCCGAACCCCTGCCGGGCCCCGCAGGTGCGGGAAGTGTTGAAAGGGATTCGGCGCGAACAGGCCGCACAGGCCGCGGCCGAACACAGGCCCGTAACCCGGAAGGCCGCCCCGGCCGTTACCGACATATTGCAGGCCATGGTTCGAGCCCTGCCGGAAACGAAGGCCGGCCTGCGGGATCGTGCGCTGCTGCTGGTGGGCATGGCCGGGGCCTTCCGGCGAAGTGAGCTGGTGGGGCTTGACATTGCCGATCTCGAAACGGCCGCCGAAGGGATCCTGGCAACCGTGCGCCAGTCAAAGACGGATCAAGAAGGCGCGGGTATGACGAAGGCCATAGCGTACGGGCGCGGCGCCACCTGCCCCGTGCGGGCCCTGCGGGCCTGGATTCAGGCCGCCGGCATTACCGAAGGGCCGATCTTCCGGCCCGTCAATCAGTGGGATCAGATTCAACCCGGCCGCCTTACGGGAACCCGCGCCGCCCTGGTAATCAAGCGCGCCGCGGCCGGGGCCGGCCTGGATCCCGAAGCATACTCCGGGCATTCCCTGAGGCGGGGCATGGCAACGCAGGCCGCCCGGGGCAATGCCCAGGGGTACGACATTATGCGGGCCGGGGGGTGGAAGTCTGAGCGGATCGTCAACGGCTACATTGGCGAAGGCCGCGTCTGGCAGAACACGGCGATTCACAGCCTGGGCCTCTGAGCAGGCCGGCCGGGGCCGCCGAGCTGGGGCGGCGGAGAGCAGTGAAGGTCTAGCGGACGAGGAGCGGACGCTCGGCGAGAAGAGACAGAGGATCACGCCGCGACCCAGACATTGACCTCGCCGGGCGACCGCAGTATAATCGGCCGGTTGTTCTGAACCTCCGGAGGAAACTTGATGAAGCATCGTGCTAGTGCATTCTTTTGGGTTCTCTTTGTGGGAGTTGCGCTCCTGTGCAGTGCTGCGGGCCGGCGTGCTTTGGCCGAAGATGGCGCCCAATCGGCCGAAGCGAACACGTCCGGCCTTTCGCTGAGCTTTTCGGTCGTCGTTATTGATGACCTCATCCCCAAACCGGTACCCTATACCGACTTTCGCCTGGTGCCGACCGAGCCAGGCTCCGCCCCGAAGGTTGCCCGGACTGATGAACAGGGCAAGGCGACCATACTGCTCGCGCCTGGTGAGTACACTTTGGAGAGCGTGAAGCCCACTGCATTCCATGGGCAGAACTACAAGTGGAAGAAAGGCTTGACGATCACGCCCGGGCAACAACTGGAGATTCGGCTCACGGACGCGGACGCCACCACAGAGGCGTTCGCGCCCGCTCGCCAGGTAAGCGACGAGGCACGGCTGTACCAAGCCATCAGGTCCGGGGTGGTCACGGTGGAGAGTGAGGGCGGGAAAGGCACCGGTTTTCTGGTAGACAAGGCCGGCATTCTGTTGACCAATTCGCACGTGGTCAGTGGCAGCCACTGGGTGGGTGTCCGGCTCGGCAGGGGCAAACGATTCGAGGCAAAGGTCATACGAGAGGACCCGGCCGCTGACGTCGCGGTGCTCGCCGTAAACCCGGCCGTCTGCACCGACCTTCCACCGCTGACGCTTGCGGACCCAAACAAGGCGCCGCTGGCAGTTGAGGGGGAGAAGGTGCTGGCCATCGGGAGTCCGCTGCACCAGGAGAGCATCCTCACCACAGGGATCATCTCCAAGGTCGAAGCGGACGTCCTTATTGCCGACGTGAACATCAACCACGGCAATTCCGGCGGGCCCCTGGTGAACCTTGCAGGGGAGGTCATTGGCATCAACACCTTCTTGGATCCGGGGCAGCCGAACGGGCCCGGGGTCTCGGGAATCGTGAGCATTGGCAAGGCTTTACCCGTGCTGGAGCAGGCACGGAAAGTCCTGACCGAGATGGCCCCACCTTCAGACAAGGCACTGCCCGATGTGCCGGAATTGCGCGTTCCCGCGGAAGCTCTGTCCACGGCGCAGTTGAAGCGCCGTCCCTTGCAGCCCAAGGGGCCGCACAACCTAGACGTGATCATCAACACACCGATTACGCGCGCCGCACAGAGGAACCGATGGGCGGAAGAACTGGAAAGGGAACGGAACAAGCGTGTCAGCAAACGCGACGCCAAGGGAGTGAAAGAGGAGTCCAAGCCGGAGGTGCGCGCCTTTTGGGAGAAGTACGTCGCTGACGACTACGATGCTGTCGTGATGGTCACTGTCAGGCCCCAACTGAAGGAGAAGTCAAGCAGCGCGTGGGCTCGAGCCCTCGCCGCAATGGGCGGGGTTCCGCCCCGAGCCGCCCAAATGGAGTTCCGTGACGATTTCTACGACATGCAGGTTCTGCGGGGAGGCACCTGCGTCGAGCCCGTAAGACGGTTCCGCGAGCGAACTGCGGCGGTATACCAGGGCCTAGGTGTCGAAGTGACAGACGTTGCTTATTCCGGAACCTACCTCTACGACCCAACGGTTTTCGAGCCCGGCGAGCCGGTGGTCTTGCGGATTCGCAAGGAGACGAACATTGAGAAATGGAATGAGGTAGAGCTGACACCCAAACAGCAGGAGGAGATTTGGGGCGATTTTGCAGCCTGGGTGGAGGCGGTTAATGCCAGCAAGACCGCGCCAAAGTCAGAAGCTCCCTAGTCTTGGTCTGCCAGGACGAGAGCGAATGGCAACATGGGCTTGTGCACAGCGAGCCCTGCTGCCTCCGGGGGGTCTCCCAATCGGAAAAACAGCCGGATGCAGGAGTGCTCCTGCTCGACGTAGCTGGTCACGCCTTCTCGCGCACCTGGTCGAGGTACCAGTCCATCACGTCCAGGAAGCGCCGGAGCGTCGCTTCGTCGCTGAGGGCGGACAGAGGAAAGCTGGGCCGTCTGGTGATGCAGTCGTCGGGGAAGCTGACGCCGGGCAGTTGGCACTGCCGCAACCTCGCGAGCAGATCCTGGCGGAGCGGCAGTTCTGAGAACGGTGCTTTGGTAGCCATCATCTGAAACTGCATCTCGACAGCGCCGTAGGTCCACAGCGCGAAGGTCCAGTGAGGATCGCCGTCCACGTCCAGCATGGGGAAGCAGGAGCCCTGTTTCGCCCCTCTGCCCCACCAGATGCGCAGCCCGCTGCTTTGGGCCCATTTCAGGAGCTTGCGGGCAACCCCGGCATCATTGCCGCCACGCCTCGCCAGCGCCTCGAAGAAGCTCTGCTCGTCCCACTGTCGCCCGCCTTCCAGCCGCTTCCTCTGGACGGCAGCCTCGGTCTGACCGATGGTGTGGACGAGGAGCGTCCTGGCGCCTTCACCCACGTGCTGGCGCGCCTCCAGGGCAAGAACTTCGGCGGGGTCCATCTGTGTGTTCAGGAACTCGACGATGCGGGCCAGCTCGGGCGGAATGACGTCCGCGACGAACATCATTCTGATGCGTCCCGCCTGCAGGTTTGTTCTGACCTGCTGCCAGAACGCTTCCGGATCGCCGCCGTCCGTGGCGAGATGGGCCGAGAGCACGGCATCGGGCCCGCCCTCGGCATTGCGGTGCGTGGCTTCGAACTCCGCGCGAATCTTCTCGAGCGGCCAGTAGACGACAGCGTTGGCCGCGTAGTCGAGCATCTGGCCCACCACCTCGCGGCGGATGCGCGTGTCGGTGCTGCGTTTGACCTCGACCAGCGTGGGGACGCCGCTCTCATCGAGGAAGAGGTGGTCCAGGCTCCAGCGCGCGGCCCCGGCCATCTCGTCCGGCACGCCGGATTCGCGGCACACAAGCAGCCAGCGCTTCTCTTCGCCGTCATTGCGGTCGCCCGTGAGCAGAGCCGGGTAATCGGCAAGAAGCTGCTGCAGGACGTCCTCCGCGTCGTACGGGGCTTCGGCCATGGGAACCAGCCCGCCGCCCTCAGGGAACAGAAAGATGCCGCTCATGCGCGGTTCTCCTCGGATTCGGATGCACCACCGGCCGCTTTGAGCGCCGCTATGTGGGGCTTGAGAGCCTTGACGAAGCGGGCCATCGCCCCTGCCAGTTCCTCCTGAAGCTCCGGCCACACCTCGGGGGTCTTCAGCCCTCCCCTGTCGGTTCGCCAGGCGATCCTTTTGGCGCGCTTTCCCTCAAGCTCTTGCCAGTCCAACTGACCGCCGAAGGCTTCCTCGATGGCCCCGCGTTCGCGCAGGAGCGTGTCGAACAGCAAGCGGTTTTCCGCTTCGGTGTCGTACTTGTCGATGTAGAGCTCGATGCGGGCGTTGGTGTTTCCGACAACGTAGGTGTACTCCACGCCAGAGATCCCCGCTCCGGCAGAGATCCAGCCTCCCGGCGCAGGCCTGAGATGCGAGTGCACCCTGTCGCCGTTTTCCTTGAGCTTTCCGATCAGCTCCATCCAGAACTGAAGCTGCAGCCGGTCCCTCTCGGCCAGCTCCCTCTTTGCGTTGGTCACCTTGTCGCGATCTTCGCTGGGGCCGACGATGAGGTTGAGGAGCGGCGCGGGCGGTGACTGGCCGATTCTGAGGGCCTGCATCTGGACAAGGTAGAAGCTGGCGCTGGAGGCGTCGTTGAGCCAGGCGAAGACTTTGACGTGTTCCGGCCGGGGCGTCTCGACGATCCACACCGCCGTCGTCGCTTCGAAGGCTGCCAGGTACGTCAGAATCTTCCCGAGATGGTCGTGGTCGCTTCTTCCGAACTGGTTCTCGACGATGAGTTGGCCGCCGCCGGCGTCTTCGCCCACCAGATCGACGAAGAAGTCGCCGGCGGACTGCTCGCGGGCGAGGGACTGAACCGTGATGCCCAGCGCTTCGTTCAGCAGGTCGGGGTTCTGCTCGAGCCATCTGGTGAACTCTGGCTCGCTCCGCCAGACAGACCGGACGGACACCTTCTCAAGTTTGCCGATGACGCTCATTGATGTCTCCTGTGAATGAGTAATGCCGTTGCCCAACCTGCTTCGAAACTGAGGGGGCCGGGATGCCGAAGGCCGCGGGTGGATTGCCATTCTTCAAGCATCCGCCAGCATCCGCCAGCATCCGCCATCATCCGCCATCAGTCTGCCTCTGGAGCGGGCGGCCCGCTGTTCAGCCATTCACCACAGTGCTTGCACTTGATGGCCGCTGCTCGAATCTCCTCCGCACAGAAGGGACACAACCTGGTGGGCTCCTCCGCATTGGGCTCGGGCGCGTCTGCCTGGCCTTCAGGTTCGGAGGATGACACAGGAACAGCCGGCAAGCTTGCGTTGTCGTCGCTGAGCGACCCAGGAGGCGATTCCACGACGCGTTTCCTGGCATACCTGCTCGCGCCCGCTCGAAAGTCGATGCGCATCAGCAGGTACAAGACAAGGGCTATGTATAAGGCCATGCTGAAGGGCCGGACCTTAGCGCTCACTTCCCATTCAGGCCCCAGGGCGGTATAGAAGCCCGTAAGCCCGATCCACGCCAATATGTAGATGACACATCCAGTTGGAATCGCGGCCCGCCGAGGCCACGGACGCTTCTCCCGCCACCGCCGAAACAGGAAGACAGGAAGACAGAACACGCAGAGTGCGATCAGCTGATCACCAAGCACTGAATTGAACCTCCGTTAGTTGCGGCGCGGCAATACACGCGCCGGTCGTGTCAGTCTGCGGACTTCCTGGTCTCAGCCCATGTCCTTTCTGACGAGTTCCTCGATCTCGGACAGGCAGGCAAGGAGCCGCTCAAGGCTGATGTTGGCCCCACCAGACTCTCTCAGGGCAGTCAACTCCGCCGCGAGCTTACGGTACTCCGCATTCCCGTCGTCGTCCTCGTCTGAATCATCCTCGTCGCCCTCACCTTCCTCATCGTCTTCTTCGTCTTCTTCGTCGTCCTCGTCTGCCCACTCCTCGCAGAATGACTCGATTTCGTCGTCGTCACCCAGAGCTTTCACGCACGCGGGGACAAACTCCTCGGCCGGCCCGGCTGCCAGCACCTCGAATGAGTACGTGGGGTAACCTACCGTAGCGGAACTGTTCATTTCTCTCGGATCGCGCAGTTCTCCCGCCTTGGCTAGACCCATGTACCGCTCCGATGCCGCCGAGAGCTCGCTTAGTACTTTCTTGTTCTCCTCATCGTACCGCGCGTCGAGCAGGCCCGCCTCCTCCTCGACTCGGGCGGTGAAGTCAACCCAGACTTCCCACACAAACCCTGCTTGCCCGGCGTTAGTGTAATGAACGAACTCATAGGCGCCGCTAAAATGGGCTGCGAAGACCTCGAACTTCACGAGTGCGTGAAACGAACGATCGTGCGAGCAGGTGTTTTCCATCGGTTGTCATTCTCCTGATCTACGGTTGTGAACGGGTCAGATGCCGCTATGCCTGACGTCGCAGGTGTTTGTCATTCCCGAAGCATCGGAGAGATTCCTCACACGGAGTTCGGAATGACGTGGCGGGGGCGGTGGCGGGAATGCTGCCAGCGGGCTGCAAGCCCGGAGATCCTGTTTCGGGCAGCCCTGCAAAGGGCAGCCCGATCGGGCCCGGCCGGCGGGCGGCAAGCCCGGAGATCCTGTTCCGGGCGGCCCTGCAGAGGGCAGCCCGATCGGGGCCCGGCCAGCGGGCTGCAAGCCCGGAAATCCTGTTTCGGGCAGCCCTGCAAAGGGCAGCCCGATCGGGCCCCAATCGGGGGCAGACTCGGCCGCAGGCTACTGGATTTCGTTGAACTCCTCCTCCGAGATTCCTGAGGTTTCGGCCTGGCCACCCGGCACTGGGTGCAGGGTAATCTGGCCGGTGTTGTAGTGAACGGCCTCTTCCGTATACTCCTCCTCGAAAGTCATGGGGTCATCGAACTTGCTGTAGCTGCAGTCTTCCTTGAAGCACATCTGCGTCCCATCCCAGTCGCGGCCGGTACAGAAGATCAGGTCGTAGGTGCGCGGGGCAATGTGGATCAGATTGACAGAGTTGTGGGCCTTGATGTAGACGAAGCGGTAGTGCTTGCGTGTGCCATACTCATCGAGGATGCACATATGGACGGCAGCATCACGATCGGTGCCGTTGTCAATGGTGAGCTCCCCGTGGCCTCTGGGCCCCTGCGACGGGACGATGCGGGTGCCGTTCGGTAATGAGACCGGAGGCCGCACCGCTTCGGCCGGTTCGGCGTCGGCTTCCTCACCACCGGAACTCGGCACCGCATCGTCTTCCGCCGCGTCAGGTGAGGCATTGTTTTCCTCTGAAGGTGCGCCGTCCTGCGTGTCCGACGGTGCTTCGCGCACCGCCCGTGCAGAGTCGGGGTTCAACCGTGCCGTCACGGCACTCGTGACCGGCCCCTGGTATGAAACGAGAACACCCAGTGCGCCCAGCGTGACAACGCACGATGAGACCCATATTGCGGCGCGTTTGTACAGGGGTGTAGGTGAGTGCGAGGGTGGCTGAGTGCTGCGGTCCACACCGGCGAACCAATCGTGCTTCGCAAAGTAGGCGCGGTCACCGGAGGCGGACGCGTCCGAAGCAAGAGCCAGGTTCTGTCTGATGGCCAGTTGTAGAGCGAACACCTGCCCCAGAGTAAGCCACATATGCAGAGACGTGTCGGCGAAGTTCAGCGTCACCAGCAATCTGCCATAAAGCTCGTCGCCAACAGGCATCCCCTGCAGCGAGTACAAAGGCCAGAAACTCACGAAGTCGAACGCTGTGCGGATCATGTACAGGGGTGTAACGTAGACGGCCGGCCGCAGCTGACACCGGAAGCCCCGCAGATCGTGATCCCAGAGGGGCACCGAAAGAAGGGCCGCAGCCAGACCACCTCCCCACACTGCCAGCGCAGAGAGGGCCGGAGTCCACCCCACCCAAGAGGAGACCACCACGGCCATCCAGGAAAGCGGAAGCAACAAACCGACCCCGGTCGAGGGGCGCCTTATGAAGACCTTGCGAAACTGGCTTCGGGCACCACTGGCCTCAAGTTCTCGAAGCAGCGCCTGCAGATCTGGGCTGAGTTGGCTGAAGTGTATGCGGCCGGCGCCCACGTAGGCGCCAGCGGGACGTGCGGTGTTGGCCGACTGGCGCGCTTCATGGGTGGCACCCGAGCCACCAGGGGGCGGCGGTGTGCGGGGCGAACCTGTCCTGCCACCACTGGCCCGGTCGTAGTCGGCGCGGCGTACAGGGTCCGACAGCACTTCGAACGCCTCGTTGAGCTCCCGCAGCATCTGGTTGGCGTTCTCCCAATCGGCCTTCTGTGTGTCCGGGTCGAAGCGGTCCGGGTGCACGATTCGGGCGCGCAGGCGGTACGCCGACCGAATCTCTTCCGGCGTGGCATCGGGGGTGACCCCGAGGATGGTGTAGTAGCCTTTACGAGGCGAGCCGGGCATTGCTTGTTGCCTCCAGTTTGGGTGCGGCCGCTATTCGACGTGCTGCTGCGGGCTTATGCACATGCAGACCTGATCCTGAAGGTCCTCGACAGTAATCCGGGCATCCTGCTCCGATGCGAAGGCCGCGCCCACCCAGCCGAAAAGCGAGTTCGCGGCGCCAATGGCAAGGTTTCGCGCCGCGCCCGCAGCGAAGGCGGGACCGGGGAGGACTTGAGCCGGAGTGAAAGTGTAGTCGTCGGAGCTAACACCGATGCAATGGTAGTGTTCGCCGCCGAGTTGAAGACAGACCCGGTACTCCTCTGATTCCTTGAGAGGCTCCAGTTCGGCGGTCTGGCACAGAGTTGTCGTCTGCAGATCCAGGAAAGGCCATCCTGTAGGACAGCTTCCCCAGAAGCAGTCACCGTCCGTGGCGCCGCATTTTGACAACGGGGGCACTGTAAGGGGCAGTTCACCCACCGGACGCCAGTAGACGCCGGAATCACGGCAGCCTTCCAGAAAGTACGTGGCTCCATCGTGCCGCAGCAGAGCGGTGGTCTCGCACGGTGACCGCCATGTGATCACCTGACACAGGTGCGTGCCGTCGAGGCGCATGACCGCGATGCGACGCCTGGAGCGCACAATGTTCAGGAAGCAGCTCAGGCAGATGAGGGGCATGGCCTCCTCACCTCTAGTGCAAGCTGACTGCGCAGCCGCCTTTGAGGAGAAGACAGGCAAGGGTACCCGGACGAAGCGCTTCTGCCCAAGAGCTGCCAACTCCGGCAACTGGATGCCGTCCTGGCACGGCTTTCTGGAAACAACGCAGTAGTACGTGTGCGGCTGCGCGTCCAGGAAGGTCTCAAAGCTGTCCATCAAACGTTCCTCGTCTTTCCCAAAGCCCACCCCTCATCCCGCCAATGACATACCGACCCCTTGCATCACCGGCGCTGTGCGTTGTGGACATCTTCGCATTTCGCACTGTCAGAACCTGTCAGTGGCGGCAAAACAATCCCGCCTTTTCGGTTGCCGGGATGCCGAAGGCCGCGGGTGGATTGCCACTCCCGAAGCATAGGAAGACGTCTTGCTGAACTTGGTTCGGCGCCCATCCGGACTGGATTCCGGATCGGAGTCCGGAATGACGTGGCGAGGGCGCTGCAGGGGGCGCTGCCGAAGAAACGGCACGGATGGACGAACGGTTCACTTTTCGATTCGCAACATCTCGCGCATCACGTCCCAGATGAGGCCGTGGCCGTTCGGCTGTTCGGGACGCCTGAATCCGCAGGCTGGCAGGGCGCCCGAACAGCCGAACGGCCTCCTCGCGGATCTGAGCGCCGACCGGGTGGCCCCCGAACTCCCGGGCAAGGCGGGCGCTTTCCTGCAGTTCTTCTTCGGTCAGCATCGCGACGATCAGCGCCGCGTCAAACGCATGCCGCACCGAAGACTGCGCGTCGTCGGTGGACGTGAGCCAGTCGTGCGCCGCCCTGACCTTCATGTTCAGCCACGCGAACGGCGCGG
>Ga0255347_1007816_pt1 | contig 10965 bp, 12 predicted proteins | sample wastewater_treat_2_FD_192479 | JGI IMG/M metagenome (GOLD analysis project Ga0255347, IMG submission 192479) | Wastewater microbial communities from Lulu Island WWTP, Vancouver, Canada - plant24 | ecosystem: Engineered > WWTP > Wastewater > Unclassified | place: Canada: Vancouver, British...
AGCACCTGGTGTCGCGGGGAGTGCCATTCCGCGAGGCTCACGCCATGACCGGCAGGCTCGTGAAGGAGTGCATCGCGAGGGGCAAGGGGCTGCTCGACCTGTCCAGGGAAGAGTGGGGCGAGCTGCTCCCCGCCGCCTCGGACGACCTCTTCCCCGACCTGTCGCTGGAGCGGGCCGTCGAGAGAAGGACCACCTACGGGGGGACCTCACCGGCGATGGTGGAGGGGCAGATGGCCTACGGCGAGGAGTTGGTCGCCCGGTCGCGCGAGAGGAGAAAAAAGTACGTTCGCACGGTGACGCCCGCTTCGCCAAATGCTACAGAGACAGAATGTAATCAGGCTGAAGGTTCCAAAACTCTTGACGAATAGGCACAACAGACATGAAATATCTCTCCCTGTGTTGACATTGAGCCGCCAGGGGGACGTCCTCACGGGCATCGGACTGTCTGTTCGACGACGTTCAAGAGTTATGAAATGCTCCGAAATGTTAACGTCTGCTCCGCCTTGACTGGACTGGTATTTTGTGTAAAATAAGCACTTGCGCATGATGAAAGCAACGAGCCGTTAGCTCAGAGGCAGAGCACCGGACTTTTAATCCGGGTGTCGTGGGTTCGACCCCCACACGGCTCACCACTTGGAGTTATGCGGTCCCATCGTCCAGTGGTCCAGGACACAGCCCTTTCAAGGCTGCGACACGGGTTCGAACCCCGTTGGGACCGCCAGTTTCGCCGGTGTAGCTCAGTTGGCAGAGCAGCGCACTCGTAATGCGCAGGTCTGCGGTTCAAGTCCGCACACCGGCTCCAGTAATACCAAGGCTCCCCGAGTTTAGCGGGGAGCCTGTTTTTTTCTTTTTTCCGGCTTCCATAACAATACCGGAGTGCCGACATGCCCATTGCGCTTGACCCGGGTGGCCTGGCGGGCTCGGACCCGTCAAAGGTCGAAAAATGCTATAATAACGAAAAATCCCGGTCCGAAAGGAGAGCCGCATGGCGGAAAAGGACAGCGCATTCCGCAGGATGCTGGGGGACAAGGAGCTCTTCCTTCGCTTCGCAAGGCGCTACCTGAGGCGCGACATACCGGACGTGGACCCGGAAGACGTGGTACTCGAGAACGTCACCTTCATCCCCGAGGACCTCAGAGAGAAGCGCTCCGACGTGGTGTACCGCATAAGACGCGGCGGCCTTGAGGCCTACGTCTACATCCTAATAGAGCACCAGTCGAGGGTGGACTTCCTGATGCCTTGGCGCATGCTGTCCTACATGGTCAAGCTCTGGGAGACGACGAGGCTTTGTTGCTCGCGCGCCACATCCACGGGTATTTCAGCGCATACGCTGTACGCGAGGGCGTAGACATGGACGTCTTTCCCGAGAAATTCAGTGACCGAGAGGAGGTTGACAGGATGCTTACCTACATCGAGAAGGAGATACGCAGGCTCAAGACGGAGGGCCGCGAGGAGGGGCGAGAGGAGGGGCGCGAGGCAGGCCAGTTCGAGATGGGGATCGCTGTGGCCTTGGCTATGCTCGAGAACGGCGAGCCGGAGGAGAAGATCCTGCTCTACACCGGCTTTACGCCTGAACAGCTGGCCGAGATCCGAGAGGGAAGGCTGCGGCGCGGGTGAGGTGTCCTTGGCGCCGAGGAGCTCGCCTCCTCGCGCCTCAATCCGTCTCGGACACGAAGAACAGTGTGAACGCCCGCGAGGTGGTGTCGTAGACGCTCCAGCAGCCGGTCCCGAACCACTCCTTCCCTGCGTCGAAGAAGTCGCACCAGTCGTCCGACCAGGCGAAGCACTCGTACCTGCGGCCTGACGGGAAGAGCAGCCTGTACAGGCGGTCGAACTCCGCCTGAGTCCTCTCGCAGGTGTAGACCGGGTTGTGATAGTAGTACTCCACCATGCTCATGACCGCCAGGGGCGACGGGAGCTCCTCGACCATCGTCGGCGTGCCGATCTCCACGTCCTCGACGGTGGTGAACCTGTCGATCACCGCCGGGATTATCCCCTCGACCAGCGCAGCCGCGTGCGATTCGACGCCACGGTACACTCCGGTCCACAGCAGGCGCGAACAGCGCACCCCGCTCCCGTCCAGCAACGATATTATCTCCTCGGCGTTGGGGTCGGCGTAGTTGCCAGGGTAGTATCGGTACAATGCCCGGCCTCCTCTCGGCCTAGCAGGCCTTCCGTATGGTATCATCGACTCCGGGAAGTGTCTAACCTGCAAGGAGGGGCGCCATTGGCAAAGCGTCATATCTTTTTCGTGCGGCACGGCAGCACCGACTGGAACAACGCCCTGCGCTTCCAGGGCAGGAGCGATGTTCCCCTGAACGACGAGGGGCGCGCCCAGGCCCGGCGCCTGGCGCTTCGCTCCGGCGGCTGGAGGGGCGCGAGGCTGTTGTGTAGCCCTATGTCCCGCGCCAGGGAGACCGCCGACATACTCTCGGCCTCGTGCGGCTGCGAGGTCGTGCCGCGAGACGGTCTGCTGGAGATGGGCTTCGGCGACTGGGAGGGTCACTCCATGCTGGAGCTCGAGAAGAGGGACCCGGAGGCCTTCCGCGAGTGGAGGAGGAGCCCGTTCGAGCGCACGCCGCCCGGCGGCGAGTCGTTCGTCGAGATAAGGTCCCGGCTCCTGCCGGTGCTGGAGGAGGCGTCCGCTTGCGACGAGGAGCGGGTCGTGATCGTCAGCCACGGCGGGGTGATCCGGGCGGCGCTGGCTATCCTGATCGGGATGAGCCTGGATTCGACCTGGAGGGTCAAGCTGTCCAACTGCTCCGTGACCGCTGTCGAGTCGGGGGGCAGGGGGTTTTCGCTGGTCTTCCTCAACGACTGTCTGCACCTTGATGTCGCGGAGGAAATTTTGCCAAAAATCGCCTTCACTGTTTAGACAAGAGGAGGGTTTGCTGGTAGAATTTGACGGAGCCGGGCTGAAGGGGGAGGAGCTGTCGTGACTCGAATGGAGAGTACGGTTTTCCCCGGGCAATTGGCGGGAGGGGACGCCGAAGGCGCCGACGGGCGGGCCGCCCGCGCGCTGGAGGAGGAGCTGTGGCGCCGCATGTCCAATGAGGGCGACGAGGACGCGAGGGACGAGCTTATCGTCTCGTACCGTCCGCTTGTCTTCTGGCTGGCGAAGAAGTTCACGGTCCGACCCTCCTCGTACCAGGACCTGGTCCAGGAGGGGATGATGGCCCTCATCAGAGCGGTAGACCGTTTCGAGCCGGAGCGCGGGCTCAGGTTCACCACATACGCCTTCTACAGGATCAGGGGGCAGATGATAAACTACCTGCAGCGCTCGGAGAGCAGGGCGCCGATACCTGTGGAGGATGAACTCCTGGCCGTGGACGACGGGTTTTCGCCCGACGCCTTCGACACGGTGCTTGCCGTGCTTGAGGAGATGAAGAGGCTACCCGCGAGGGAGGAAGAAGTGCTGAAGGCCATGCTGATCGAGGGCATGGAGGCCAGGGATGTGGCCAGGGAACGGGGGATCGATGTCAGCCACGTCTATCGGCTCAGAAGGAGCGCGATAGCGAAACTTCGAAAATGCCTGGGCCCGGAGGCCACAAATCAAGTCTGAAACGGGATAACAGGATATGCTTGTATCGCGCGCACTGCGTGCGCGGGGGATTATCCCACGGAGGGCTTGTCATGGAGAGGAAGTTCGCTAGGATATACAGATGGCTGGAGAGGTGCGCGAAGGCCTGTTCCGCGGGATCCTGGGGCAGTGCCCTGGCGGACATGGAGTGCGCCAAGGCCGAGCTCGAGGAGGTAAGGGGCGAAATATGGGCGCGCGCCGAGGAGTCCATGACCCCCAGGCCGACCAGGAGAGAGGCGACCGCCCTCCGGGTGGCGTTCGTCTGTTCGATCCTGATCTTCGCGTCCGCGGCGCCGCTGGCGATGCAGAGCCAGGGGCCGGTCGTCCAGTCGGTCGCGGCGGGCCCCGGGCTGGACGCTTTGGCCGAGAACAGGCTGGAGTGGGTGACCGCGGATGAGAAGGCGCTCCTGGACGCGTTAAGGAAGAGCCTAAGCGACGCGAATCTTGAGTGGATGGCGAAAAAACAGGAGTTCGACGGAACGGACGCGCCGGCAGAAGCGCCTGCGGACGCGAGGACAGCCGGCAGGGTGGCGTACGTCGCCGCCCCGTCGCGAAAGGGTCGAGAGGCACCCGCTCATGTCGAGAGGGTCTCGGCGGTAGCGGCGCCCGAGACGGCGGAGCTCGACTCGATCCTCTCCCTCGTTCAGATAGGACGCAAGGCCCTTAGGGGGGAGGAGTCGCCGATCCAGTTCCAGAGGTGACGCCCTTGGACTGCGTCCCCGTCGGCGTTCTGCTTGTTTGCGGTTTGGCGACGTTTTTGAATTATTTTGTCACGAAATGAATCCACCCTGCTTTTTCGGAAGGAGAGAGTGCGCGTGAAAGAAATCAACATGAGGTCCTGGCGAACGGCATGTCTGCTGTGCCTGCTGGCGGCCCTGCTCGGGGCGGTTCCCGCGTCGGCCCAGGATCCGGTCGTGGCTCTGGTCGACGTGGAGGGCAACGAGCACGTCGTATCCCAGCACATCCTCGGCGTGGTCAGGACGAAGGCCGGAGAGCCCATAAGCCGGGAGCAGCTTCAAAGCGACGTCGAGGCCATCTACGCCCTCGGCTTCTTCTCCTTCGTGGACATCAACCTGTACAGCGTCGCCGACGGGGTGGGCGTGACCTTCATCGTCAAGGAGAACCCGGTCGTCGAGAGCGTATCCTTCTCCGGCAACAGCATCTACAGCGACGAGGATCTGCTGAAGCTGGTCTTCACGACGCCCGGCAACGTGTTCAACCGGGTCTTCTTCCGTCACGATCTCGACCGCATACAGGAGAAGTACCACGAGGACGGCTACGTCATGGTCAAGATTGCCGACGTAAAGGTGGAGGGCGGGATGATCGACGTCCAGATAGTGGAGCCCAGGGTCGGGAACATCATCATCCAGGGGAATGCCAAGACGAAGACCAACGTAATCGCGCGCGAGATAAAGATGCGACGCGGAGACCCGTTCAACGCCACCGTCCTTCGGCACTCGATCAACAAGTTGCAGAACAAGGGGTACTTCGAGGACGTCAACGTCGGCTTCGAGCCGGGGGAGGAGCCGGACGAGACCGACATCATCGTCACGGTGGTCGAGCAGAAGACCGCCAAGGTGGGCCTCTCCATAAGCCACGGGACGTCGAGCGGCTGGTCGGGCGGACTGACCTACTCCGACACCAACTGGCAGGGGCTGGGCCGGGTTGGGGAGGTAGGCTTCGAGCTGGGGGACAACTCCCAGTACTGGGTGACCTACTCCGAGCCGTACATGGACAGAAATAACTACGCCTGGAAGGTGGGCTTCCTCAAGCGCAACTGGGAGGACCGCTACTACTACCGGAAGGGCGTCAGGCAGCTCAAGTACGACGAGGACATGAAGAACATCTACCTCGGCGCGGGTAAGAAGTTCGGGAAGGACGAGAAGTACAGCTGGTTCGTCACGCTGGACTGGCGCGACATCGACGCGTACAACATCAGGGAGCAGACGGGCGTGGACGACCTCACCAGGGGAAAGATATTCTCCGTGCTGGGGACGCTGACCCGCGACAACACCGACGCCTATTTAAGCTACCCGAAGGGCGACGTCATAGACCTCAACGTCGAGCAGGCGATGGAGGCCCTGGGCGGCGAGTACAGCTACACCAAGTACTGGCTGCAGGCCAGGTACTACACCCCGGTCCTGGGCCTCGAGGACTTCCTCAACAGGCAGTTCGGGGCGATAGACAAGGACAACCCGGTCGTCTTCGCGGCGCGGGTGCGCGTGGGGTTCTCGTCCGGGGAACTGCCCACGGCCGGCCTGTATTCGGTCGGCGGCACGGGGACCCTCAGAGGTTACGACGGGGGCGAGTTCGAGGGCACGGAGATGTTTCTCGGCAACGCCGAGCTGCGGATTCCCGTCCAAAAGGCTTTCAGCCTGGTGGTCTTCTACGATGCGGGCAACGCCTGGCTTGACGAGGGGATCGACTTCTCCGACCTCCACGACGCCTGGGGCATCGGAGTCAGGGTGAAGACCCCCCTCGGCAACTTCAGGGTGGACTACGCCCAGGGAGAGACCGAGAACAGGACCCACTTCGGCTTCGGAGAGATGTTCTAGCGCTGGAGGGGCTCTTGGGCGTGCGCGACACAGTCGGCTTGGAGTTCGGTCGGAAGGGTTTAATAAAGGGCTGCGCGCTGCCGTTCATCGCCGCAGCCTTTTTCTTGGCGGTCGCGCCTGCTCTGGAGGCCCGCGCCGGGGAGATACGGGTGGAGGGGGCCCCCTACTGGCTCAGGCTGAGCGTCGAGCGCAGCCTTCAGTCGGTGTGGGGGGAGCTGTCCGCCCGAGCGGACCTCTCGGTCGAGGAAAGGGTCAGGCTGCTGTCCGTGGTTGCGGAGCGGCTTTTCGCGGGCTACGCGCCGTCCGTGTCCATGCGGGGCGCGGAGATCCTGGTGGACCTGTCGGCCCGGCAGAAGACGGAGTGGAGCGTGGAGATCAACCCCCCGCCCCTGTCCCCTCCCGCGGACCAGTGGTTCTCCGAGGGCGCGGCGGAGCTCGAGAGGATACTGCCCCGGATGTTGGCCCTGCTGCCGCTGGAGGCCCTGTCCTGGGCGGACGTGGCGCTCAAGGAGGCCATCGAGAACGCCTGCGCTCCAGTGTTGCCCGGCTGGAGTCCCTCCCTGCTGGTCAGGCTGGAGGGGGGAGGCCCGGCGGAGGATGGAACTACCGAGGAGAGGCGCATACTCAGGATCTCCTTCACCCCAAGGCCGCCTCTGGTGCTGGCGATAGTCCCGTCGATCAACTCGACCACCCTGCCGGTCGCGTTTCGCTCCGACCTCAAGGAGAAGATACTGCGCTCCCTCGCCCCAGTGGTCGGCCTGCCTCTGGAATGGGCCTCGCTGAACAAGCTTAGGATAGAGAACCTGGCAGCGGACGCCCTGCGCGACACCAACACCGTCGCGAACGCCCGCGCCGCGGTCGACGTCTCCTTCACGCCGGAGCAGCTTTCGCCGGTGGAGGCCGAGGTGGAGAGCTCCAAGTACTCCGTGCGGGCGTGGATGTCCGCGTATGCCGGGGCGGAGGGCAGGTACCCGGAGGCGGCCATTCACCTCGGGAGGAAGGCGCTTCCCGTCTCGGGGTGGGATGTCGAGCTCTACGGCGAGTGGATAATGTCCATCAAGGACTTCTCGCTCGAGAGTCGCTGGGGGTTCCGCTGGAGCCCCGTCAGGAACGTGATGATCGGCGCGGAGAAAGCCTTCCCGGGGAACGTCCTGTGGTACCGCCTTTGGCTGGCTGGCGGAGTTCGCTCCCCTTACCTGTGGTGGCGGCTCAGCGAGGGCGGCGATTCGATGCTGGGGCTGGGGTATCGGCTGGACGACAGGCTGTCGCTCGAACTGCAATACGACGAGCGCGACATCGACAAATGGGCCCTCAAGGCCATCATGGACCTGTAGAGGATGGATTTCCCGGATCGCGCGCGAGCTCGCGTCGTCTCGGTCCAGGGTGGAGAACGGAGGAGTTTTATGGAGGAGCGCATGACGCTGCGGGCGATAGCCGAGAGGGTAGGGGGCAGGCCGGTTGGCGATGGTGATCGCGTGGTGTCGGGTGTCGCCTCCCCGGCCAACGGCCGCGAGGGAGACATAGTCTGCCTGTGGAATTTGGAAGGGACGGCCTCGACAGCCGGAGAAAATCGCCTCGCCGGCCCCGGAGGGGGCGTCCTCTACCTGGCCGACGCGGAGTTCTTCGCCCGCAACCCCGGATGCGAGGGGGTGTCGACGGACGACCCCAAGAGGGCCTTCCCCCTGCTGCTGTCCCTGTTCGCCGGGCCTCGCCGCAGCTCCTTCGGCTCGTCGGGCGTCCACCCCTCGGCGGTCGTATCGGACGAGGCGGATGTCCATCCGACCGCCTGGGTCGGCCCCCTTTGCGTGGTCGAGGCGGGTACCTCGGTCGGCGAGGGAGCGTTCCTGCAGGGGCGAGTCTACGTCGGGAGGGGGTGCTCCATCGGGCCTGGATCCGTGCTGGAGGCCGGCGCGGTGCTGTTCGAGAGGGTTCGCATCGGAAGCCGCTGCGTGATCCACGGCAACTCCGTGCTCGGGAGCGACGGCTTCGGGGTGCCGATAGCGCCGGACGGGTGCCGCCCGGAGAGGGTGCCCCAGCTCGGCGGCGTCGTGCTGGGCGACGATGTGGAGGTTGGCGCCTGCACCACGATAGACAGGGGGACATTGGACGACACGGTGGTCGGCAGCGGGACCAAGATAGACAATCACGTGCACATCGCTCATAATGTCCAGGTGGGCGAGAACTGCATTATCGTTGCCATGACCGGCATAGCCGGCAGCGCAGTCCTGGAGGACGGGGTCGTGATGGCGGCGCGCAGCGGGGTGAAGGAGCACGTCCGCGTAGGGAGAGGGGCGATCGTGGCCGCCCAGGGGGGCGTCATCGGGGACGTGCCCCCCGGCGAGGTGGTCTCCGGCTTCCCGGCCAGGCCGCACAGGGAGAACTTCCGCGTACAGGCGGCGATGCAGCGCCTGCCGGAGCTCCTGTCGCGGGTCAAGCGGCTCGAGAAGGAGCTCGACGCCTTTCGTGCCCGCGAAGTCGACGGGCGGCCCGAAGGCGCGGACGAATGAGCGGATTTCGAAGGCTGAAGCGCCCGGTCTCCTTCTCCGGAAGGGGGCTGCACACCGGCGAACCGTCGGAGGTCACCGTGTCGCCCCTGCAGGAGGGCGGCCCGGTGCTCGAGGCGGGCGGGGAGCGCGCGTCACTGGCCTCCTGCCGGGCGGAGGGGGTGGGGCGCGGCACGTCGGTCCTTCTGCCGGGCGGCGCGAGGGCCAGGACCACGGAGCACCTGTTCGCGGCTCTGCTCGGGCTGGGGTTGTGGTCGGTGAGGGTATCGCTCGACGGCCCGGAGATACCTGCCTGCGGGGGGTGCGCGAGCGGCTTCGCGGACGAGCTGTTACTAGCGTCGGAGCAGCTTCCCCCTGGCGAGATCTCTGGACCGGGCATGGGGCCGATCTCGCCGGCGCTACCCGTTGTTCTGGTCGACGAGGCTCGCGGGGGATTTCTGTCCCTATTCCCGAGCAGCGGACTGCACGCTACCTACGTCATCCAGTACGACCGCAGCCCCATCGGGACGAGCATGGCGTCCTACGACCACGAGGCAGACGACTTCAGGGAGTGCATAGCGCCGGCCCGCACCTTCGCCCTGGCGTCCGAGGTGGACAGGCTGAGGGCCGACGGCCTGGCCAGGGGGGGAAGCCTGGAGAACGCGGTGGTGATCGGTGCCGACACGATCCAGGCGTCGGGGGGACTGCGCTTCCCCGACGAGTTCGTCAGGCACAAGATACTTGACCTGCTGGGAGACCTCTACCTGCTGGGGTCGCCCCTGAACGCCCGGATAATCGCCGTGAGGGCCGGCCACGCGATGCACTGCAGGCTGGTCGAACGCCTGCGCAGGCTGGGCCGCACGAAAGGAGACCAAACATGCTGGATATACACAAGATAATGAAGTGCCTGCCCCACCGCTACCCGTTCCTGCTGGTGGACAGGATCGTCGAGATCGACGAGAAGCACGCGGTTGGCCTCAAGAACGTCACGATAAACGAGCCCTTCTTCCAGGGGCACTTCCCCGCCGAGCCGATAATGCCCGGAGTGCTGGTGCTCGAGGCGATGGGGCAGGTGGCCGCGATGATGCTGTCCGCGAGTCCCGGCTGCGAGAACCTCATAACGTTCCTGACGGGGGTAGAGAAGGCCAGGTTCAGAAGGCCGGTGAGGCCTGGAGACCAGCTGGTCACGACGGCGGAGATGGTCAGGCTGCGCAGGAGGGTCGGGAAGGTGCGCACCGTCGGCAGGGTGGACGGCGAGATCGCGGCGGAGGCGGAGTTCAGCTTCGTGGCGGCCGAGACCCTCGCACCGGACGCGGACGGGGAGAAGGCGGACAGCTAGATGCCCCGCATTCACCCCGCGGCGATAGTGTCGCCAAGGGCCGAGATCGCGGACGACGCGGAGATCGGCCCCTTCTGCATCGTCGCCGACCGCGTGCGGATAGGCGCAGGGACGGTCCTGTCCTCCTTCGTCACCCTGCTCGACTTCGTCGAGATCGGAGCGGCATGCCGCCTGGAGCAGCACGTGGTCCTCGGAGGCGAGCCCCAGGATCACTCCTTCCGCGGAGAGGAGTCGTGGGTCAGGATCGGAGACTCCGTCACCCTGCGCGAGAACGTCACGGTCCACCGGGCCACCGGCGAGTACGAGAGCACGGTGGTGGGGGACGGCGCCTTCCTTATGGAGGGGGTGCACATAGGGCACAACGCCTCGGTCGGCAGAAGGGTGACGATGGCGAACAAGTCGGCCCTGTCGGGCTTCTGCTCGGTGGGCGACGATGCCGTCATAGGCGGCATGGCGGGCCTGCACCAGTTCGTCCGGGTCGGCGCGCTGTGCATGATAGGCGGGCTGACCAAGGTGGTGAAGGATGTCCCCCCCTACCTGACGGCCGACGGTCGCCCCGCTGTCATCTACGGCCTGAACAGGATCGGGATGCGACGGGCGGGGATGGACTCCGCATCGCGCGATCTGGTGCGCTCGATCTACGACGAGCTGTTCAGGGGAGGGCTGCCGTTCAGGGCGGCGCTGGAGCGCCTTGCCGAGTCGGACAGGGGAGGCACCCCGGAGGCCAGGGGAATCCTGTCGTTCTGCGGCCAGTCGAGGAGAGGGATGACCATCTGGACCAGCGGTCGCTCGCGCAGGAGGGAAGATGGGGAGGATTAGGCTGCTGGTGCTTGACGTGGACGGCACCATGACCGACGGGAAGTTCTACGTCGACGGGAGCGTCGGGGAGTTCAAGCGCTTCGACGCCAGGGACGGGATGGGGATAGCCCTTCTGCGCAAGGCCGGGATCCGCACGGCCTTCATCAGCGGGCGTCGTTCGGCCGCCACAGAGGCACGCGCCCGAGAACT
>Ga0255347_1007817_pt1 | contig 10962 bp, 9 predicted proteins | sample wastewater_treat_2_FD_192479 | JGI IMG/M metagenome (GOLD analysis project Ga0255347, IMG submission 192479) | Wastewater microbial communities from Lulu Island WWTP, Vancouver, Canada - plant24 | ecosystem: Engineered > WWTP > Wastewater > Unclassified | place: Canada: Vancouver, British...
ATTGTGTCATAATGAAGAAATTTCCGTTATTGTCATTCTGAACCCTTCGCCGGTCATTCTGAGCGGAGCGAAGAATCTCCTTGTTTGCTCAGAATAAACTTCGTGAAGAATTTCATAGAATCAATGAGTTGAAAATGGAGATTCTTCGGCTGCAGCCTCAGAATGACATAAGGGAACCTCTAATTATTCATTTTCTTGTCATTCCCCGACTTGATCGGGGAATCCATGTGTTTGATTTTTATGGATTCTCGCTTTCGCGGGAATGACAGAAAGAGGTTGTATGGTGAATTTTTAGAGGTACCCATTATGACACAGTCTCTGATGGAGGAGGATTAAGGGGGGGGTGACACGATTATTTCCTCTAGGGAACCTCTAATTATTCATTTTCTTGTCATTCCCCGACTTGATCGGGGAATCCATGTGTTTGATTTTTATGGATTCCCGCTTTCGCGGGAATGACAGAAAGAGGTTGTATGGTGAATTTTTAGAGGTACCCTCTAATCATGCTGCCGTATGGGGATTGCCGCTCACGATAAAATCACCACGCAGTTCTCACCGCCGAACGGATTGGGAGTATGCTCCGCGCAGCGGGGGTCGTCCTGCCAGTGCCCGTCGACAACAAATTTATATTCATGACGCCCCGCCGGAAGGTCGATCACCCGTTCCCACAGCCCGTCCGGTGTTTTTTGCAGCGGGCAATCGTCAGGACTCCAGGCGTTAAAATCTCCGGCCAGCGACACACATCCCGCCTCCGGCGCGTAAAGGCGGAAAGCCATCGACCTTTGCGCCGGGCGCATCTCGCGCACGCCGCGTCTTGCGCCGCTCATGGGCGCAATCAGATGCCTCCCCGATTCAACAAACTTTCGGATCTTGTTTCTCACCGTCCATTTGAGATTCTTGGTCACGGATGATTCGCTGGTGATATGCTCGCGGGGCATGGTTGTACGCCTCCTCGCGTCCGGCCTCCCGCCTGGCAAGCCCTTGCCGTCCACCACCCGGTTAAAAAGATCGCCTAACATGGTCGCCTCCATCCGCGTCGCATAACGCAAGCAGCAGCATCTTCCGGGTTATCGTTTCGGCAGCTCCCCGGGGGTGTAACCGGGAATGCCGGATATTTTGATTTTATCAATCTTACTGCCGGCCGCTTTGTCCCGGATCGGCCTCTTCGGCTTCTCTTTTTTTTCTGTCTCCTTAACTTTTTTCATATACCGTTCCTCTGACTGCCTCCCCCAAGGCACTGGCTGCTGCTCTGCTGATTCCTTTACCCCCTGCCTTCCCGTGTCCCGCAACCAACGCCTCCGATGATAGTCCGGCAAGCAATCGCCCGCGCGATTATATGTCAGCGCTCAATAAATGTTCTTAAAAGCTTGCTTCTCCTTGGATGCCGCAGCTTCTGCAGGGCCTTTCCCTCAATCTGCCTGATGCGCTCCCGGGTTACATCAAAATCCTTCCCCACCTCCTCCAGGGTATGATCCGATTTTTCTCCTATGCCGAACCGCATCCTCAGGATCTTCTCTTCCCGCGGGGTCAGGGCGGACAGGATCTGGTGGGTCTCCTCCTGCAAATTGAAATTAATCGCCACCTCGCCGGGGGACGCGGTCTTCTTGTCGTCGATGAAATCGCTCAAGACGCTGTCTTCATGGTCACCGATGGAAATCTGCAGCGACACCGGCTCCTTGGTGATTTGTAATATGGATCTCACCTTGTTCAGGGGCAGCGAAATCTTGTGCGCTATCTCTTCGGGGGTCGGCTCCCTCCCCCGTTCCTGCAGCAGCCTCCGCGAGGCCTTGATCAGTTTGTTGATCGTCTCAACCATGTGGACCGGCACCCTGATGGTTCGCGCCTGATCGGCGATGGCCCGGGTCATGGCCTGGCGGATCCACCAGGTCGCGTAGGTGCTGAATTTGTATCCTTTCTGATATTCAAACTTCTCAACCGCCTTGATCAGGCCGATGTTGCCTTCCTGGATCAGATCCGCAAAGTGCAAACCCCGGTTGGTATATTTCTTGGCCAGGCTGACCACCAGGCGCAGATTGGCCTTGAGCATCTCATCCTTGGCTACCCGGACCCGAATCTCCGCCTCTTCGACTGCCCTGACGGCGCTTTTCAGCGACCGGGCATCGAACCCGGATTCCTGCTCAATCCGGCATATTTCCTCCCGCCCCGCACACCGCGACGATTCCTTCTCCGCCCGCACCAGACGTTCGTGAAAGATTTTGAGCCGGCGCGCCAACAGGGTGATCTGCTGCCTGCTCAAGTCAAGCGCCTTGAGCAGGTTGATGGTGGCCACCCGCTCCTGCTCAATCTTGTTCAACAGCACGGCCCTTTTTGTCCGATCCCCCTTTGCGCCCGCAAGCCTGCGCTCCAGCTCTTTTTTGTTTGCCTGGCTGCGGCTGATCCGTTTCACCTGGTCGATGACCTGCTTCCGGTAACCGATCTCGTCGACATCGGCATCACCGTCCTCCAGTCCGCCGACCACCTCTCGGACGGACAACCGGTCCGCGGCAAGGTGCTGCGCCAGCGCGATCACCTCGTTGATGACGAAGGGCGCGTGGATGATGACCTCGCGGATTTCCCTTTCACCGTCTTCCATGCGCTTGGCAATCTGCACCTCCTTCTCGCGATCCAGCAGCGACACCGTGCCCATTTCCCGCAGGTACATCTTCACCGGATCGATGACGCCGGCAACTTCCGCCTGGTCAACTTCATCCAGCGACTCGCCTTCAGCGTCTTCCGCCGACAGGCCGCCGCCTTCCGCGCCGGGCAGCGCCTCTTCCCGGTCAAGCTCGTCCATGTCCATCCCGTCCAGCAGCACCACCAGGTCATCGACCTGTTCCGACGGAATATTGCCGGGGGAAAACATGTCATTCATGTCATCGGCGCGTACCGATTCCTTTCTCTTACCGCAATCCTCCGGTCGGCCGGCGCCCTGGCCGGCATGCTTTTGCATCACGATGGTTGTGCTCCCGCGTATGGAGTTGCCGTTACACCGGTTATGAAGCGACACCGGTAACCTGCAAGAGAGCAACCATTGTGCCAAGGTGTGCGCGGTCGGGCGCGATGGGGGGCAAGCTATCGAAAAATGAACAAATTAACGGTTTGGGGAACCTGTGCCGCATTTTCCCCCGGCGATAATATAAGAGCCTTGACATCCGATAAAACAGGAGCTATAAAGACCGCATCATAAAATTAAGAGGTTTGAGAACCGATGCTCACCCGGGTCATAGTGGCCATCGACAAGAAGAAGCTGGAGCGCCATGTTCATTCGCTTATATCGCAGCATGATGTCATGGTGGAAACCATCAACAAAAAGTCCCATCTCCTCGAGCGCGTCTCCCGCGAGAGCAGCGACCTGATCATCATCAGCCAGTCCCTCATCCCCGAACCGGTCTTTGATACCATCAACCTCTTCCAGCAACTCCCCGACGCCCCGGGGGTCATCATCATCTCCGAGCGGAAGGATCCCGAGGAGCAGGCGCAGTTCATCGCCGCCGGATGCGACGCGGTGGTGCACGCCGGTCTGTCGGACGCCCGGCTGCAGAAGGTCATCACCGCCCTCATCGCCAAGCGCTCCGCGCTGCAGCAGAAGGCGCTTTCCGCCGTCCGCCCGCTGGCGCAGCCCCGCCTCACCGACTTCGTGTCCGCCAGCCCGGCCATGCAGACGTTCATGAACATCGTGCGGCGTGTGGCGGCGAGCGACGTTCCGCTGCTCATCCTCGGCGAAACCGGGGTGGGAAAGGAGCGGCTGGCGCGGGCCATCCACGCGGAAAGCGCCCGGTCGAAGGGTCCGTTCATCACCGTCAATTGCGGCGCGCTGCCGGATACCCTGCTGGAAAGCGAGCTCTACGGTCACGAGGAGGGCGCCTTCACCGGAGCGATTCGCTCGCGGCGGGGATGGTTTGAGCTGGCGCACCGCGGGACCATCTTTCTCGATGAAATCGGCGAGCTGCCCAACCAGCTCCAGGTGAAGCTGCTGCACGTGCTGCAGGAACATGAAATACAGCGGGTGGGAAGCGAGAAATCCTTCAAGGTGGACGTGCGGGTGATGGCCGCCACCAACCGCGACCTGGAAAAAGAGGTGCAGTCGCAATACTTCCGCAAGGACCTGTTTTACCGCCTGAGCGTCATGGCGCTCAAGATTCCGCCGCTGCGCGACCGTTGTGAGGACATCCCGGTATTGGTGGAAAGCTACATCCACTACCTCCGCCCCCGCATCGGCCGCGAGATTTACAGCATCACCCAGGAAGCGCTGGACGCCCTGTGCGCTTACGCGTGGCCGGGCAATGTGCGCGAGCTGATCAACGTCATCGAGCGCGCCATGCTGCTCTGCAACGGCGCCACCATCACCCTTGAAGACATGCCCACCGCCATCAGCAATATCGATGAGCCGGCACAGCCCCACCCCATGTCCCTGGCGTTCTCGCGGGACGGTGGGAACCTTCCCGAGGTGTGGCTGCAAAAGCCGCTGCACCAGGCCCGCCGGGAAATGCTGGAATGGTTTGAACGGAGCTACCTGATGGGTCTGCTGCAGCTGAACAGCGGGAGGGTGGGCAAGACCGCCAAGAAGGCGGGCATTCAGCCGCGGTCACTCTTCGACAAAATGAGGCGGCTGGGTTTGCGCAAGGAGGATTTCCGGTCGAAGGCGGCTGGCGGCACGGGCGATTAACCCCCTCACCAGACTTGCGTCATCATTCACTTCGATCGTCCATAAACGGCAGCCATCTCCGCCAGCGCCGTTGCGATGCGCGGCGCAAGCTGCTCCGGCAACACCCGCCATTTCCAGTTTCCGTCCGTCACCGAGGGGCGGTTCATGCGCGCCTCTTCCCCGAGCCCCAGCACATCCTGCATGGGTATGATCACCGTTTTCGCCACCGACATCATGGCCAGCCGTATCAGCTCCCGGTGGATGGCGTCCGCCTCCGGTTCCCGGCCCAGGTAGCGGAAGAAATTTCGTTTCACCTCCGGGGAGGCCTCATTGGCAAACCATCCGCGCGCGGTGTTGTTGTCGTGGGTGCCGGTATAGAGCACGCAGTTCTCCACGTGATTGTGCGGGAGATAGGGATTTTGCCCCTGCTCGTCATCGAAGGCGAAGAGCAGCACCTTCATGCCCGGAAACGCAAAGCGGTCCATTATCTCCTTCACATCGGAAGTGATAATGCCGAGGTCCTCTGCGACAATGGGGGCGCCGGGAAACCGCGCGGTTAAGACGCTGAAAAAATCCTCCGCCGGCGCCTCAACCCACGCGCCCTCGATGGCGTTCTTCCTGTCAGCCGGTATCTCCCAGTAGCCGACAAATCCGCGGAAATGGTCGATGCGCACCATGTCAAACAGCTCCAGATTATGGGCCATCCTGCGCATCCACCACTCATAGCCGTTCCGCTGCAGCACCTCCCACCGGTACAGGGGATTTCCCCAGCGCTGCCCGGTCTCGCTGAAATAATCGGGGGGGACACCCGCCACCGCCGTGGGCCGCTTTGCCCCATCGAGCTTGAACATTTCGGGAAACTCCCACACATCGGCGCTGTCATAATCGACATAGATGGGCATATCACCAAAGAAAGATATCCTCCGCTGGTTGCAATAGCTCTTCAGATCGGCCCACTGGGTGAAGAAGAGATATTGCAGGAATGTTTCGTACCCGATGGGATCGGCGAACTGTTTTGCCGCCTTCTGCATGGCGGAGAGATTCCGGTCCCGTAGGTCGGCAGGCCATTCCCCCCACACCCCGCCGCCGAAATGCGTCTTGAGGGTGACGAAGAGAGCGAAGACTTCCAGCCAGCTTTTATGGCGCTCGCAGAACTGCTCATAGCCTTTGTTGCCTGCCGGGGTGAAGCGGGTGTAGGCCTTGCGGAAGATCCGGTTTTTATACGTGATTACTGCGGGATAGTCCACGCAGTCCCGTGGAAATGCGGGAAGAGGCTCAAGGTCGTCGCGGGTCAGCAGGCCCATCTCCACCATGCGATCCGGGCTGATGAGATAGACGTTGCCCGCAAAGGCGGAAGTGCTGTGGTAGGGGGAGCTGCCGAAGGCGGGATCGACGGGATTCAGGGGGAGGATCTGCCAGTACCGCTGCCGCGCGCCGGCCAGGAAATCCGCAAAAGCATAGGCGGCATGCCCCAGGTCACCGATGCCGTATTGAGCCGGCAGTGCGGTTATAGGCAGCAATATCCCGCTTCCCCTTTCCTTCATATGTTCTCCTCTCAGGTAATGGCAATGATCCACCATGATAGGCCATCTGCATCATGGCTTACAATAATTTAATTTCCCTAAAAATCAAGTTCTATTAGCGTACCTCCACTGCAAGCAACCCGGAATGTAAATATCAGCGAAGGGGGGACGTTCGTGCGGGAAGTGCATTGTGGTAAAGAGGTGGCATGAGATGGATAGAAATCTTCACATGATCTAAACGATTTGATGCCACTAACATTCTTGATAATGTTAGCAACGGAGGAATGGTAAAAAGAAGCATCTTCCCGAAGGCAGGCCGCGCACTCTCTGCACGAACGTCCCCCCTTTCATAAAATAGCCTTCACCCCTTGACATCCCGCACATAAAAAAGTTATTAGTAAGAAGGTGATTTAGACGCATCAAAATCCAAAATCATGCTGTATATATACAAACCCTGAGGAGGATCAAACATGGCACAGAGAGATGATCTTTACAAATGCGACACATGCGGAAACATCGTGGGGGTGATTCACGGCGCGGCGGGCCAACTGGCATGCTGCGGGCAAGATATGGCGCTGCTCAAGGCAAACACCACCGATGCGTCGGTGGAAAAGCATGTCCCGGTCATCACCAAGGAGGGCGGCACGGTAAAGGTGACCGTGGGTTCGGCGCCGCACCCCATGGAAGAGAAGCATTACATTGAGTGCATCGGCGTATCCACGGCGGACAAGCTCTACCGCGCCTATTTAAAGCCCGGTGGAAAGCCGGAGGCAACCTTCCAGGTGGACGGCACGGTCACCTGTGCCCGCGCCTACTGCAACCTGCACGGCCTGTGGCAGAGTTAGGTACCTGAGCTCGTTGCACGGCTGACCAGCAGTGTTTATTGCAAAAATCAACTGAGGATCCCCCTAACCCTCTCCCCCGGCGGGGAGAGGGGATCCTTGGTTTTTCTCGAATACAGGGGCGACCGGCCGGTCGCCCCTTGATGTTGATGAGACATGGCTCCCCGCTTTCGCGCGGTGAGGTTAATTGGGGTCGGCCCTTGACATTGGACATTTCAATGGAGCGTGCGGCATGGAGCGCCTTGCTATGTCATGGCACGCGACAAGACCAAGCCTCCAATGTTTTTCGTGCATCATGGTGGTACCTTTATTCTCAACCATGTACCATAAGTTGCAGCATCTTTTCATTCTCCATGCTGTCCAATGTCAAGGGCTGCCCCCAATTTAAAAAGACAAAATGCATCTGCGGCAGGAAGGTACGGGGATGATAATTTTAGTATGTTGTTTGGATTATTGAAAGGAAATCCTAAATACTGTGGGGGAATAGGCTCCCCCGATCCGAATTACGAACCGCTGCGCCGGCATCATGCATCTTGTCTCCCGCATCCTGCATCTTTTCACGAAGTTTATTGACTTTTTCATCGCCACCCACTATCATAACATCATCCCGTTGCCACAGGCCCGCAAGAAACACGGGCGCAACCATCACATAATTTCTCGTCGCCTTGGAACTCAGGGTTCTCTTTAAAATCATCCTCATTTTCATCCTGCTCTGCTTTTCCGCCTTTTTCTCGGGATCCGAAGCCGCCCTCTTTTCCCTGGGCTCGATCAAGCTGTTCAAGCTCAAAGAATCCCGCCATCCCCGCGCATCCCTGATAGACGATATGCTCAAGCACCCGCGTCGTCTGATCATTTCCCTGCTGGTGGGAAACGACATTATTAATATAACGATGTCGGCGGTTGCGGCATCCCTGTTTATTTCGGTGGCGGGCATCGAGGGCGGTTGGATGTCCATAGCAGTGATGACCCCGATCATTTTTCTCTTCGGCGAGGTCCTCCCCAAAACCATCGCGGTTGCCCACAGCGAAACCCTTGCCACCCTGGTCGCCAGGCCGGTTGATTTTTTCGCCCGCCTCATTTCCCCCCTGCGCTGGATCATCAAGAAGCTGGTGGACGCGGTGCTCTACCTGGTCGGGGCGGCGCAGGGAAAAAATGAAACCCTTTTTTATGAAAAGGAGTTCAAGGACCTGGTGGACGCAGGACATCGGGAGGGCGTTCTTAAAAAGGAAGAGTACGCGATCATTCACAAAATTCTCAAGTTCAATGACACCCTCGTTTCCTCCATCATGACCCCCCGCTCAAAAATGTTCATTCTGCCCGACGACCTGCCCATTGACCAGGCCATCGCCCGGGTAAAAGAGCAGCACTTTTCCCGGGTGCCGGTGTACAGCCGCAGCAAAAACGCGTTCGTCGGGGTGCTCAACGCCAAGGACCTCATCGCCATTGCCGCCAGGGGCGATCGCGCCGGCACCGCGCTCGCGGACATCATCCGCCCCCCGTATTTCACACCGTCCGACAAAAGGATACAGGTATTGCTCAAAGAGTTTCAGTCGGGCAAAATCCACCTCGCCCTGGTGATCGACAAGGCCGGGCAGTGCATCGGTCTGGTTACCATAGAGGACATGCTCGAGGAGCTGTTCGGGGAAATCTATGATGAGTTTGATTAGCCGGCAGGCTGTTGAAAAACACCTATCGGCTGCGTTACGCTCATCATTCGTCATTGCAGCGCACTCACATGCACGCCTCACTCCTCAGGATTTCGCGTGCCTTGCATCTGGATGTTTTTGAACAGCCTGAAACATTGCTTTTGAATAACCCACTCATTATAAAAACGCGCTATGGATGCTGCGTTGTATCTCACCATCTGTGCCGTGTGCCTCGCCGCCGAAATATTTTTTTCCGGCTCCGAGATCTCGCTGCTGGCGGCCAGCCCCAAAAAAATTAAAAAATCGCCGGGCAGCCGGCCGGGGCGCGCCGGACTGACGCTGAAGCTGCTGCAAAACCGCGAGCGCATGCTGGCCACCACCCTGTTCGGCACCAACCTTTCGGTGGTAACCAACGCCACCCTGCTCACATCGTACTTCCTCACCCTCTTCCCCGAGCAGGGCGAGCTGTGTGCGGTGATAGTGCTCTCCCCGCTCCTGCTGATCTTCGGCGAGATCATCCCCAAGATCCTCTTCCAGCAGTATGCCAACGCCATCGCGCCCGTGGTATCCTATCCCATCTGGCTGGCCTCCTGCATTTTTTACCCCCTGGTGTTTCTGGTAACCAGGATAAGCAATTTCGTTCTCCACATCACCGGGGCGCGAAAATCTCATCACATACCCTTCGTCACCCGCGAGGAACTGCGGCTGATTGTTAAAATGAGCAAGGGCGGCAGCGATCTGACCGCCGAAGAGGTGACCATGATCGAACGCCTCTTTGATTTTTCCCACACCGTGGTCAAAGAGGCAATGATCCCGCTGGTCGACATATCCACCATCGAAGACACCGCCACGGTCGGGGAGGCAATTGCCTTTTTGGAAGCAAAGAGATATTCACGCATCCCGGTGTATCATGAGCGGATCGACAACTTGATCGGCATCATCAACAGCTTTGACCTGCTGGAAAACCTGCCGCTGGATCAATCCATCCGCCCCCTGATACGCCGCGCCCCCTACGTGCCTGAAACCAAGCCGATTGACGGCCTCTTTATCGAAATGCAAAAAAAGAGGAGCCACCTCTCCATCGTGGTCGATGAATACGGCGGCGCCGTCGGCATCATCACCATCGAAGACATCCTCGAAGAAATCGTGGGCGAAATTCAGGATGAATATGACACCGAACCGCCGCTTTGCCGCAAGATGGGGAAGAACAAGTACATCGTCCGCTCCCGCATGGAAAAAGAGCAGCTTGAGGAGATATTTTCCATTACCCTGCCCGAAGGGGACTTTGAAACTGTGGGGGGCTTTCTTCTGGAACAGCTCGGTCACATACCGCAGCCGGGCGAGGTGCTTAAATATAACAACCTGTCATTTACCATTCTGAGTTCCGATGAGCGCTCGATTGGCGAGGTAGGCATTACCGTGGAACGGCCAAAACCACCGTCCTAAGGTGGAAAAACCGGGGGCGTAATCGAGGGAAGAATAGCAGCCGGCACCAGAATTCAGAGCTCAGGAGTCAGAAGTCAGCATCAAGTATCAAGGTGAGTGGTACAGGTTGCAGGTTGCGGGTTGCAGGTTAGAAAACCTCCTCCAGTATTCAGTATCCAGTATCAGGGGCACCTCTATGAAAAAATTTCTGAACACCATCTTTTTTGTCACTGCCATTCTTTTCTTCGTTATATTCGCCCTGTCAAACACCCAGACCATCCAACTCAGCTTTTTACAGTATCAGCTGCAGCCCATTCCCATCTCGCTTTTGATTCTCGTATCCTTTCTGGCCGGACTCGTCCTGGGCAGCCTGCTCAATCTGCTGGACCGGATGTCCCTCAAACGACAGGTGAAGCGGCTTAAAAAGGAACTTAATCAAAAGGACGAACAACCCAAACCAAAGGACAGCCCGCCACCCTCGCCGACCGGCGATACCCCACAAGGGAATTATAAAACCGTGTAGCCGCAGGCTTAAGCCTGCGGTCAAAGTGAATTACCCCGCAGCAGAGCTAAGGGGACATCAAAAAACTAAAAATATCTCCTCCCCCTCGAGAGACTGTGTCATAATGTCATTCTGAGGCTGCAGCCGAAGAATCTCCATTTTCAACTCATTGATTCTATGAGATTCTTCACGGATTTTATCCTGAGCGACAAATGGAGATTCTTCGCTCCACTCATAATGACACAGTGAAGGGCTCAGACCTTATGCTTGAAGATGGTTAATCACGTTTTAAAAAAAGAAAAAGGCAAGTCTCACAAATTCGGGTATAGTGGTTGTACCATCAAACACCATATGCCGAAAGGAGGCTTGCCATGGATAA
>Ga0255347_1007819_pt1 | contig 10961 bp, 8 predicted proteins | sample wastewater_treat_2_FD_192479 | JGI IMG/M metagenome (GOLD analysis project Ga0255347, IMG submission 192479) | Wastewater microbial communities from Lulu Island WWTP, Vancouver, Canada - plant24 | ecosystem: Engineered > WWTP > Wastewater > Unclassified | place: Canada: Vancouver, British...
TCACCAATACCAGTGGTTTTCGTCCCCACCACTTACCTAATCCGGTTAATGTTTGTCCTAAGTTTGCCATTCTTTCTTTGTAACTTTCCTTAGACACTTTGGATACCGGAAATTGTACTTCTATAAAAGATCTCCTGTAATCTAACAATTTTTCACCTTCCTGTTATAAGTCAAATATTCGCATTTGATTTGTTTTTAAATCATCTATCGGGTTTTCTGTTATTGCATACCTTATAGCTTTGCGCCAACCCCTTTTATCGTCGGCATGGCCTGTGGTAGCATTGGTCATAGTAAACAGCCACCATCGCTCTTCTCTGCTGAATCCTAACCAATTTCTTATAGCTGTTGGGATTAATGTAGGGTCCGAATCTTCAATTGCCCAAAGGAGCAATATCATCTCTTTGCCTAACAATCTGTCTACAGGAGTATCTCCTGTTTTAAATTTTCCTACGGTTATATTATTGTTTTTAAGTGTTTTATTCAATTCATTTTCAACTGCATCTTTTACTAAATCCCATTTATGTCTATCTAATTCTACTTTAATGTTTTCATATTCTAATTCTGTTTTTTGAGGCTCATTTTCATCCCATTGAAACCTCTCATACACCAATACTTTCTGCTCCTTGCTTCTTGCTATTCTCACTAAAAAGTGATGTTTTGTTTCCTCCGGTATATACCCAAATCCAAGACCCTGGATTCTTGCCATAGTAAACCCTCCTACTGTCTGATTTTCCCTTTGTAGTCTTCAACTCTTTCCTTTTTGTCGGAAACCCATTGTTCAAAATACCTGCCTGCATTAAATATTATTTTATTTATAGTTAAATTAACTTCAAACTCCTTACCGTCAAAGAAATTTTTCAATATTTTGTTTAATTCATCTAAAACTATTTTTGGATTGTCAATTCTTATACCGTCACCCATTGTAAGCTCTATAAATTCGTTTGCATGCGGATTATTGTTGCTTGATACACCTAGAATAACACCTGAGATAGAGGCTTTAAATTTTTCTAATTCTTCTAAGCCCTTAAATGTAGCTGAGGTATTATTGTACATTATGGGTTCAATTATTACTAATTCTTTATCTCTGTCTATTTCGAATTTTCTTTCTTTTACTTCAATTTGTATCGTTTCTGAATAAATCCCCAACTTCTCGTTTACAGCTATTGCTTGGATATACTTTGTACCAGCCGGTATTATGAAGTCTCCTTCATAGACTCCACCACTTTCTTTAGGATTGGAGCCATTTGTCGTGTACAGAATTTTTACGTTGTCTGCCGTTGCTTTTAGCTCCATAAATTGTTTCCCATCCTTGTCATAAGGCTTATATTTAACTTTTACATTACGTGTCCACTCTATAGGTTTTCCGGTCGGACTATTACCCTTGCTGTCTACACATAAAAATGATAACTTCAGCTCCTTTGTCTTAAAATTATGTATATCTTTTATTTTCAATGAGGATTTAGTAGCCTCTTGTCCTATTTCATAATAAATTTCATCACCGTATTGAGGTATTATTTTAAGGGTTACCTCGCCTGTATTTTCATCTTCATAAATTTCCCGAACTGTCAGGGATGTTTCCGGTGCAGGAGGTTCTTTATCTATATATCCTCCTGTTTCTGCCCATTCACCTCTTCTTAACATATCAGATTTTAAATCTTCCAAAGCATTAGGGTGGTGCCAGGACCAAGACAAAGTCGTTGCTGCTCTTTCTTTTATTGCATTCCAGTTCATTTGTCTCTGAGTAAAAATCCTATCCTCGAATTTATCTCGAAATTCTTTAGAATTTATATCCGTATCAAATTTCATTTTATCTATTAAGAGCTTCTTTATTTGTTCTTCTAAATTATAGTTATTCTCTTCGAATTCCATAGTTATATCATCGCTTACAAGACCGCTTCTTTTAGGGTAATAAAGCGTTACAAATGATTCTCTTAAACTGCTGAGAAGCTCTAAGTTTATTTTTTCATAGAGATCCAGTGCCTGCTTATATTGAGGGTCTGTTTCCGGTAACTTTTCTTCAAATTTCAAATTATTGATGATACTTTTTATTGCAGAGTGTTCCTTTCCCTTAATTACAAGATTATCCATGGAGTTTCTTTGCCCTGTCAGGAACATTACTCTGTTTTTATAACTGATATCATCAAAAAATTTCCTCAAATCTCGACTAAGTCCGGACAGGTCTTTATTAGGCTCCGTTAATACAAGTGTTATCTTATCCCTACTTAAATCAATTTCATCTATTGAAGGAAACACTTCAACGTTTTGATAACAATCACCTTGCTCAGGCTTAAACTTTTCTTCCAGTATTTTTTTTACCGCTTGCTTGCCGAAATCATATGAATATGTATTTACCAAGTCTATTAATTCAGCATTAACATTTTTTATATCTTTAAAATATAATCTGTTTGCTTTGTCCTTATATAAGTACCAGGCTTTAGTACTGTAATCTTCTAATCCTTGTTTAAGGCCTGTAATATCCCTGCCCGGCTCTACCATATAGCCGAATATTTCTTGAAAGGATAAGCCTATTATTGCATTTGATACATTTCCTAAAGAAGAAACTAATATTAATTTGCTTATTTCTTGAATATCTTTTGTTCCTCTTTCGCTATCCAAAATTTCCGCAACGGAATTTCCCCCGTCGGCTATATCATGTGAAATGGCATTTGTTATACTGTCTTTTATGCCTTTAACAGTCGTTACCATTTCAGCATTATTTAAATTTATGTCATATGCATTTAGCAAGTACTTATTTTTAGCTTCTATCTTTCCGGAGTATAAATCCTTTACCATTAATCTTGTAAGTCTTATATACCCTCTTGTTTGCTGAAATCCGGGATTTTCCTTAAATCTTGCGAATAGGTCTCTTACAGACGGATGGAAAGGATAGGAAGCTAGTATCCCCTTTGCTATAGCTTCTGCAGTATAGTTGGTATATCCCATTTGTCGGCCTTCATTAATAGATTTCCTGTATCCTTCTATTATTTTTTGAACATCTTCTTGATTCCCTACTTTTTCAAAAAGTCTGGTTCTTAAAATATTATATAAGTCGTCTGTATTTGCTCCTACAGGTTCAATATTAATTGCAGATCTGCCAATTTCATTTTCTAATTCTTTAAATGATCTACGAAGCAATTGAGAACCTTCTTCATAAGTAGCTTGCAAATCAGATACCACTATACATACATTATGTAGTTCAGCTTTATTTACAGCATTAAATAGATTAGCTAAGGCGGCTGTTGTAATATCAGCCAAAGTTCCCGTTCCTACAGGAATTGTCGTTGCATTTTGTAAATATGGTGGCAATTCATCTAATAGTATAAGTGTAGGTGTATCATTTTGCAAAAGGTTAATCCATGCTGTTTGTCCCGGAGCCATCAGCGGAGAATAATAATCATTAAAATATTCCTTTTTACCTAATTGTTCGGCTATTTCACCCCAGATTCCAAATTTTAAATAAGTTTCCCTGCCGGTATAGGCTACAACATTAATTTCATCAGTAATATTAGCATACTTACCATTTAAAACAGAAGTTCGTATATTTTTATTTTTCGCTAAAACACCTAATGCCAACATGTTATGGGTTTTACCTCCACCCATTGCCTGTGTCAGTTTAATAATCCCGCTGGCAGCTTTCCCTTCAAATCTTTTAAATGCGGTATCAAACAATAACTCCATACCATCTGTTATGTAGGTTTCTTCAAAGAAGTCTTCCCCATTGATGGAGCCATTTAATAGATTAGATAGATCAAGAGTATCATCTCTCTTGGATTCATCAAATACGCTTTCTCTCGGCTTACAAACCTCATATAATGTTTTCAAATTTAAGTCCTCCAATATTATATTTTTATGTTGTATATTCAACTTTAAATATTCTTCTAAACCGACTTGCTTGCACATTATTACTTAAGGTATAGTTGTATTTTTAATACAACATATTATAGCATAAATGTCAGCAAAATAATAGTCTTATGATTAGGCATTCACCTCTGTTAATGCAACAGTTTCTCTTTCGTTAGGTAATTTTACATTCAATAATTGAGTCGCATATTCTTCTATAATGCTAATAAGATCTTCCTTTGAATAATAATCTAATAAGAATGTACCACCTAACAAATTAAGATACATAATAATGTCATTAAACTTTTTTCTGTCAATTTTTATTCCTTTATTCTCAAAATTGTTTACAGCTATTAATAAGGCTTTTCTGATTTTATCATTGCTTGAAAAATTACTTGAAAACAAATATAAAGCTTTAGTGGCAAAATCAGTCCTGAAATATTTTAATAATTCAAATGGGTTCTCATATTGTTCATCATAAGTGTATTTTCCTATCCACCATAATCTTGATAAGGGATTTCTAACTAGTGACCTTCTTTTGCTTTGAGCAAAAAAGTACCTGGATTTTACATTTGTTAAAGAGTTGTTTGAATTGCCCCATCTGTAATGCATATAATTATAAAATGTTCCATGAGTCAACCCTGCCCATAACCTCTCATCGCTTGCCTGAGTGTCAGTTAAGCTAAGCAAATTCTTATACAATATTTCAGCATTTTTTACGTCAGTACTTTCAGGTTTTTTGGAGTCCATCACTAAATTAAAATCAGGTACCTCTTTCTTAAATTCTCTAAAAGGTGAATTCCCAAAAAAACTATAAACCCATTTATTATCAGACTCTTTATAGAAGTGTAAATTTTCTTCCAAGCTGTTTTTTAAACTCTCCAAATGATCCGCCGGCAAAAATAGCAGTTTCATAAATCCTCCTCCTCTTCCAAATCCATATTGACTATTTGTTCAAATGCTCTCTTTACAGGAGAATCAAGAACTGCCTGCGCCAATTCAAATGATGTTTTATTTTCCAATAATTCCATATTGAGTATGCTCCCATTTTTTTCGAATGTCTTTGACATTGATTTAAACCATTGCTTGTCCGCATAATCCTCGAAACCTCCATTTTTCAAATCATCAAAAACATAAATCAATGCAGGAAATATTAAAATTGATTGAAGTGCAGGTAAGAAGACCGGATTATTAACAATTTTGTTATAATTAATATAATCTTCTTTATTAAGCATTAGTTTAATTTTATCAGTATTTAATTCAATCTTTATTTCTGCCGAATCATCTGCTGCACGTTTTGCAATTGAGAAAATAGACTCAATCTTTCCTAAATCTTCATCTTGTTTTTCCACAACTATTTTATAGGGATCTGCAATTGCCAAAATGTTTCCCTTCAGAACTTGAAATGTAATATTAGAATAGTCTTTATTGAAATTTGAATTGCTATAACCTGGAATATTCTCTTTAGCTACTAAGAATAAATTTATGGTTATAGTATCATTTACTTTTTCTAAAGGAATTTTATATGAGCCGCACAAAGCATCTGTTTTAACAATTTTTCTATATGAAGTATTAGGACACTCTATATGAAAAACATATTCCGACTTTCCTAAATCCACCATATCCTTCAATTCTTTGTTTGAATTATCTATCTGGTATTCTATGATAATTTCTTTAAATGATTTTGATTGATTTATCAAGCATTGAAATATTGAATCAATATAATCATCATTAAATGAACAAAGTACAGGATAAGGAAATAATTTATTTTTAATTTCCATACACTCTTGCCTCCAATGAACAATTTATTGGATAATTAACTTTGAATTCGATTTCATACTTCTTATTCTCAGATACATTTTCAAGAAATATTTTATTGTTTCTGTGTTTCAATCTCTTAATAGTCTTGAATAGGCCCTTTGTAGTAGGGTTTTCAATTTTGGCTTTTGATGAACCTTGTTCCCCGGATAAATTAATTTCAACAAAACCCTTTGTTATAGGTTCTTCAAGTGTTAATAACATTCTATATAATTTTTCTAAAGGGTTAATTACCATGATACGTATTGATTTTAAAGGAATATGTCTACTGTTTATATTTATATTTGCATTGCCATCATCATCAGGTGAATATGAGCCAAACGGAGGCTTGTTTCCTGAACGTCTCCCTTTACCTCCCTCGTAGCCTTCAAACTGCCCTTCTTCATCATATTTTCCTAACAAATCACTTAAATTTTCTTCATCTTGTCCTTCACCTTCAGAGGAAGCATCTATTTTTTCTATTTTTAATCTTCTTAATGTAATATTCTTTGTTTTATAATTCAAGCTTTCTTTTTGCAAATAATTATCTGATTCCTGTTCTTGCTGAGAATAATTCGGTAAAAACTCACCAATTCCCTCAGCATCAACTTCATCCGAAATTGTTCCTTGTCCTTTTTCAATCACAAACTGCTTAATGTCACGTTTTAATTGTTGAAGTATTCTCTTATATCTATTAGCATTTATACCTGCCCTGTTTGGTTCCCATGCATTGTGCTGAGGGTTCTCCATTGCTCTGAAAACCTCATTCACCTTTTCATCATTCATTATCAATACTCCGGCAAAAAATATCGAACTTGATATTCTATCTTGGTCATATATTTTCATACCGTTTCCCCTGCTCATCAAAACCCTTCTTTTAAAATTTTTGCCGAAAAGTATTTTTAAGGTAACAGCACCTATATTATCTATGTTTAACATGGTTGTATGTGTATTTGGATTGGTCAAAGTATCATAATAATCCTGAGCATAATTTAATCTATCTGAGTATTTGCTAACTAAATATTGCAGTGTAGACATATTAATTTCCACATCATTTACTTTTACATTCAATTTATTGTTATATATTGACAACAAATAGTTTTCGATAACTGATGCAATAATTTCTGTTTCCCAATTTTCAGATGTTTCAAAAGCTGTTACATAAATATCCGTTCCGCTTTCAGCACGTGAATAGGTTTTATCTAAATTTAATAAATCATAAACAGGCTTTTGATTGTCTCCGTAATATCCGATGTTTTCAGAAAACTTTCCATTTTCATTCTTATAAGATATAAGCTTTGATACACCTTGCGAAGCTTTTTTATTATCTATATCTAATGTACTATAAAAAACAGTTCTGAATTTCGAACAAACGAATATTGCATTTTTGCCTATTCCGTAACTACCGCCTGAACTGATATCTTTATCTGAAATTCCATCTGAATAGATTAAACTTGTCCAAGGATTTACCTCATGAATTTTATCAGAGCCCGTTAATCCTATGGTGTTGTAATCACTTATTCTGATAATGGGAATTACATCACTTTGAATAGTTTTTATTGCATTATCAAAAAACCTAGATGTGTCCTTATTATTCATATATGTTTCGCTATATGATTTGCATTGTTCAAAAGTATTCATTAAGTTGTTTTTGTCAGGAAATTCATCTGCGAGTATCTCAAAAAATTCAAACTCAACCCTTACAGGTTTTGATTTATCCTTAACTGCATCAAGAGAATTTTGGCAAATTTCCCTTACCAATGAGCTAATAGGACTTCCTCTGAATGTTTCTATTCCTGATTCTCCAATCCCAATTCTGTGCATTGTGTTGCTTTCGGGAAATATCCATCGTGCGGTCATAACAATACCTCGTAATTCTATTATTTTTTGTTAAGTTCTGTATAATCTGCCCTGTAATAAACTACATAGTCATGTAATCTTATTTGAAACTTTTTAAGCATCTTTATAATGATTTGTTTTATAGAATTAGCGCTTAAATTTGTTTCAATATATATATCTACCGATTTAAGTTTTTTAGGTTTCCTTATATTATTGACTGTAAATGAAAAGTAATCTCTCTTTTTTCCGTTCATATTTTTGTCATTTACAAAGTTGGTAAAAACCTTCTCATCAATATTGTATAACATCTCGCATGTTTCGAGTAATACTATTGCCCAAGTATTAGCTTCTACAAAATTTCCAAGCAGCTTAAATCCTATAGGTCTTTTATGTTCAAAATCCTCATACAAAGTATGAGGAATTGATTGATCAACTCTATAGTCTTCATAATTTGGTATAACAATCTCTTCATTATCTAATGAACCCACTTCTGCATCATCTAATGTTTCATCAGATACTATGCTCTCAATATACTCAACTATTTCGTTATTTTTTTCATATGTTTCATTAATGTTTTCATGTAATCTTATGCAATTACTTGCAATATCATAGTTCTTTTCTTTTAAGGCTGCTGACACATCTTGGTCTATTTTACTAAGCAATTCATCAAGTACCAAATTTAATAAACTTATACTCTCTCCAATATCATTTGCTTTTCCAGGATAGCTGTTAGAAATTATTTTTAATGTGTCTTTATTTAACACTAAAAAGCCCCCTTTATCTGATAATAAGATGTTCTATTGTTTAACTTTAATTATATCCGCAGTTGATTCTTCCTTTTTTATTTTTATAATATCAGCTGTTGCGCTTTGTTCTTCTCCAACCTTTATTATATCAGAGGCTGATAGCATTTTTTTATCAGGTAGTTTTATGATATCGGAAGTTGATTTAGGCTTCTCCCCAACTACTCCTTTTGATTTTATTTCGCACCTTGTAAATGGCGTTATATTACCTGCATGTAAGTTATACTTAACTACCATTTCCTCACTTATTATTACTTCTTTTTCTCCTATTTCAATATAATACATATTCATACTACCTCCTATAATAATTTTCTTATAGTTACATATCTGTTTTCTATCGGAATAAGCAATTCCTTTCCTGTGCTTTTTTGATTTACTTTAATTTCTATTCTTTCAAGATTTTCATCAATAACAAATTTTAATTCAAAGCAATTATCCATAATATGAACACTATTAATTGGTATTGCTGCCTTTCCAACTCTTTTATCATCCTCATATATTTCAATAGAAAATATATTCTTGTTAATTACTTCTTCTTTGATAGCAAATGGAGTCTTATACTTGCCTCCGTTAATAACTTTTATCTTAGAATTTTTCGGTATTACCGGCTCAATTACGTCTTTTGTTCCATCAGCTTCTGTAATTTTTATTGAATACTCATGTTCAATTATATCGTTAAATTTTGATTTGTCATAATCATGACCCCTAATGGCCAACCCTCTTGAAATGGTAGTCACCGCATCCTCATGGATTTTCACCTTCTTATAACCAAATTTTTCTTCTAAAGCTCTTTGAATACATGGAATTAATGAACTACCACCGGCCATTACAACAATATCAATTTTTTGTGGGTTTATACCATAACCATCATTAGCATCTGAAAGTACTTTGTCAATTTCTGTTATTATTCTCGGCACAAACTTTCTTTTTAGAATAACTTCTAATTCATCTCTCGTTATTTCGATATCTATATGCTTATTACCAATATATCCATTGATATAGCTTAGTTTTGTCTTACTTAATTCTTCCTTTGTATTTCTGATTAAATCCATAAGGCCTATTCCGTCAGGTGACTTATATATATCCTCCAATAAATTTATACCTAGAGCTTCTTTTAGTTTTTTGACACCTCCTATTTTATCAACAACGATATCTTCAAGGATTGCTTTATCTATATCATCTCCACCTATAGTCTGGCACCCCCCTTTAGCTAACACTTCATGAGGTTCGATTTCATTTCTACTATTGACATTTTTTAATTCCATTACTACAATGTCCATGGTACCGCCACCAAAATCAAACACCATGGCAGTTTGGTCTTTATTTAATGACTCATTATAATCTAATAATGCCGCTATAGGCTCTGAGACGAAAACAGTATTTTTTTCCGCATCTTCTAAAGAATTATAATAACCTGCTTCATGTAATGCTTGAAGAAATAAGTTTTTATTCCTTTCTTCAAAACCTATAGGAATGCCCATTGCAACACCATCAATGCTTTTTCCTTCTGGTATCTTCCTTGAAATCTCTTCTTTTATTGCCCGCAAATAATCAGTAACAATATCTTTATATGTCTTTTGAACACTTAATTCTAACTTATTACCCTCAATAATATGTCTTTTAATTGATTTGATAAAATTGTCTCTACATTTGTCAGTTGAATTTCTTACTGCTATATCTCCAATACAATAGTCTTTTTCGTTATAATAACCTATAACCGTTTTACATGTGTATCCAGAAGAAAACAGATTGAAGTTCTCAGGAACATAACCATTAATTGAACTTCTATATGCCATATAAGCAACTGAAGTATTGGTCGTTCCAAAATCAATGCCAATATAAAACTTACTCATGCTTTAATCCTCCTCCTTCAAAAGGCAATACTCTATTATTGAATTGTTAACTTTAAATCCTAATGTTTCAAGTATACCTTCTTTCAAATTGTTATTTTGATGCAGTTCAGGATCAAACTTCACCTTCTTTAAATATAAGTCAACATCCTCCACAGTTTCTATGCCTATGCTATTTAACGAAACCCGGAGTTGTTTAATATACTTAGACAAGCTTTCTTTGCTTAGTTCATCAATAACAGCTCTGCTGATAGCCTTTTCTAAACCTGATATTGACTTTTTAACGTAATCTGCAATTATTTCGCGATTTTTGTATTCAATGTTATTTAGCTCACTTTTTAACTGTCTCTCCAAATTGTTTTTATCAATAATTGATCTGCCAAATTTATTTAGAATCATATAAAGTATTTCTTTTTTATAATCCTTCCTAATAAGCTTGTCCATAAACAGTTCAATATTATTATCGTTAGACATTATTACGTCTATAATATTATTAAACTCTTCTTTAAAATCCTGGAAATTTTCATTCATTAACAACACATCAAGAGAGTCAATATAGCTTTCGATAATATTAAAATCTATGCTAATTTTTAAAATCTCCTTCTTTATACTGTCAAGAACCTTTTTATCTGCTGATTCCAGCAATAAATTATCATAATAAAATCTTTTCTCTAATCCATATTTACATAAGCTTTCAGCAATCAATTTTGATTCTGTAATGTAATTTTTATCTAATGAACTTAGATTAATAATTGATTCTTCAATAAAACCGTATGCTTTCATTTTTAAAACTATAATTATATTTCCATTACTTATATTATTAAAGTCATCG
>Ga0255347_1007820_pt1 | contig 10961 bp, 11 predicted proteins | sample wastewater_treat_2_FD_192479 | JGI IMG/M metagenome (GOLD analysis project Ga0255347, IMG submission 192479) | Wastewater microbial communities from Lulu Island WWTP, Vancouver, Canada - plant24 | ecosystem: Engineered > WWTP > Wastewater > Unclassified | place: Canada: Vancouver, British...
ATTCGCAGTTGATATAAAAAGTGTATTTTGTCATGTCAACCTCCCCCAGTCCGACTCTTTAATCAATCTAAATGAATTATACGCAAAGAGGCTGACAACTGTATGTCAGTGAGTTGTTTGCCTTGAAAAAATATTTTTTCTCGTGCCAAGGTGTTGGCAGCGGAGCATGTTATAAGGTTCTATTGACACAACATTCAACAGTCATTACGGAGGAGAAAGGAAAGATGAATATAAGCCTTAAAGAGGATCTTTTTGCCAAGCTTCTGGACATATTGGAACACAAATTCAAGAGAGTTCCCCAGGAGTATTCTTTTGTGATGGAAAAGAAGACGGACTTGCTATCGTCTTTTTCTGGTCTGGAAAGTTTTCTCCGCGTTGAACACATACCATACTGCAAGATTGGTATTTCAGTAAACAGCCAAAGTATGCTGCCTGCTTCCATGTTTATTGAGGGTGACACAGATCTTTTGCCGTCAGGACTTTATTTCATATATCCCGAAACGGATCAAGAGATTATGTACTATTTCTATATGGAGCTCACTGAAGAGCACAGAGATGCACCACACTACATCGTTGGCTTCAAGAAAGTCGATGTACACAGCAATTTTCTGAAACGCTATGAGACATTTCTTGCAGCAAAGATACGAGAGAAGGGCATGGTTGTTGTGTATGGTGGGCGAGACATTCCGAGGCCGTGTCTCACGTGGGATGATCTTATTCTTCCTGAGGCACTAAAGGATGACATACGGCTGAACATCGAAAACTTCATGACGGGAGAGAAGGTGTACCGGAAATTTGGAATCCCATACAAGCGTGGACTTCTCTTCACCGGCCTTCCAGGAAATGGAAAGACAATGCTGCTGAAGGTCATTACCTCCAGCTACCCTTCATGGCAGGCTATGATGTTCAGATGCAATATTCTCACTAACAATAATGACCTCGACAATTTCTTCGAACTGGCTGCAGACTTTGCTCCCTCTATACTCTGCTTTGAGGATGTGGATACCCTCTTTACCGTCCGAATTACCCTGAGCCATTTTCTCAATAAGCTTGATGGCTTTGAGAACCTTGATAGGATATTGTTGCTTGCCACGACAAACCACCCGGAAAATATTGATCCAGCCCTGATAAGTAGGCCAAGCAGGTTTGACAGGGTCTGGATCATCGGTCTGCCGGATTTTGATTGCCGGTATGAATATCTCAAGCGATGCTTTAATGGGAACCTTTCGGAGCCTTTTCTAAGCGAGCTGGCGCAAGCGACGGAAGGATTTTCAGTAACGTACCTTAAGGAACTTTATGTTTCAGCTTCCATAAGGGCAATACAAGGGAGCAAACACGGGCCGGATGAGAACGATGTAGAGGAGGTGCTCGATCTCCTCTCGTCGCAGCTGAAAGGGGCTAAGCAGCATTTTTTTGTGCTTGAAAAAAAGAGAATAGGATTTGGGGAGGGATAAGACATGTTTGAAGAATCCGAAACAAACCGCCGTAATTTTTTGAAGGGGTTTGCGTTCGCCGGCACAATGATGTTGCTCCCAATTCGTAATATCTCGCAGAAAACTATAAAACATGTTAGCCCGAAGGAGTCTATTCATAACCTAGATCGCTTTCTGTGGCTTTTAGATACATGGAGGCTGGAACATTTTGCCAGATTCAAAGAAGGCGGCGAGAGATACAATCCTAAGAGGTTTAAAATGTTAAGTTTTGAATAGACATACTACGTGGTAGTAACCACTAACTAATTGACATATGATATTATGTGATGTATCATTATAAGATTAAAAACTAGGAGGTAATTATAATGGAATACACCGAACCTAAAGATGTTACATCGCCTCAGACGTCTGTATCAAACGTAAGGCCAATTTTGGATGGCGGAGAATGGGAATATTCTTTAGCGCTTTTGAATTGGGACGACGAACCTGCGTTAGGAATAAGATGGAATGGTGGAATGCAAGTTAGTCGACAAGGCAAGAAAAAGCAACATCCTGGAAATCCACAATCAAGGGGACTCCCTATCTGGTTTATTCTTCCGCCTAATTTGATTTTGCCCGTACTGAAAGCCTTAAAAAATGAGTTAGGCGGTGAAAGCATAGACAAGAAACTCGCAGAAAAACAGGTGCTTGAAGAGATTAAGCGATTGGAAGGTTAAGTCCAGAGTGAGTCAAGCCAATGATAAGCGCAAGTCTTTCATTTTGTTCCGATGACATACTTTAACTGCTTAAGTAATCTATTTGTGCATTGATACGCTGAGTTATTGACAAAATAAGGAGGAAACCAGAATGTATGTTTTTCGGATCCATATTAGGCCCGGTGGTGGATTAGCAGACCCAGAACTTTCTTTTGATTATTGTTTAAAAAACAATCTTTTGGGGGTTGGCTGGCAAATACAAAAAAAACCAGATGAGTTGATCGACTGGAAAACGTATGAAGAACGAGCAACCGATGAGTATGAAGGGAAAATATCCGTAGTTACATACATTCATCGATGGGTTTCAAGGGATGACCTTGTCTGGACGAGAGATACAAAAGGACAATATTATCTTGGAAAGGTGTTATCTCCTTGGGAGTATATCGATACACCTGAAGCAAGAGATGCTGATATCGTGAACGTTTTTAGAGTTGATCTCAAAAAAGTTGGCTTAGTTGAAGATGTCCCAGGTAAAGTTATTGCCTGTTTTAGAGCTTCGAGAACAATTCAAGAAATTGCTAACGAGAGCGCGGTAATCTATACGAAAATACTGTGGAATGAGCTAACTGGCAAGGATCGGCGAGATGTGAAGTTGAATATAGATTCTGTATGGGACCTTTTATCTGACGAACAAGTTGAAGACCTAGTTTTCTTGTATCTTCAGACAAAAGGTTGGTATGTTATACCAAACTCACGCAAAAAAGACACCATGTCATATGAATTCTATTTAATCAATAAATCAACTTACGAAAGGGCCTTGGTACAGGCCAAAACAGGAGACTCCCCTATAAACCTTGATGATTTTAATAACAATCGAGAAAGGGTTTTCTTCTTTCAGCCTAACGATTGTTTTTCTGGAGACATTAGAGAAAATTACCGCATCATTCAGAGGGGCAAACTTGAACAATTCATCAGAAACCACCAAAAGATCATTCCAGCTAATATCCTCAGGTGGTATCTGAAAATTCAATAAGCTTCTTGAAGAACTGCTTAAGCTCCATTTTATTGATTTCTGGTAAAGCGATAGAGATACCCGTTGACGCGACAGCAACGCATACCTTACTTATTTGCCCTTCTTTATTCAGTTCATTTTTATTGACAAAATCAACGTGCGGTGGCTGAAGATTGGAAAGTCGACAAAAGGGCATCATTACTGGACGGAGGTACAATATTCATAAGCGAGGTATAACTCGCCTTGATTTGTGGCAATTTTAAGAAGACGGCGATACGGCCGATAGCAAGATTATGCTGCAATGTCAAGATCGACTTCCCTTGGATGCGCCTCCGAGCCAACAGATCGGGGATACGCTGAAACTTGCAGGACAAAGCAGCCTAGTAACGTCGTTATCGTTGGCTGAATCTAAAGGAGGAAGATTTGAATAGTCAAAAAGTTGGAAGACTTGAGCAGGCTGTGGAGACTTTGGTGAATCATTTTAATGTTACCGAAGGTGATGCCATTAAAATAGTCAGGCATATTCTGCTCGATGACTCGGATATCCCCAACATTAAGATCTCAGCAAAGACCGGAATAAGGAGTTTCAATACTACCGCATTTATCGAAAACCTGTTGGAAACTACTCGGTACAATAAAATCAAAGACCATAGGTATAAACTCCATCAATTCATGAAAGGTGTTCTTAACGAAAGCGATTACAACTTTATTGTAGGTTCGTCTTACATGACTGGGATGCCTCGCACTCTTAAAGGGGATTATAAGTAGAAGGTTCCTTCTCGTCTTAAGCGTGCAACCCAACCTCGCTGTAGTCCATTTTTTGTCCCATGATCCCATTCGCTTGCCATTTTTTAATTTATACAATATCCTGACCATCCCCAATCAGCTACTCCCCAGTTATGGTCTTTCGTATGCTCACATGTGTCACCTATTTCAAGAAACCGGCATTTCTTATAGCATCAAACACATTAAGGACCTCATCAACAAAGCGATCCATTGATTCGAGAATAATTCTGTCTTCAGGGATGTCATGCCTAAGTACTCTCCCATAAAAACGCCAACTGTCAGCCCAATTGTTATCAGATAGAATTGCATCCGCTAATGAGTCCTGATTCTCGAAAATCTCTTCCGGTTCAGAATACGAACCAAGTGATCGAAAAATAGTATCGAAGGACTGTTTATTCAGGGCCAGTTTTTGACGAAATTCAATATAGTCATCCACACTATTGGTCTCGTGTGTCCTTATGTCGAATCCAATGCCTATGCGTGCCTGGTAACTCTCGCTTGACGAAAAAGCGATATTTGCTTGCCATCTGTATGCCTCCCCTTTTGGAAACGTATAGATATGGCCAGAACGGACTCGAAAATGTTGCGACATTACATACCGTGTTCGGGACAACCTTCTGAGAAGCTCTAAGGCTGTCATATAAAAATCCTGAGATACTAGTCCGCAGGTATACATCTCTTCTAGGTACGTAACGTGCTGGTAAGGGCACGGTTCATGCTCTGAGATACCCATCATCGCTCTCGCTCCATCAACATGACTCTCGGTAATCTTTGCTAAATCCTCAAACCAATCCTTGTCGAAATTGCGCATCTTTTACTCCGTATGGTTGATGTGTGATTTCTCGCTGACAAGCTCCCCGTTTGGTATAAAGGTCTTCAGTTTCTCAAGTATCTTCACCATCCCCAGTGTATCCAGCTTGCAGTATTCGAGGAGGGCCTTTCTGATGCCTTCTATTTCTCCCGGGTCCCTTGACGCACACATCCTGGCGTAGGCGTCCATGGCCATGCCGCCGTCGGCAACCTCCATGCCGTCATAGTTCAGTTCGGGTACAAGGGCCGGAAGTACAGCCTTCTGTGAGTAAGAGCCGCCCATTTCCCACGAGTAGACATCCCTGCTCCGGAAGGGAACTGCAAGGTCCCGGAGATTGCCCATGATGAGCCATAGTTTTTCTCGATACTCCGTAAATTGCTCTGCAAGCTCACCAAGTATCCGTGCTTCAAAGCTTGAATTGTAGGCGATGACGCAGGCATGCTCGGGGATTTCATCTGCAAGCCTGCTGGCTATCTCTGCTCTTGGATCAGCGTTGGGTTCCGCAAGAAACTCCCGGTGTTCAAGTGGGGTTCCTTCACGTGCCAGGGAGTAAAGCGAATATTGGAAGGGAATCTGCTGGTAAGGCCAGGTGCCATCATAGGGAGGAATGGCCTGCATGAAGGTCTCGAAGTCCAGAAAGTAGAGGGGGTACCAGAGGGAGGCCAGGAACGCCATCACCTTCTCGTAGTTGACAACAGTGCTTTTCGTGATTGCACACTCTACCTGGATCCTCTGGCTATTGGGAAGTATGTCCAGGGGTATGTCGGTGAGGTTAACGATGCCCTGGCGGTAAAGATCAAAAGGATTCTGGCCCCTGCCGGCCAGCTCGAACACCGATCCTTCCGGTATATGCCGCCAGCAGTGGCCCGTGAAGTCGCACTCGAAGGGATCACTGCAGTATGGCCCTATATCGATCACCGGCGGTTTACCCATGAGCATCTTTCTCATCTTTGCGATCTCTTCCCGAACAAATCCCTCCTTCTCCTGCACCAGGGTGGTAAGATCTTCCGAGGTAAAGAGTTTATCGACTTCTATTCCACCATTCCGGACATACTGATTGTTGATGTGGGTGAGATATGCTTTTGAGACAAGGATACCGGCATTTTTGAGAACGTAATACTGAACGGCAAGATCGTTCTCATGATACGGCTTAACGTCGGTGGAAGCCTTCACTTCATGTACTTCCCATCCAGTTTGTCCCTTGTGGAGGATGTCGGCTTTAATGAAGATGTTGTCGTGGCTGAAGGCGCCTTCGTAAACCGTTCGGCCAGCCTTGATTGCCGTAGCCGTCTTCTGGAGCTGGTCATCATAGCTCAAGCCCTCGTAAGGTATCTCCACTCCACTCGGAAATAGTTCCCTGGCAAGAATACCGACATTTTGGCCACTTTCCATTATTGCCTGCCGGTCTTCGGAGGGTGCCTCGGCAAGCTCGGGGTGATACTTCTTGAGATAGAGGGATTTGTGGCACTGAAGGCCTCGCACAAAGAGTGACTTGGATAGATACGCGTTGCTTTTTCTTTCCCTGTTGTTCATGGTTTTTTCTTTCCTCCGTTATTCATACCTCGTGATTCCGGACGTTTGCCGCTATGCGCCCTTGCCATGTTTTGTGAGGGCGCTCTCAAGGTCATCTGTAAGGGTGTCTCTCAGTTCAAGGGGGGAGACAACCTCAACAAAGGGAAGCCAGCGATAGATCCATTGTTTGATCCCTTCGATGCCGTTGACGTCAAACGTGAGCTCAAGCCTCCCATCTTCCAGTAATTTCGCCCGTTGGCTGCTGTGCCACTTTTTCCGTAGGATGTATGACTTTATCTCCTCATCAAATCTCAGAACTACCTCGACGGGTTCGCCGTCCACGAAGGGGCTGAAAATCCCAGCAATTTCGTCCTCCTGGGGAATCGGTTTAGGAACAAAGTATTGGTCCAAGGGCTTCATCGATTCTATCCGGTCAAGGGCAAAGGTCCTGAAGTCCTTTCTCAAATGGCAGTAACCCCGGAAATACCAGAAGTCCTCCTGGACAAAGAAGTAGTAAGGGTCCACTTTTCGCTTTGTCACTTCCTCCGAATAAAGGGCTTTATAAACAAGCTCAATCCTTTGGCAGTTTCTCGCTGCCTGATGGACAGAGAAGAGGTAGGGCCCCACTTTTGTCGGCATTTCTCCGGGGCCGCGAAGGATATGCTGAAAGGATTCGGGCTTCTTTATAGAGAGTTTGTTCTGCATCTCGCTGAGGGTATTTTCCATTCCGGGGCCGAAGCCCCCAAGGAGTTTCTTTGCTAAGGAAAAGGCGAGCGTCTCTTCTGTGGTCAGGCCAGGTTTGCTCAAGCTGTAACCCTCGTCAAAAGCATAGGAACCCTTTTCTCTGTTATAGACGATATGAAATCCTGCATCCCTGAGGGTAGCCATGTACCGGTAGGCACTCCTCTCACGGATGTTCAGGTCATCCATCAACGAAGGAATGGTGACAGTCTCTCTCTTGTCCAGTATGTTGAGGATCCGCATGAGGGAATCAAATTTATAGGACATGGTGAGCCTCCAAAGGATTCATAATTAGCTTATAACATACCCTACTGCCAACAGTATGTCAGTGGATTTGGCCGTTTTAAAAAAATTGAATAGGCTTGGGTTTCAATCACCGAAGGCACAAAAAAACGCTCGGTTGTTAAAGGCAGCTTAATCAATCCATTGGGGGCAATATAAAACATGCATTTGGTGTTACAATTTCCTCAGCTTCTCCACTAATGACCCAAGGTCTTCAAAGCGAAAAGGTTTTTGTAGGAATTCGATTGCTTTATCGGGAACAAAATCCTGAGCGAAAAGCTCCTTTTCAAGTGCCTCTTCTGTCCACCATCCGGATGTGGCCAACGTTGGCAGGTTAATCCCTCTTTCTTGAAGAGTCTTCAGCAAGGTAACGCCATTCATCCATGGCATGTTGATGTTTGTGATCAGAATTGATGGCATTCTTTCAGCTATCTTGTCTAAAGCCTCAACTCCATCCGAAGCTGTTTCAATGCTGAGTCCAGGGTGTTCATCTAACAAGTATTGCACCATTATATTTCTCAGTTCAGTGCAATCTTCAACGAGGAGAACGCTGTTACGAGAAGACTTTGGAAATATGAGAATATTATTCATTAACAAGTTTAACAATCAGTCAGACGGTGACACATACATCGCAATGCTTCAGTAAACACTTCCGGCCTTGTTTATTTTGCTCTCAAATCATTGGGTGATACCTTTGGATGAAAACATGGTTCTACTGACTGCAAAGTGCACGAGTATTCGGTCTCTTTTGACGGGAGATAATTGCTGGTACGTTTATCCATTTTATACCTTGTTAGGACTCCTGACTTAGCACCCATATTCCAATTAGTTACCAGGCTATAATACTCATTACTCTTGATATTCTCAATATGAACGTGATGACCCTGAAGAAGCCCGATAACCTTCCATGGTGCTTTCTTCTTATGCTGTCGCTGAAAGACGATTATATCGCCATTCCCCGAAGCACCCCTGAATTCAGCAGGCGTGAAAAGTATCGCCTCTACTATGCCGTCTTTATTTAAATCAACCATCCATGTTTCGAACGAGATTTTGCCTCCAGAAGACTCTATCTCAGTGCGACCTTCTGCACTTGATGCCAACAATTCAATTGCAGCCCGATGCAGGGATGTATGCTCACCCTCGGATTTTACCTCTATCTTGCGCCCACGATTGAGGCTTTTACAGGAATTTAGATCAGAGCTCAAGCTATCAAAATATTTGCAGCTCAAAGCCTGTTCTACGACCTTTTTCGAATCAGCACAGACTTCAGTAACGATGCCACACAAGATCATTATAAACAAGTAAAAGCCTATATCTATTCGTCTCAATGTCTTTTGATAACCCCCAATGTTATTCATATTTATATCTTATATCAAGCCTTCCGAGGCATTCTTCCTTCTTGATGACCTTCACTTTCTCATGGAGCAGTTTTGCAAATTTATTATCGTTGATGCTAACGAATTTTTTTCCAAGGTAGGTAATGTTCTGGTCTCCACGAGGAATGGCTGTAAATTTGAAGCACCTAGTTGACGAGTTCTTGTTGTTCATTTCTGTCCATGCTACCTTCTCAAGCACCAGTTTGCCATCCTTGCTCATACTGAAATATTCACTGAACTCATCACAGTCCATTTCCCGCCAATATGTTTGTATAAGTTTTGAATCTTCGTCAAGCTTAACCGAGCCCAGCTTCGATAAAACTGGGTGATGCTTGAATTTCATTAATTCCGGCTGGAAGATATGCACTTCAACCCAATACCTCCCCATGAGCCAAAAGTCTGTTGTAACCATCAAATCGAGATAGCCGTCCTGATTCAAGTCAAGAACGTCCACGTGGCCGCTAAACTCCTTTTTATGTCCAATTTTCTGTATAACTTTAGCGCTTGATGAGTCTGTGACTTCAATGTGAGACAAGTAGAAATAGTCATATTCGGTTTTGGGCTTTCGTGTCCATTTGCCATGGAATGTGAAGGTATACTCTGGGAGTTCTTTTCCTATCTTTACAGATATTTGTTGGGGCGTGTCGCTTTTCTTAAATACATTAAACATCAACCACGACGGGGGTATGATTGTTGCCTTTCGGCTCGGTTCATGGTAATCGGTGATCTTATCAAAATTGTCTGTATAATTCTCGGCATCGAGGCTTACTTGTATAGGAGCATAGACTTTCTTGTCATCGCTGCAACTTACCAACGGTGAAAAGCAGAAAAACAAAATAAGGGCTAAATGGCAGACTTTGTTCACTTGTAACTCCTTTCATCAAAAGGAATAGCGAAGGACGCTCTGCGTGGTCGGTTACAAATTGTAAGCAAAGAAATCATACTCTATCAAACCCAGAAAATTAAGCCTTTTGTCTCTTCGAGCCAATGACAAGATTATCTATTATTTTTAGTAGCGATGTATCCCAAGGATACCTGCTATTTTGTTCAATCCATCCACGGGCAATCACTTCAAAATCTCGGTTTGATGCCACAGGGATGAAAAAATCCTGAACTATTACCTTCAAGAGTTCCCACTCCCAATCCAAATCGTTATGGATAACCTTGCTACCAATCAAATAAGAAAGAGTGTATTCCCGATCAATTGGAGGCACGATATTAGGCAACATGTGATGCATGACCTTTGAGTTTCCTACCAGACGCGTACCACTAGCCATAACATTGAGGTTATCAAATATTTCCTTAAGAAAAGCCCACTTATCCTCATTCATTTCAAATAAGTCAAATGTCTGGGCCTTGGCGATTCTTCCCTTGAGAGGCTCCACGCTCCGTAAAAAAATATCAAAGCTCTGCATCTTTGAGCCACGTGTACCCATTCTGTGCATACCCCACGAAGCGAGAGTCGCATAAACACATTCTAAATGGCTCAAGGAACCGGGTGTGTCTTTTGTCTCAAGCGCTCGGAGGTGGAAATAAAGGCTTGGACCCCGAAAAATCTCCGCCTCGTAATAAGCTTTGTGGTATTTCTCTGAATTTGACAATATATCTGAGATCTTTTCATCAAACCTCAAAGTGTCCCCTGGTAAGTGCAACCCGCCTTTCTTCTGATGACAAAGTATATTCCTCTCGTGCTTTTTCATTTCATCATTAAACTGGAAGGAAATCTTCATTGGCTTAGATTCATGATCGCAAAACAGCTCCTTATCAGCCCGGACTGCTGTATAGATCTGCGCCAAAAGCGCATGATCTATATCTTTATAATGCTTTTTTTGGACATTCCTAACATGGGATGGTGTTCCATAGAATTCTTTGTATTCTCTCTTAATAACCTCCCTTATCCTTTGTGGAGTCATCGGATTGCCATAAGAAGAAAGGATTCTTTTGATCACACTTGTCAATTTCATTTGTTCACCTAATAATTGCACATTTAATCCAGAACCTGAGCCTCAACTGCCATAAAACATGAAACCTCGTGCCAATATAAAGTTTTTGCTCTTGTATACACATTATAGTTCGAACGAAATTGGTAATCAACAGGCAATATCCTAATTAATATCAAGTTGTTATGGAATATCGACAATAATTATGACTTTCATTAGTCATTGCATCAGGAGTTCCTCCTCAATGTAAATTGTGGAAATGGCCAGGGCGAGAGTTTCCTCAACAGAAACGGCAGGCCTCTTCAACGTGTACCCCTTGCTGAAGACGTAACTGTTCATCCCCCGGTCATAGTCGACGGGAAATCCTGCCACC
>Ga0255347_1007825_pt1 | contig 10955 bp, 8 predicted proteins | sample wastewater_treat_2_FD_192479 | JGI IMG/M metagenome (GOLD analysis project Ga0255347, IMG submission 192479) | Wastewater microbial communities from Lulu Island WWTP, Vancouver, Canada - plant24 | ecosystem: Engineered > WWTP > Wastewater > Unclassified | place: Canada: Vancouver, British...
CTATAACTTGGCCATTTTGTCATACCAAAACCGTGTTACAACCGGTAGGGCGGTTTCGCCGAAACCGCCGCGGACGGCTCGGCGAGCCGTCCCTACCAGAAGCGGGCGAGGACGCCCGACTCCAGATTGATTCCTAACTCCTGACTCCGTGCGTAGCGCGGCACGCTTGCCCCTCCCTTACAGCCTCACAGCCTTAACACCTACCAGCGAGCAAAACGCCCGCGTTCCCGACTCCCCACCCCTCACCATTCACCACTTACAACTTACATCGTCTCCCCCCCTGAACCCTTTGGCCTTTTGCGATTCAATTTTATTGAACCGCACCCGTCACCAAATACTCAATTGCGTAGGCGCCGGGTTCTGGGAAATCGACTTTTATCGGCGCCAGGCGGGTTTCACTGCGCCCGCACTTTAGAGAGATGTTTTCAAAGGTGAAGCGTTGAACTTCCTGCCCGCTGATGTTCCGGACGATAATCTGGAGATCAACGGTCTTCGCCTCGTCGAGATTCATGATGACCGGCGTGATGCGGTCTTCAGAGCCGTAAACGACATCGACATTGTCGCTGCCCGCGAAAACCCTTTGAAAGACAGTCTTGTGAACATGCCAACCCAGCTTTGCGTGTCCGAGCGAGTCGATCAGCGGTTTTTTATAGGTTCCGGAGTTGGCGCCGCCACGCAGGCAACACCAGGAAAAACCGTCGACCCCGTGCAACCGCTGTTTCTTCATTGACTCGTAGGCGGCAAAAGCTTGGAAGCCCTGGCTGGCACGCCACTCGCCAAAATCAAGTTTCCTGCCGATGCTGCCGATGTCATATTCGTGCTCATATGAATGGAACAAGTGCCAAGGCTTTCCTTTTGAAAGCTCCCAGTTCGGCTGCGCCATGCTTTCCTCATGCTCCCAGTTGAAAAACGGGCGTTCCCGGTTCTGCAGGACATCAAGCGAGAACCCTTGGGGCCAATTCCGAAGTTTCCCCCAATCAGCGCCATATCCGGTCACGGCATCCTGCGTTCCCCGGGTACAGAGCGGATGCGTGTATAGGTCAGGCGCCTTGATTTTTTCACCGTCCTGACTCACTGTGCCGCGATCATCCTTGATGAGGGTGTGCGACCAGAAGGTTGTCGGGGTGATCAGGCGGCTTTGGTCGACCGCCAACACGCAGCGCATCACAGACTCGATAAAATCAGTGGAGTATTTGAGGCTCTTGCCCTTAAATTTGTTGGGATGGTTACTCAGCTCCCAGTTCACGATACTGGGACTGTTGTAAACCTGCCGGGCATAAGCGGCAAAGTTTGTGAAGTCAATCGCCTCCCAGGCACCATCGCGTATCCAAGACGGCGTCTGCCAAGCCAGCATGATGCCCAACTGATCGCACATTTCCGGTATGCGGGGATCGTTGATGCCGTCGGCCGTGGCCTCTGCCGCGTGGACATGCACACGCAGCAGGTTTGAGCCGCACTTGCGCGTCATGATCAGCTCTTCAGCCAATTGTTTAAGAGTGGCGCAGCGGTTGTAGCGAGCAAGAGTCTCCACCGGCATCCTGTAACCCATGATCTGCACGCCGTTGAGCATCTCTTCTTTCCCATTCACAAGCAGCCGCTCGCCGTCCTGCTCCACGGTGCGTATGCCGGTGGTCAAGACACTGTCGTCAACAAGCTTGCCATCCGCATCCCGCAACTCTGTCCGCACTTTATAGAGGCAGGGGTCACGCCAGTTCCAAAGCCGCGGTTTTTCCACACACATTATGAAAGATTGTTCGACCGATTTGCCAGCAGGTACGGTGATGTTAAAGGACTGCCTGGCTATTGTGCGGCCCTCGCGCGGCGTCCACGGGGCGTAATTAATCGTGACGCTGCCTTTGAACGGCTCACACGAGCGGTTCTCAAACAGGACCGCATGTGTTTGATACGCCTTGCCGGCTTGCAGTTTCGCGGTATGGACCAACACGCGCTCGATGGAAACCGCGTCGCTCAGTTCAAGTTGGGCACGTCCAGCGAACCAGCCGATGTTCAAGTCCGCGCAACAATGGTGCATCGGGTTGGACAGCAGGCGGTGGTTGACCTTGAGAGCGATCAGGTTTTCAGTTTCGGGGCGCAGATGTTCTGTGATGTCCAGCCGCACCGGATAACGCCCGTCGATAACAGCCGCCTTTGTTCCGTTCACATAAACCTCGCCACTTGGATCAAGCGCCTCGATGCGCAGGACCGCCTTCGCGAATTGACCGACCTTGACCCGCTTGCGCAGATACAGGTCCTCACCCGCGAACCGTACGCCGCCGTGGGCATAGGGCAGAACCACCGGTTTCCAAGCGCGATCATCATAATCCAGCAATGTCCAGCCCCAGCCATCCGCCAGCGGGCGGACGTCGAACGTCTCGTCCATCAAAAGTTCTGGTTCATACGGTACGCTCACATCATCTTTCCGCCGCACGTAGTTTAGGGCATACACCGAATCCACCTGCACTGTGCCGGAAGATTTGATTTCAAAGGTATCGGCTTGGGCGGCTTTGTTGTCGGCAAGGGCGGCACCATAGACAAGGCGCGCGCCGTCGGCGTACAGGTTGAATTCCCGCTCCTGCAGGTCGACCTCGACATGGAACTCCACCCATTTGTCTTTTTGATAACCGGCGAGTTTACGGCGTTCGCCTGCGGAGACGCAGAACAGCCTGCCGTCCGCGCCGAAGCCCGCGCGCGCGCAATCCTTGCCGTCCTGTGAAAGCGCGAAAGCGCATTCGCCCCAACGGTCGGTCTTGGCGCGCCACTTGGCTTCGAAACGCCAAGCCATGGGTTTTGTGAGGCGATGCCGGATCGGGTCGGTGCCCACGGTCAGCACGCCATCGGCCACGCTTGCTCCTGCGTAGCCTTTCCATACCTTGAGTGCTTCAAACTCCTTTTCACGCGCACCCTCCCGGACGCCAAGCGCCTGCCATTGCTCCAGACGTTTGACGGTCCGGGTTTCCGGAAGCGGTTGGGGTTTGATACTAGCTATCAGCGCCTGCACCTCCTGTTCAGACGCTACTTTTGAATCAAGCCGCGAGTCACCGTACCAAGCGGAGGCATAATCGCAATAGGTCTTGAGGAACTCTATGCGTTGCGCGTCGTTGAAAACCGAGGTTTTGCCCTTGAGGTCGGTCTCCCCGTTGGCTGCGGATGACGGCGAATACTGGCGGAACTCAAGCGTGCGGCTGATGACGTTATCGCGTCCGGACGGAATCGTGGAACAGCCCGAGAACAACACAAGTATCGGCAACAGGAACTTTTTCATTTTATCCTTTCGTAATGCGGACAAAGCCCGCGATTTTATGGTTCAGTATCAATCAAACTAAGGCGTCGATCAGGCTGATCACACGCGCGGTATCGGAAAAGTCATCGAGGATCAGATCAGCGCCTGCTTCGGCGAGTTCTGCGGCAGAGACCCAGCCGGTGGCCACGGCCACGGCTTTGAGCCCATTCGCATGCGCGGCCCGCACATCGAACATCGTGTCGCCGATCAGGGCCTGCGCCCTGACGGGGGAACGCCGCAACGCCAAGCGGACAATCTCAGTGCGGTTATGGTGTTCATCACCGTACGCGCCAAAGGTGAAGGCGTGGTCAAGGCCCGCGTGCCGCAGTTTACACCAAGCGGTGGCACGCACATTGCCGGTAATGATGCCCAAGGTTTCGCCGCGTTGATGCAACGACTCGAGCAACTCGGGCACACCGGGATAGACATGCGGCTTGTTTTGCGCCAGCCCGGCATCTATCTCCTGAGCCAGCCGCAGGAAAAAATGTTCCTCACGCGCAGTGGTGCTGGCCACGCCGCACGACGCGGCCATCATGCGCACGACGTTGGAGTCTGTCGCGCCGATAAAGGACAATCCGGCAACATCAGGATAAGGCACGCCGTAGGCTGCGAGAAAAGCGGTCCCGAAAGCGGCGCGTCCGATTCCGTGCGCGTCGTATAACAAAGTGCCGTCGATGTCGAATAACAATGCGTATGGCATGGCTTGATGCCGGCCTGCGTCCGCAAACCGTAACGAGCGAATAAAAAGACCGCAGCCGGGCAAACGGACAGTCTGCGCCCGGGCTGCGGCAGTGTTGTTAAGCGTTTTTCATTTGCGCGTTAACGCCGAGCGAGAAGTCCGTTGGGACAGCCACGGCCCGCGCGCCCAGTTCGTTGTCCAGCATGAGCAGCCCGTTCGTGCCGTTGCCGATAAGTTTGAGCTTTGCCAAGATCGCGGTGTCATTTTCCTCTTCTTCAACCTGCTCGGTGACATACCACTGGTAGAAGATCTCGCTGGCCTTATCTTTCTCCGCCTGCGCCAGATCCATCAAGTCATTGATGCAGCCCGTGATGAACTGTTCGTGCTTGTAGGTCTGCTCGAACATGTCTGCGGGCGACTTCCAGGTTTGCGGCGGCTTTTTGATGGCGCCGAGCTTAACGGTCCCGCCGCGTGAATGGAGATACTCATACATCTTCATGGCGTGTGCCATCTCCTCGTGATACTGCACCATGAACCACTTTGCGAAACCTGGCAGGCCGATGCTGTCCGAATAAGCGGCCATCGCCATATAGAGGTAAGCCGAATACATCTCGTTGTTGATCTGGTTATTGATCGCGTCTTCCATCTTTTTGCTTATCATAACACCCTTTCTGCTGAAAAGTTCGCTATTGTCCAAAAAACCTAACCCAAAGAACCTGTGTATTATAAAGAGCGCAAAGCCCGCTGGCAAGACCACCGTGCTCGGGCGCGGTTCAAGGGTTCAGGAGAACGGGCGATATAAGTGGTAAGTGGTGAATGGTGAGGGGAGTCGGGAACGCGGGCGTTTCGCCCGCTGGCAGGGCGGTTCGGCGAAACCGCCGCGGACTGGTAGGGACGGCTCGCCGAGCCGTCCGCGGCTCGTTCGGCGAACGAGCCCTACCGGGAAAACGAGAGAACGCTCAACGTTCAAACCGCTCTTTTAGGTTGATTATTTGCGCCTTATTCTTGCATAATGGACGTTGATGACAAAAGTATGAAGATGTTGCTTAACAGGGGAGAACGAAATGAGCGAACAGATTGCGGGAAAGCAAGACCGGATTGCCAGTATTGATGTGTTACGCGGGTTCGCGATGTTCTTGATATTGAGTACGCAAATCGGCGGGGCGCCCATCTTCAAAACGTTTGTCAAACTGTTCGGGCCTGATTTTGTGGCCGCCACGGCCCATCAATTCTCATGGACCGTTCCGGGCATGAACCTGATAAATATCGCCCAGTCCATCTTCATCTTCGTCGTTGGCCTGGTTATCCCGTTCTCACTCGAAAAACGGCTCGCCCAGACGGGCAAGCGTAAGACCTACCTCCATATAGTCAGGCGATCACTCATACTTTTCGTGTTGGGAACTATCGCGGGCGGACACCTGCTCGATTTCAAGCTCGCAACCTTCTATTTCTACAACAACGTTCTGGAATATATCAGTATCGGATATCTGGTCTGCTCGCTGCTGGTCCTGAACACAAGCGAGAAGACGCAGTGGTTCGTGACCGGCGGGATCTTGCTGCTGGTCTGGGCGATCTGGGGCCTGATTCCTGCGCCCGGATGGACGGGGGACCGTTTTTCAACGGAGATGAACATCGGTATCTATCTCGACAGGCTTCTACTAGGGCCGCACGGGCATCCATTCAATGGGCATTGGACCGCAACTCTGAACACAATCAGCCAGATTGGGGTCATGATGCTGGGGGTGTTGATGGGGCACATCGTTTTCAGTTCCAGGGATAAAACGGCCAAAAGCAAAATGCTCTTGGGCTACGGTTGCGGGATGCTACTGATCGGGTGGCTGTGGAGTTGGGTCTATCCGTCGCTGCGCATGTTCATGACAAGTTCCTTCGTGCTCGAGACGTGTGGGCTAGCGACCGTGCTGCTGGCTTTTTTCTACTGGCTTGTCGATATCCGCGGTTATTACAAATGGGCTTTTTTCTTCATCGTTTTCGGAGCAAACTCGATCGCCATTTACATGATGGCGCACCTGTTCAAGTTCAATCTCATCGGAACCGTTTTAGTCGGCGGTCTCTGCAGCCACCTGTCGCCAACCGTCGGAGACTTTATCCAAGCGGTCACTGCGATGGCGGTCATGTGGCTGATCATGTATTACATGTATCGTAAAAAAACGTTCATAAAAATCTAAACCGGAGAATATCGCCTAGTTAAGGACGGGGAGAGGCGATGTAAGTGATGAATGGTGAGGGGCGGGGAGTCGGGAACGCGGGCGTTTCGCCCGCTGGCAGGGCGGTTTCGCCGAAACCGCCGCAGACTGGTAGGGACGGCTCGCCGAGCCGTCCGCGGCTCGTTCGGCGAACGAGCCCTACCGGGAAAAGGAGAGAACGCTCAACGTTCAAACCTAAAAAAGCAGTTGATTCCGATACCGATGCTCCGCGAGTATGACGAAAGAATTTGGAGTGCGGCGGCAGGCGGCATTCCGCGCGACGCCGCTTTTTTTAAGCACGAGTGCGGTAACAGGGTGCCGCTACCCGCGCGCAGCGCGGCTCTTGTCACCGCACTCCATGCGGTTTGAATCCCGTTATTAATAAACCGCTACATAGCCCTTGCGTTGCAGCTCCGCTTTAACCTGATCAAGTGCGCTGATGCTGTTTTTGATCGCTTTGTTGGTGAGCGCTTTGTTGAACCTGAGTCTGACGGTCCCGTTCTCCCTCTCCGGATAACAGACCGCCCCGGTCACGCTGAGCGAGCTGAGCTGGCTGTTGCGGTCCCGGCGCGCGGTCCCGAAGCCGTTCGCCGCCCAACCGCTGTCTAGCGAGAACCTGGCGGTTTTTTCCGCATCGCCCAAGAGCTTCAAAGAAAAAGGGATATTCCCAATGGAATAACGCTTAGAGGAACCCTCACGCCAATACGAGACCACTTTGATACACTCACCATTGTTATCAAAGATTAGGTATCCTTGGTCTTTGTGACTTGACACTTTCTGGGTGCCACCATCCCAATCCTTGTATGTACGGGTAAGGTCATAAATGCCCCCCAGTTGCGCGAAGGCCGCAGACGCCAGCGCGCATGCCGCAAGGCCGACCGCCATGATTTTCAACGAGTTCGACTTTTTCATTGCATTTCTCCTTGGTTTGACAGTTGAAAAACTACTGACTCCTAACTCCTGATTCCGCGGCGGCGCGGCAGTGCCGCGCCGCCGCGGTCTTGTCCTTTTCCTGTTATTACCACCAAGTGTTTTCTTCATAGCCCTTGCGTTCCAGCTCCGCTATAACCTGATCAAGCGCGCTGATTTCGTTTTTGGCCGCTTTGCTGGTGAGCGATTTGTTGAATCGTACTCTGGCGGTCCCGTTATAATACTTCGGACAACAGAACGCCCCGGTCACGCTGAGCGAGCTGAGCTGGCTGTTGCGGTCCCGGCGCGCGGTCCCGAAGCCGTTCATCGCCCAATCGTCGCTTCGCGAGAACCTGACGGTTTTTCCCGCATCGCCCAAGAGCTTCAAAGAATAAGGGGCGCTCCCAATTCGATAATACTTAGCGGAGGAACCTACACGCCAATCACGCCAATACCAGACAATGTTGTCACACTCACCACTGTTTTTAAAGATCAGGTAGTAGTACTGACCTTTGTAATTTTGCACTTTCTGGGCGCCATCAGCCCAATACTTGTATGTGAGGGTAAGGTCGTAAATGCCCCCCAGTTGCGCGAAGGCCGCAGACGCCAGCGCGCATGCCGCAAGGCCGAGCGCCATGATTTTCAACGTGTTCAACTTTTTCATTGCAGCACTCCTTGTTTTGACAGTTACCGCCGCTGGCGACTACCAGAACCATCCGGTAATACGATCCCAACGGTTATCTTTATTTTATTCCAAATATAGGAATGCGGTCAAGAGGCGGATCGGCGCGATTCAATAAAAAATTGAATCGCACCCCGTGCGCAGCACGGCCTGATTTCCGTCTTGTCGCAGAGAGGATACAGGGTTATAATTTAATCAAGTTTGGCGAGGATGACATCAGCTCTCCGCGCCCGGCTACGAGGAAAGGAGCAAAACATGAAAAACATCGATGTCCAGACCGCCACTCACAGCCAGTTCATCGACATAACCGACCAAGTGCAGAAGGCCGTGCAGGATCTCGGCGTCACCGATGGCACGGTGACCATCTTCGTGCCGCACACCACTTGCGCTGTGACCATCAACGAAAACGCAGACCCTAATGTCGCTCATGACATCCTCCACCAGCTTGACGTCATGGCGCCATGGCAGAACCCGGCGTACCGGCATGTCAGCGGTAACAGCGCGGCGCATGTCAAGGCCTCGCTGATGGGAGCTTCGGCCACGGTGATAGTGGCAAACGGCAGACTGCAACTGGGCACATGGCAGGGCATATACCTGTGCGAGTTCGACGGGCCGCGCATCAGGCATGTGTGGGTGCAGTAACCGGAGCCTGTTCGGCCAGGACCTCGGCGTACACCGCCAGTGTGCTTTCGACCATGCGCTCAAGCGCGAAACGCCGCAGCGCGTCCGCGCGCAACCCGGAAAAGCCCGCTGACGGAACCTGCGCTATACGCTCCGCCAGTTGCCGGACATCGCCGGGCTCGACCAGCCAGCCGTTGATCCCGTCGCGCACTATGTCCAAAGCCCCGCCAAAACGGGTAGCGATGACCGGACAGTCCATGGCCAGCGCCTCGGCCATGGAACGGCCGAAAGCCTCGGGCTTGTCACGGTTGGCGGAGACCAGCACATCGCCGCAGGCGTAGATCTCGGCCAAGCGGCTCTGGCTGCCGGCAAACACCACGTGCTCGTCGAGTCCCAGTTCCCGCGCCAGATGCCGCAGCTCTTCGCCGTACGCGCTCCGCGCAGGCTCAACACCCCCCACGATCACGGTCTTGATGTCGGGCACGCGCGCGCGGGCCAGCGCGGTCGCCCGCAACAGCACATCATAACCTTTGAGTTGTGTCACGCGGCCCACAGCCAGCACGACGAAGCGGTTGTCGAGATTGTACTGACGGCGGAACTCCGTCATGAACTCCTTGTCGAGCCGGGAGGGATCAAACAGGGCGGGGTCAATGCCGCGGTAAATGACGCGTATTTTTTCAGGCGGCGTGGCGTAGTGCAGGCGGATGTAATCGGACACAGCGGCGCCGGGACAGATCACGCGCATACCGCGGGTCATGACTTTACTATACGCGCTGACACTGTTGAAGCCGTGAACCGTGGAGACGAAAGGCAGGCGCAGGGCGCGGTTGGCCAAGATGAACAGCCAGCCCGGCACCCGGCTGCGGAAGTGGACTATGTCGGGGTTGATCTCGGCGACAGCGCGACGCAGCTTGCAGGCGCGCGACAGGGCGGTGAGCGGATTTTTGGATTTCACATCAAGCGCCACGTGCCGCGCGCCGTCGCGCTCAATCTGACCAGCCAGCCTGCCACCGCTGGAGATCACGGTAACGATATGGCCGCGCCGCACAAGCTCGCGGCTGAGTTCCACGGTGCCGCGTTCCACACCGCCTTCATTCAGAGCCGGAAGAATTTGGAGAATATGCATAGGAGGCAGAAGTAATAAGTAAAAGGTAAAAGGTGAAAGGTAAGTGGTGAGTGGTAAGTGGTAAGTGGTGAGAGGTAAGTGGTGAGAGGGGAGCGTCAATCATACAGCAGGACAGATTTTCTGGCGCGCTTTAAGTCGCGGCTTGCCTGTTGCCAAGCCTTGAAGAGCGGGGGCAGCGGTTTGCCGTCCAACAGCCATCTGCGCACGCTGTCCGTGCCATAGAGCTGGTCGAACCAGGCAGGGCGGACACCTTTGTGCCGCCACACCCGGGCCGTGCCGTATGTCTCGGCTAAAGCCCGCAACAGCACAACAGATGTCTCGACCGGCCTGAAGCGCGTGTGATCAATAACGGTCAGGCGCGCCGCGTCGATTTCGCGGCCCGCGTCAGATCCGACAGCCGCCACATAGCTGTAGGGATGCAGGGCAACACCCTTGAGCCGGCGCAGCGCCGGCAGCGCGCAAAAGGCCTCGGAGCGCAGCCACCGCGCGCCCAGCACACGGAATGCAACGTTCGTGCCGCGGCCGCAATCAATGCCGGGCAGCGCTTCCGTGAAGACCGTGGCCGCATAGCAGAGGGCGCTTTCCCAAGTCCGGATGCCGGGCGACGGCGGCATGAACGCAGGCCGCCGGCCGTCCCAGGCGGCATCGGCGCGGCGCCACCCCTCCATCGGAACGGTTGTCAGCTCCAGATTCAACCGCTGGGCAGAGCACAGCCAGCGCGCGCTTTCAGCCGGGGTCATACCATAAACCATCGGCAGCGCACAGGGCGCCACGAAAGAAGCGAAGTCAGGATCCGTCATCGGGCCGTCAACAGTCTGTGGCAAGGGGATAGGCCGGTCGGTGACCACCACCTCAACATTATTGGCGGCACAAGCCATCAGCATCTCGCGCAGGGTGGCCAGATAGGTATAACAGCGCACACCGAGGTCCTGCAGGTCGCAGACCATCGTGTCGACGCCTTTCAGCATCTCTGGTGTCGGGGCGCGGTGGTGTCCGTATAACGAGTAGACCGGGATATGCCAGTCGGGGTGGCGGCGCGTGGCAACGCAGTCGCCTGCGCCGACCTGCCCGAAGAAGCCATGTTCCGGCCCATACAGCGCGACCAGGCGTCGGCCCAGACTGCGCCGCAAAAGCTGCGCGGAGGTCGAGCCGTCAGCGGTCAGCGCGGCTTGGTGGCTCAGCAGCCCCACCCGCTTGCCCCGCAAGAGGTCGAACCCTTGTTTTCGTAAAACGTCTATGCCTGTGATCATGTTTGTTATGCGTGATTCTAACACGAAACCCGAAATGCCCCAACCGGTAAAATGCTGAATCGCACCCCCTTTTAAAACCCGCCAGCCAGCGGCCAGCGCAACGCTGGCCGCTGGCTGGCGGGAGCGCGCTTCCTTCAGGTGCTGAATTGGGTTCAGTTTGGCATTCGGGAGGGGTTTTGGCAAGGCTGAATCGGCTGGAGGCGG
>Ga0255347_1007826_pt1 | contig 10954 bp, 4 predicted proteins | sample wastewater_treat_2_FD_192479 | JGI IMG/M metagenome (GOLD analysis project Ga0255347, IMG submission 192479) | Wastewater microbial communities from Lulu Island WWTP, Vancouver, Canada - plant24 | ecosystem: Engineered > WWTP > Wastewater > Unclassified | place: Canada: Vancouver, British...
CCTTTCCTCTTTGTACGAAGGATCCAAAGGATATTTCAATAACTCTCTTCCTTTGTTAGATCTGAGATGGGAGAGCATGACTACATTTGATGCAGGGTTGGATGCCGGTTTATTTAAAGATAAAATATTGATAGAAACAGACTTTTATATAAGAGATGTAAAAGATAAAATTTCTGGTTATCCGCTGCCTTATTATACGGGATTCACGTCTATAAATACCAATATCGGGACACTTCGGAACAAGGGCTTTGAAATTGCCGTTAATGCTGATATCCTGGACCAACCGCAGGGCCTAAAGTGGAATGTTGGAGTAACTGCGTCTACGAATGTAAGCTATGTACGGAAGCTCCCATACAATGGTTTGCCCAATAACAGGCAGGGAGGTACGCAGATATATGATCCTGTTTCCGGCCAAGTAATCTGGGTTGGCGGTCTCCAGGAAGGAGAACGGGTCGGCAATGACATTGTCCTTGGACATGTCCAGGAAAGTCTCTACCAAACCGATGAGCAGTTAGCGAAAGATGCAAAGGTGTACGATGTTTATCATTACGCCGAAAATGCCTATCAGCGATTTAAAGGAACTGTAAAATGGCGTGATGTGGATAACAACGATACGATTGATTATCGTGACAGGGTTATACTTGGTCGCACTACTCCCAAGTGGATTGGCGGTATTACTACCAATGTCACTTATAAAGGTATCGGGCTGTATGTAAGAACAGACTATGCTACCGGGCACATGATCTATAATTTGAACAGGGTAAGGTACATGGGCATTTACCAGGGTAATGAAAACTTCCCAGTTGAAGCGCTCGATGCCTGGACCCCGGAACACACGGATACGGATGTTCCGCGAATTATTTATACTGATGCCTTTAAAGATCATGGGGCAAGGGGGCAGGATGACCGTGTCAATTCAAGATACCAGGAGAAAGCGGACTATCTCTGTATACGTGAAGCCACGCTCAGCTACGATGTTAATAAATCTGTTCTGCCCGCTTTTATCAAAGCAGCAAGACTCCATTTTACAGGTTCGAACCTGATTTATTTCACTAAGTATTCCGGGGATTCTCCCGAGGAGGGTGGTACAGACAATGGAAGATACCCGCTTCCACGGAACTTTACTTTTGGTGTCAACGTTAATTTCTAAGAAAAATCTACAGCAATGAAAAAATCAATAGTCATATTCAGCATCATCGCATTTGCATTCGCATTCCAATCGTGCAAGGATTTACTTACCCTGGATCCTGTCAGTTCATTGGTGTACGGTAGTTTCTGGACATCCGAGGAATCTGCGAGGGTTGCCATGGTAGGGTTGCATGCGACAATGAGAGAGCGTCATATGGAATTTCATCACATGGGCGAACTACGCAGTGATTTGTATGGCGGGTCAAATGGTCTTGAACGGGAGCCCGATGAAAGTATTCCTTTAATCTATAATGATATTCGCACAGATAATGCCCCTTATGAGAATTGGGCCTCTTTCTATTCCGATCTGCATCGTATTAACGACGCAATAAAAAATATCCCATGTATCGATTTTGCAAGTAAAAATGAAAAGAATTACCTAATTGGCCAGGCCTATGGGATGAGGGCATATTATTATTACACCATGCTAAGGACCTGGGGTGGTGTGCCTATTATTACTGAACCTACCGAATCGGTTGATTTTTCAAATCTGAAGAAACCAAGAGGAACGAAACAGGAAGTCATGGATTTGATTAAATCTGACCTGAAAGCATCGCTGGAAGCTTTTGGAGATAATGAGAGTTTTCAGAATGGCAGCAGACGCAGATGGTCAAGGGCAGCCACTCTCATGCTTAAGGCAGATGTCTATATCTGGTCAGGTACGCATCATCAGGGAGGCGCTGCCGATTATCAAGAGGCAAAAGCAGCTCTGGGGAAAATAGTTGGAAATTCTAATTTTGGCCTTCTGTCTGATTTTTCATCTGTATTTAAGTACAATAATAAAAACAACAAGGAAATTATTTTCGCCTTCCACTTTGAAAGCGATCAGGCTACAAATGGAATGGGGCGTTTCCAGGCAAAACAAGCTCACATTTCCGGATATTATGATTATAATGGTGTGAAATTTGGGACTACCCTTGCACTGACTGGTTCAAGTGGTTATCACCCCTCGGAAGATGCTAACTTGGGAGTGCTTTTTGAGGATTATCCGCTTGATAAAAGGGCCGATGCAACTTGGATAAGAGTCTATAAAGCACCTGGCCACAATGCCTCTGATCTCGTTGCTGCTGTGGGAAACAAATTTATGGGTAATGTCGTAGGGGGGCTGAGAGTAATGGTTGACGATAAGCCGGTATACCGTTATGCATATGCCTTGTTACTCCTTGCCGAAGCAAAAAATCTTCTTGGAGAAGATCCTTCCAATGAGATCAATCTTTTACGAAAAAGGGCCTACGGCGCTAATTTTAACCCAAGTATTCATACCTACGTGAATCAGTCGAAGCATCTGAATACAGAGGCGATACTCAAAGAGGGACTAAAAGAAATGGGCATGGAAGGTTTTAGATGGTGGGACCTCCGCAGGGCCGGCGATGCATATGTATTTGAACATAACAAGTATCTCAATCCAGGAGATGAGTACAAGCTTCTCCTTCCAATTACACGTGAAATGATTGGGCGGAATCCGGCGCTTGAGCAAACACCCGGATATACAAATTAGCATTTTTCAGTAGACAGTTCTCGGGAAAACCCCGATAAAGCTATCCCGGCTTTTCGGGGTTTTTACTTTAACCAAAGAAAGTGTCTCATTATTTTTAAAAGGATTATCCGGGAATATTATCCCACTAAACGCTAAGTCGAAGAAGCTTTTTCAATGAATTGCAAACGATGATGATAAACCTGAACTTAACGCCTTTGATACAAATAATTTAAATTTGTATACAGTTTGAAGAGACTACATTATATTAGTTAAATAAATTTGAAAATTTGTATACGATATTAAAATTATCTCTATATTTACAAGTAGTTCTTTCAGCTGATCCCTATTGGAAAAGACAAAATGTGAATTAGAATGTTTAACTATGGAATGATGCAATCGCAAAAAGGAGGTAAAAAGCATATACCCTCTCAGGAGATTATTTTTCTTTAAAACTTTTAACCTTAATCAATAGAATTATGGAAAAAAAAGGAAATTATGAAAGAAACAAATTGGTGTACTTTTCAAGAATAATGAATGTCACGAAAATCATCCTTATTTTATGTGCGTTTACGATTTCTCAGCTCACGGCCAGTACACATGAAAGATCATCTATACCCGAAGCCGGGAATCAGCAGCAGATTATTTCGGGTAAGGTTACCGATAAAGCCGGAACGCCAATTCCTGGCGTATCAGTTTTGATAAAAGGAACAACCAGAGGTACATTAACAGACAGTAAAGGCAATTTTTCGTTAAGCCTCACCCCCGATGGAAAAGCATTAATCTTTTCGTTTGTAGGAATGAAGACTCAGGAAATTTCCATCTCAGGAAAGTCCTCTGTCAATATTACAATGATAGAAGAAACCTTTGCCCTTGATGAAGTAGTTGCCGTAGGTTACGGAACACAAAAGAAGAGAGACGTGATTGGAAGCATGGAGACAGTAAAGGCAGAGACACTTCAACCCATAAGTAATTCAACGAATGTATTGTCTCTTTTACAGGGACAGGCAGCAGGTGTGAGTGTTCAATCCACATCTGGGAAATTAGGAGCAGGAGTAAATATTTTAATCCGGGGGTTGAGTTCGATTAGTGCAGGGACATCTCCTCTTTATATCATTGATGGAGTTCCGGTAATCGGCGATATGTCTCTAATTAACCAGGCAGATATAGAATCCTTCCAGGTGTTAAAGGATGCTGCTGCAACATCTATTTATGGCTCTCGAGGTTCGAATGGTGTTGTTTTAATTACCACTAAATCTGGAGCTTCCGGGAAAGCGTCTGTAAATGTTGATTATACCACAGGTATTTCAGATTTGCCATTTCAGCAACTTGAATTTACCAATACCAAGCAACTTATTGAAATGCTGGATTACTCCAAATCAACAACCGCTTCTGGAGTTTATGACCTTGAAACAGATTATTACTCAACAATATCATATGTAACAGAAACGATCACGAGAGAACAAGCTTTGGCAACCAATATTGATTGGCGCAACGTAATGTTGAGAAAAGGATCCTTTCAAAATGCAAATCTTTCAGTAGTTGGAGGTAATAATATAACCAAATACTTTATATCAGGAAATTACAGAAAAGATAAAGGGCTTATTAGAAATGATGATCTTGAACGTTACGGAGCAAGAGCCAATCTTGATCTGAAGCCATCCAGTCATTTTGATATTGGCGTAAGAATGAATTTGGATATGGCAGAAAGAAATAAAAGTAACGGCGCTTTTAATGATATAATAACGTTACCATTTCTACCTGTTTATAGCTTAATAGATCCCTCGTCCTATATGAATCCAATTAACAATCCTGCGGCAAAAAACGACCGGGCACACTATTTAACGGATACTGAAACTTACAGGGCATTGTTTGGCGCTTACGCAGAGTATTACATTCCATTTATAAAGGGGCTGTCAGCGCGTACCGAAGTGTCATTAGACTTTCAACAGATAAATACAAATCAATATCAATCAGCCACTATTCGCAAGGATGGGAAAACTTATGCCAAGGACAACGCAAATACATTAAAAACTTCCAATTATAATTTCTACTTAACTTATAACAAACAATTCAGAGACCATAATTTGAATCTGGTTGTCGGAATGGAAGGACAAAAAACTGATGGCTGGAGTAGAGCTATGGTTGGAAAACAATTGGTAGGTACTTATAAGGAATTAGGAACACCCACCGAATTAACAAGCATGTCTTCTGCTATGAGTGATGAAAATTACAGGCTTGGTTATTTTGGTAGGGCTAACTATAAGTTTAAGGAAAAATATTTGGCTGGATTCAGTATGCGTAGAGATGGCTCTTCCGTATTTACACCTACATATAGATGGGGTAATTTTATGGCCTTTTCTGCGGGATGGATTATTTCCGACGAACCTTTTATGGGTGATTTTGGGAACAATCATTTTCTGAAGATCAGGGGTAGCTACGGTCAAACGGGTAATTCAAATATTACCTCTAAGTTGGACGAAAACGGGTATACCACTGGTTTAAAGTATGGAGCCAATGCTATTGCGGCAACAAACGGAACTCTGCTAAAAAGCCTTGGTGTTGGGAATCTGACCTGGGAAACAACCAATAGCACTGATTTAGGAGTTGATTTTGGCTTCTACAACAACCGTATAAATGGATCAATCGCGTATTACAACAAATACGTTAAAGATCTCTTACTTGCTGTGCAACTGCCCCCTTCTGCCGGCGTGGCCGGGGGATCAATTTGGAATAATATCGGAGATTTGGTGAACAGCGGAATTGAACTATCGATAACTTCTGTAAATATCCGATCCAAAAATTTCAAATGGCAATCATCCTTTAATATCTCATTTAACCACAATGAAGTAAAGAAGCTAACTCCGGAAATTGATGCAACGGGAGCAGGAATGATAAGTTCGGGCTATATTACCAAAGTAGGTACAGGTATCCGCGATTTTTTTGGTGCTAAATTTGCGAAAATTGATCCGCAAACAGGATTACCTCTAATATATAAACTTGATGTGGATTATTATAACGAAACTGGCGAAACAAGGCATTTGAAAGACGATAATGGAAATGACGTTCTTATTTTAGGCAACGCGAATAACGCCAGCAGTAACTATTTCCATTTTAAAAATAAAAATCAAATCCCCAAATACTATGGGGGTATTACCAACCAATTTAATTACAAAGCGTTCGATTTTAGCTTTTTAGTTACTTATTCAGGTGGTTTTTATATTTTTGATGAGGGTATTCGTAATCCAACAACCTATTTGTTAGCCGACTTAGACGCAGCGCCACTTGATTATTACAACAACAGATGGAAACAACCCGGAGATCAGGCAAAGTATATGCGTTTATTATGGAGAGGCAATGTTTACAAAGATGAAAACGGCGTTATACAAGGTTTTGGTGATCCCCGCACATACAGTTCCGAGTACCTTTTTAAAGGTGACTATATTAAATTAAAATCGGTTACATTGGGTTATACACTTCCGGCAACGACAAAAATTCAGAATTTGTTACAGCAACTAAGAGTTTTTGCCTCTTTCGAGAATCTCTATACCTTGACCAAATACCCCGGATGGGATCCTGAAGGACAAGGGAGGATTGAATATTGGGATATACCACAGCTTTTCTCAGCAAGCATTGGGGTTTCAGTTAAATTTTAAAAAAAGATAAATTATGAAAAAAATATCATTCCTAACTTGTATTGTTTTGATGCTGTTCACTGCGTGTGAAAACGAATCATTTTTTGAATTCGAACGGCCTGTGCAAAGCCCGTGGAACACTCTTTCCGAATTTGACAGAGCTGCAATTGGTGGTTATTCGGGCCTATTCCAATCAAAAGCTCTTGAAAATCCTTATACAATAAGCAGTTTATATAAAAATGCAGAAGCTGATGATGTCTCCTGGATCTCTGCAGGAGATTCCTGGGGATATTTCCGGGATACTGAAAATCAGAAACAATTCTTGCCGAATGTATTTGTGACTTCTTATAAAGTGATTTGTTCGGTCAATGATGCTTTTGAATTTGTTGAAGAAAACGGAGGAAATCCTTACCCGACAATAAGTGACGATGATAAAAGAAATAATTTAAACCGGGTTATAGGTGAACTCTATTTTTTACGCGGTTATGCTTACTATCTTAATGCAACAATTTTTTGTAATGCTTATGTTCCAGGAGGTCCCAATGATGCCAAACAGATTCCATTAATTTTAAAAACAGCAGTAAACTATACGGATGCTGTAAATCCTAAAATTGGTACTGTCGGTGAGGTTTGGGAACAGATACAATCCGATTTTGAAAAAGCATACGAACTTTTACCGGAACGATATATCGCCGGAAAAATGAACGTTTCCTATCAGGCAGGAAGGGCAAATAAATTTGCCGCTGCGGCTATGTTGGCGCGTACGCATTTTGCGATGGGCAACTATGCTAAAGCAAAGGAATATACTGACTTTGTTATAGATAAAAATGGAGGCGATTATAACCTGAGTGAGGATCCTATTCAAGCCTTCAACAAGGGCACTTTGTCACGGGGGAAAGAGTCCATTCTATGGATACCGTTCTACGATCAAGCAACTGCCACTTTGCCTTATCTATTTGCTGCATATAATCATCGTGGCGATAATGGTAAAGTTAATAACTGGACCGAATGTCCCTTAGACTCTGCAACCATAAAAAGAATAGGCTGGCTTGATAATCCCAAACAAGGAATTAACCAAACATTCAATGTGGCTGCATTGAGAGACAAACGTTTTACTCAATTGATGGCCATCAGAGAACCGAATACTGTCCCAGCATCTGAACAAATGGCGAATCGGTATTACAAAGATGCCCGGATAAAATTTACATGTGTATTTTCCGATAAAGCCTTCAGAGGAGGTGATATTGGAACTACGGCCGCAAGATACACAAATTACCCTTTAATAAGATTGGCTGAAATGTACCTTACCCGTTCCATTTGCCGATTCAAAGCCGGAGATAAAGCCGGAGCTGCAAGCGACCTGAATGTTGTCAGAAAACGTGCATGGGATGCAAATGTGGCAGGACAATCGTATGAAAGTTCATCCAATTATGTTACTGCTGACAACATAACAGCGGATATGATTGGCGACGAACGGTTGATTGAAATGTACGGAGAGGCTGACAGGATTGATTATTTAAGAGGGTTAAAGGAAAATGTTGGCAACGGAGAAAGAACATTTGTTGGAGTTGTACCATATACTGATAAAGGTTTTGTCTGGACTATTCCAACCACTGAAACTGATTTAAATTTAAGTTTTAAATCCAATACTCGTTAGAAAATTAAGCAGCAATAGCCCCGTAGTATAAGAGTATATTGTTTACGGTCAGGCAAGCATTGAAATAAAAGTTCAACTTGTTTGGGCTGCATGCCCGTGAATCGGTAAAGCCGGTATGCTGTTTGCCGTCGCGTTACAAAAATCAAATCGGACACCTGCTTTGGTAATACTCCAGGATTTCAAGTACAGGTGTATTTACAGTATTTTATATTTACTTGATAGCATTAATATGAAAAACCATAAGATATTTAAAGGTATGAGACACCATAATATACTGAATAAAATCGGGATTGGAGCAATAGCTTTTTTATCGCTTATCTTTGGCGGTAGTAACTTTTCAGCCATTGCCCAGTCTGAAGCAATAAATGATAGAACAGAAATCAGTGTGATCGACTTTGGCGCAGTTGGAGACAACAAAACACTTAACACTAAAGCGATTCAGGATGCAATTGACGCGTGCCATGCATCCGGAGGAGGCCGGGTGGTTATTCCTCGTGGTATCTTTGTTACTGGTACCATTCGTCTTAAGAGCCACGTCACATTGCAAATTGACGCTGGATCAATATTAACAGGTAGCATAGACCTGGAGGATTATCCGACTGATGGTTCCAGAGGCCTTGACGGTACAGGAAGCCTTATCTATGCTGAACAGGCTGAAAACATTAACATTGAAGGATTCGGGATTATTGATGGTTCTAACAGGCCAGTTGGAGTTATTCCATATCTCTTTCCACGGCAACAATATGCCACGACATTTCCTAAAAGACGTCCTATGCTGATCCGTATGCGCAACTGTACGAATATTCGGATAACTGATGTCACGCTTAAAAATCCCGCATTTTTCACTACGTTCTTTGTTGGTTGCAGTGATATAATGATTGACCGGGTAAATATCCGCAGCTACGACAGTGACAATGGGGATGGCTTAGGCTTTAATAGTTGTGAAAGGGTTCGCATCTCTAATTGCGACCTCATTTGTGGCGACGATGCCATAGCCCTAAAGACAGATCAGCCCAATAAGCCTAACCGGGACTTTGTCATCTCCAACTGTATAATCAGTTCCGATTGGGCGGCAGTACGGCTTGGACCCGAGTCATTCTCGGATATGCAAAACATTGCGGTCAGCAATTGTGTGTTTCGAAACTGTCGCGATGGATTCAAAATCCAATCCTGCGAAGGAGCGGTGATCGAAAATGTTGTTATTTCAAACATCGTAATGGATAATGTATTACGCCCGTTCTTTGTAACTCTCAACGCATTCAGTATGAGCAAATATGCACCCGCTGACCGTCCTAAAGTGGGTGACTTTGTCGGTGAGTTAAAAGACCTTCATGTGTACAACATTCGTGCTGTAGTTCCGTTGAGTTCAACGGGTAAAGGAATAAATCAACCCTGTGTTGCACTGGTGGGTATGCCAGGACATTTGATTGAAAATGTAACGTTTAATAATTTCCACCTGACCATGCCAGGAGGCGGAACACCGGAACAGGCAAGTCGGAACAATATCCCGGAGTTACTTAGCGAAAAAAGATATCCTGAAGCCGACCATTTCGAAGGAGAACTGCCTGCTTCTGCCATCTATCTCAGGCATCTCAGGGGGGTACAGTTCACGCAGTGTCGTTTAGAAACTGCAAGTCCTGATGCACGGGCATTTGTTGCCGGGAATGATCTGGTTGATGTTTCCTTAAACAGTGTTACAGGAGTAGGCTTTGAGACTGCACCAGGACTAATAAAATTTGCAGATGCAAGAGGAGTTTCCCTTCATAACTGCAGGGTAAAGATAAAGGGGCAACTGAGCCACTCTGGCATTAACCAGGAACAATTTGTTACAGATCGACCGCTTATTGTTGAATAATACTTTAATTAAAAGATATTATATTGGAATTATTCAAAGTTGTTTCTATTATCTATGTAAGTTAAGCGTAGAATCAGGAAAAGGATCTAACCAACTGATTGGAAAAAGCAACAGCGCAAAAATAATTGATATGAACTTAAAATTTGTCACAAGATTTGTTTTGATCATTGTTCTTTATCCGTCAATAACAAGTGCGCAATCAAGTAACAGGCTATGGTACAGCCAACCAGCTAACTATTTCGAAGAATCTTTAGTACTGGGTAATGGGAAAATGGGTGCATCAATTTTTGGTGGAGTGACCACTGAAAAAATTTTCCTGAATGATGCTTCATTATGGTCTGGCAAACCTGTAAATCCGGATAATAATCCTGATGCATACAAATATGTTGAAGTTGTCAGAAAAGCGTTAAAGGATGAGAATTACAGATTGGCCGATTCATTGAATCGCAAGATTCAGGGTGCTTTTACTCAATCATATATGCCGCTTGGAACAATGAATATTCATTTTGAAGGTCATAAGGATTATGTAAAATATTTCAGGGAATTGGATATTGGCAAAGCCATTTCCAAAGTAAGTTATGAAGTAAATGGGATAAAATTCCAGAGGGAGTATTTCATCTCATACCCAGACCAAATAATGGTGATAAAACTAAGCACCAGTAAAAAGCGATCTATAAACTGTTCAGTAAATTTTGAGAGCCAATTAAAGTATAATGTTATTCATGAAGGAGATTTCCTAAAGGTAAATGGTTATGCTCCCTATCATGTGGAATACAATTTCGGAATACAACCACTGGAACCTGTTCTTTTCGATGAGAACAAGGGAACCCGTTTTACATCGTTATTCAAAATTTCAAATAGAGATGGGAATGTTTCTTTTAGCAATGGTAGACTTGAACTTTCGGGGTGTAGTGAAGCGATCCTGTACGTTTCAATAGCAACAAGTTTCAATGGGTTTAATAAAGACCCTGCAACTGAAGGCATTGATAATCAATTTTCTGCATTAGCCAATTTGAAAAACGCCTTAACCAGGCCCTACGCAACATTGAAAAAGCGACATCTGCAGGATTATCAATCATTGTATAATCGCGTTGAGTTGGAACTGAACGTTCCTGATACGCAGAATCTGCCTACAAATGAACGGT
>Ga0255347_1007841_pt1 | contig 10938 bp, 11 predicted proteins | sample wastewater_treat_2_FD_192479 | JGI IMG/M metagenome (GOLD analysis project Ga0255347, IMG submission 192479) | Wastewater microbial communities from Lulu Island WWTP, Vancouver, Canada - plant24 | ecosystem: Engineered > WWTP > Wastewater > Unclassified | place: Canada: Vancouver, British...
AATTGGAATCCGTAGGGCAACTTTCGGCAAATAGTTTAGTCAATGCAGATTGTTTGGAGGCTATGAAATATATAGCTGACAAAAGCATTGATTGTATTATTGCTGATTTGCCCTACGGGTAGTTTGGAACAACTTCTCTGTCGTGGGATATAATTATACCATTTAAACCGCTTTGGCAACAATATGAACGAATTATAAAAGATAATGGGGCAATAATATTATTCGGGACTGAACCTTTTACTTCAAAACTTATATTAAGTAATATATCAAAATTTAAAGAAAAATTAACATGGATAAAACATAAACCTTCAAATTTTGGGAACGCAAAATATATGCACTTAAAATATACCGAAGATATTGTTGTGTTTGCAAATAAAAGACCAACTTATAATCCACAGATGCAGAAACGTTTAAGTAGAAGAATTGCACAAGCTCAAAAAGGAAATTCTATGCAATGGAGAACTGCAACAAATGATTCAAAAGACGTTTTTTTTACTACAAGTTATAAACCAAGAAGTTGGAATATTTATAATGCAGATTTAAAATATCCGTCAAATGTAATTGAAATTCCATCCGTAGTTAGTAATTCAAAAGAAAAATGTAATCATCCAACTCAAAAGCCAGTACCACTTTTAGAATACCTTATAAAAACATACACCAATGAAGGTGAAACAGTATTGGATAATACAATGGGTTCAGGCTCAACAGGAGTCGCTTGCGTTAAGGAGAAACGCAACTTTATCGGCATCGAACTCAATGAGGAATACTTTAAGATAGCAAAGCAGAGAATTGAAAACGAGGAATCACAACCAACACTATTTTAGTTATGACGAAAGAAGAAAAAGAGTTGCAGGAACTCGAAAACGCAGGTTGGGACTACGTGAATTTTTACAAAAAGTACGACCATGAGTAAATCGAAAGCCTACAAGGAAAAGAGGGAGAAATATATCTCCACTCGCAGAACCTACGCCAAGGAACAGATTGAGGCCCTCGGCTACCACGTGGAGGAGGAAGATAAATACACCCTGTCTTTCATGTTCCACTGCCACACAATCCGCTTTTTCCCCTATACGGGAGCGATTGTCGGCCACGGCATCGAACAGGGGCTGAGGGGGCTGAAAACACTGCTCGAAATCCTCAAAACCAAGTAACCATGGATGCCAAAGAGGTTATCACCGAAATTGCCGATGTTCAGATTATGACTGAGCAACTCGCATTTCTCGGACGGAACACCTACTCCATGGGGCAAGTGGCACGGCCACTTCCCGAAAGAGCCCTACGAGGATTAGAAGTTCCACTGAATGCCAAGGCCCACGTAGTAGCCCAACTTCGGACTGAAAGGCTCAGCAAACGGCTGAACCGCTCCGACACCCGCCTGCACACCGAAATTCAGTCTCTGTTTCCGATATTCGGGAATGGAGACTGTCTTTGTTATTATCTTGGTCGTGGGAAATACGTAGATACTGTCCAGTTTGGGAGAAACACCACTCACCCACGCCTTATACGTGGAATCAGCATAGTATTTTTGCTCTTTGGGGAGGTAAAGAGTGTCGTGAACCGCCACGGGATACGGGACGGGAACAGGAATAGAATCGTGAATCGGTTTAGAGGCCACAAAAACAGGCTCTGTGACGCGCAAAGTATCGTGGATATACGTGGTATCCACTTGTGGTACGAAAGTGTCTAAAATCGCCTCAAAATGGGCTTTAACGGCAAGCCCCGAAACAACCGCGCCAATGGCAAGGGCGGCAAGTATGCTCACCGCCCCTAAAACGAAGGTCTTGCTCATTACGAAATGAGGTCTTTAACCCAATCCCGAACCGTGGGATAGGCTGCGAAACAGACAACGGCCACGCCAATGGCGATAAACCACTCTTTCAGATAGATGGCATAACCGAAAGAGCCGAGCCCGCCCACTACTGCGAGGAACGAGCCAAAGAATTTAAGGATTTTCTTGAACATATTATTCGTAGTAGTCAAAGATGACGTTCTGCGTTAGAGAGGAATCGTTGTCAAGGTGAACAAAGGTCTTTCCGATGCCAATCCTGCGAATGCCACACTCCAATGCGGCCTTCACAATCTTGTAGCGGTTGGAGGAGGTGTTGCAGCGTATGTCCATAGCCTTTCCGCGAGTGTGAGCGGAGTTCCCACTCCTGCCCTTGGCCAAGTCCCACTCACGGGAACGATAGGCGCAGTTCATAACAAGGGGGATGCCCGCCTTCTCCCGAACCTTATCCAAGAGAGCAAGAAAGCCCCCGTCCATATCCTCAATGGAACAGGACGGGACGCACTTCTTGAACTCAGAAGGGGAGAAATACTTGCTCATTACTCAGCAAGGATTTCCTCGGCCCAAGCCTCGGCCTGCTCCTTGAATGCCTCGTGCTCTGCGAGTTTCGCGGCATCCTTCTCGCGGCCAAATGCGAGAGCAATCTCGGCACTCTCGGTGTACTTGGTGCGCATGATAGCGTCAATGATGATGCCCTTCTCCACCTCGGGGACGAGCACTTCATCGTACTCGTACTTCACGCCATCGGGCTCGCCCTCGGCAGTAAAATCGGGGACTTCGGTAATGTTGTAACGGACTAACAGGCTTTTGCTGTCGTACCGCTCGACCTTTGCGGGTCTTACTTTGGAAGATGTTGCCATGTGCTTTGTTATTTAGGGTTTGAATTAAATGTTTGCATTTTGCGTAGTTGAACCAACATTGGTAACTACCTAATTTCCTGTGTATCTCCTTTGCGGGCAGGCAAAGTGCTTGCGCTCCGTGTCCGTGGTAAGTCCAAGACAAGCGAGAGTGCCATCGTCCTCTACTGAGGGCCTGTTGTCAAAGTTTGCCATACTGCTTAACGCTTTATGAAAGGGGGTGGGGTTGCCCACCCCTTTCGTTTGGTCGGATTGTTCTTCCTTCAACTATTCGTTGAAGTCAGAATCGCAAAAACAGAGCCGAGAGCCGATATCCGCATCCGTATGCGAGGGCGTATGGTACGAGCGCACGTAAGCGAACCCGGCTTTCGTGCCATCATTCGCGTCACCGCCAACATACGCGCCATAGAAGGTGTTCAAGGCGTGGGCAGTGTAGTGGTGGTCGCAGAAGTAGGTGCTGGCAGAGCCGCTATCGTCAGTGCCGATAAGGTCACCATGCTTGCGGAGGTCCTGCGACAGGCTTGGATTGGAGGCGAGGATGGCCTTCACATAGCCGTTGGCCGCAGCATCGTGGCCCACATTAACGTAGGAATCGTTGAGTGCACTTGCGTACTGACTGCGCTTGCGGCTGATATACACCTCTTGGTAGCCAGCGTCATCACCCATGCCTTTGGCGAGGAATCCGTCACACCACTTGGAAAGGTGGCCGAAGGGATTTTCGACACCACGGTAGGAAGGAACGCTCTCGGAGTGCTCAGAGCCGTAAGCATCTACCTGTGCCTCGGTCAGAGTGAAGGTCACAACGCCCGTCTTGTTGCCGAGGGAGTTGGTGAATCCGCACGGGATGATGGGGTTGTAGGAGTTGTAGGTGCTCCAATTGGAGAAGTTGGACACGCCAGCACCGAGACCGCCTTGGTGCATACCTGCGGCATCAAGGTTGGGGTTGAAGGCTTTCTGCGAGTTGAGCGTTGCATACTCAATGGCAAAGAGCCAAAACAGGTCGTTGTTGATAGTCCAGTCGTAGCAACTCCACTTGCTACCACGGTTCTGCGCGTAGGTGCGGAAGTTGGTGAGGGTGATATTGGCGGCAGGCAGGCCGAGGAGGGAGCGGTAAGTTCCGTCCCAATCGGCAATGTTGTCGCCACCACGATAACGGGCGGTGGTGTTCACCACAGAGGAGAGAACATTGTTGTCGCGGTCAAGGGTGGCCTCGTAAGCACTCACGAGGTAACGGGGAATGCGAACCGCACCGTCAAACGGGTACAGGGAAATTTCGGTGTCCATGTAGCCCTGTGCGGCATTGAGGGAGGTCTTGCGGTAGTGCTCGGGCACTTCAACCATGACCTGTCCGGCCGAACCGTCCAGCACGGCAGCGTTGCCATCTTCCTTCTTGGTGGAATCGTTCTTACCGAGGTAGTAGAGAACCACGCCACTGTCGTTGACAACGCACCTGCGCATCAGCGACTGAACAGGGAGGTCTTGATGGAGGGAGGCCGCACCGATACGGGTGAGGTCGGGAGAGGAGTTGCCGTAGTAATGGCGCACACCGTACACTTGGTCATCGCGGTAGTAGGTGACAACCACCTTCTTCCACTGCGTGTCCCACGTGAAGATGCAGACCTCACCATCGCGGACGGTGAAGTTGCCGAAAGACGGATAGCGGCCAGCCTCGGCAGCGAGGAAAGCCATCCTTTCGTCACCTGCGGTGAAGGCATCCGAAGGGGACACCACGCCACCAAAGAGGTAGCCCTTGGCGAGAGAGGACTTGATGGAGGTGAGAACCTCGTTGAGACCCTCACCCGTGATTGCCTGCGAGGTGTTCTCGTACACCTTTGCATCAATCAGAGTTTTAAGGTTTTCGTAATTCATTGTACAATGAGTTTAATGGTTATTCATCGTCATTATTGACTTCTACTGTGGTGTTGCCGTGGGTAATCTTCGCATCGTAGCCGAACTTAATGGCATCGGCCACAACGGCCAACGTGGCGAAACCAAAGAGTTCTCCTACGGCAGTGAGGATGGACGGGTGAATGTCTCCCACAGGAGGCACAAGGAATCCCAAGGCAATAAGCACAAGGGAGGTACAGAGGCATATCCAAAATGATATGTTACTGAGCAAGTGTTCTTTGATAATCTTTCCCATGGTGTTATGCGTCTAAAACGGTAATCGAATCTTTCAAGAACTGCCCGAAGGTGTAACTTTGCATTTCTCCATCCACCTCCACGAGAATCGGGAGGCCCGTCTGAGAATCGTTCTGCTCCACGAACTTGTCAAGGAGGTCAAGGGCCTGCGCCAAGGTCTCCTCGTTCTCAATACCTTCCTCGAAGATGGCGTTGAGAACAGGTTTGACACCCTGCATCCCCGCCTGTGAGCCGTTCTGCTTTACCACCCCGATAATGTCGGGCATGAGGTGTTCGGCTCTCCAGGGTGTGTAGTTGTAGGCCATATTGTACAGTATCTCTGCAAGGTTGTGCAAACCCGCTTGGTTGCCCTGCGAAGTTACGTACCTGTCAACGGCATCCTTTAAGTCATCCGTTGAAGTATAACGCTTGAAGTCTATGGCGAAACTCGCGTTAAAATCCCTGTGTAAATTGTATTCCATATCTATCTCGGTGTTATTGTTCCGTAATTCTTGCCAATCTTCTTCACCACCGTGTCGGTCTCAAACGTTACGTCAACCTCGGCCAAAGCACCGCCTTCCAGCCAACTAACGTCAAACTCAATGTGCTCAACGTCATACTCCCTGTCATATTGGTCGGTTATCTTAACAACGTCCGACAAACCAGCAAGGCGAAGGCAGTCGCAAGCGTATTCGGGGAGAATACACTTGAAATGGTATTTCTTTTCGCTGATTTGCTTAATCGGGAAGAACCTTCCGTCCCTTTCCTCTCCGTCCTCGGTCATGGCATACTCGGGCATACCAATCTCCGTGTCAAGATAAAGTTGGTTTCCGTAGTAACCGCCAATCCCATGAGCATAAGGCACTACGCCATCCGCATACTCCAAGTCTGAACCATCGTACCACTTCATCAGAACGCCACGGTTGGAACTCGGCTCTACGTAGAAAATGTCGGAATAGCGGTTGGTGTTGTCCGAGAAATGAATCTGAATGTAGTAATAGCCCCGAGGAAGGCCAAGGACGTATGCGCCTTTGGCAGCATAGTAGTAAGTGACCTTGCCGTTGGCCTCCATCCTACCTATCTTGGTTTGGAGGATAGTGCCGAATGCGCCACTTATCTCCTCACCACAACACTTGAAGAACTTAATCCACGAAATCGTAGCCTCGGTGTTCGGGTGCACGAAGAAGAATGGAATCAGAACCTCGTCATCCACTATGTTCTTGTACATACCGCCATAGGCGTACCACTTGCGGAAGTCCTGTTCCTCAATGGTAGAATAGAAAGGTATGGGAGAAAGATTATTATTCCTGTTCATAAGCCAAAGTTTTTGCAGGAGTAACCCTTTCTCCGATGCAAAGATATGAAATTATTTTTGTTTTTTACTTGCAAACTACGAAATTTCTGTTATTATTATTTCCACGGTGTCGTTGTTGTTGTACACACTCATGTCCTTTGAGTATCCGACAAAGAATGTCGTGTGAGGAGGAATGGTGCACTCTGCATTGTTCGTTCCACTCGCAAACGCAAGGGCCGTGCTGCTGGATATATCCCCAGAAACAGGTAGCGGCCTCAACGCAACATAGCCCTTGTCGTGCGTCTGCTCTGTGCTTGCGGTGATATGCACAAGCGCACTCTTGCTGCCCGTTCTGAACTGCGCATAGCCCCAATCGTAACTTGAAAGTCGGTCTCCGTCAAACCCAATGGTGTATTGGTCTGCGCCAATCTCCAAGTTTGGCACAATGGAGTAGTTCATATAGCCTCCATAGGCAAGGTTCGGCTCTCTAACGAGTGTAAGCCTCTCGGTGTCCAACTCAACGGAGAGAATGATAGGCTCGGGAGGGGTTAGGCCCGCGATTGTGACCACATAGGTGTGCGCGTCCATCCTTACGGTGTTTATGCTCCCCGTGCTCGGGTGCATCCACTTTACAACGAGGTTTGAGTTGGAGTTGTTGTACAAGAACCAAGCGGAAGTGCCGTGCGAATATGGGTTTTTCTCCACCTCCAAGAACAGGGAATAGTCAAGGTTGTGCTCCAAGAAAATCTTGGTCTTTGCGGCCATCGTGTCGGCACTAACCTCCATTTCGTTCACGTCACCAACACCCAATCCTGTCTTGGCTATGAGGATATTGAAAGGAGAAACCCCACTACCCTCAAGCGGAATCAGAATGGACTGCTTGGCGAACCGCCTTGTGTCCTTCACGTCAAGAACGGCATCGCCAGCCTTCGCCTTCCAACCACCAAGGTCATACGGCCAATAGTACCGCTCGGTAAAGAGGTAGGACAGATAACCATTCTGTATGGCGTAAATGGGCGATTGGTCGGTTATTCTGATATTAGGGATAAGGACTTTGTTTAAGTAATCGGCCTCAATCAAGGCATAAATATCGTCAGAAACCCCATTCGGGTTGATGACGGTGTAGTCAATGTCCGCAGTGAAGTTCGTGACGGTGACTTTCTCCTTCTTGTCCCCACTTACGTGTTTGTCCTCAATGTCAATAGCGTCACCATTGAACTCTGCCGTACACTCGTCTCCCCAAGCGAACTCATATCGGCTCGGGCATCTGTTTCTGTCAAAGTCAACCTCGTTAGTACCGAAAGCCCAAGAGAGACCATTCGGCATATCCTTCATGGCCGACACGTCAATGTCGGGATAGGACGTGCCGAGAGCGTACTTACGTCCGTGCTTGAAGTAATTGACGTGCTCTATAACAAGCCTGTTATAGTCATCTATGTACCAATAGCACTGATAGACGTTGCGGAGCATATCAAGGATTTGTTTGAGGGTTATGTCCCCTCTCTGCGCAGCCTGCTCATACTGCGTTTTCTTCACGTTGGTAATCGGGGTGAGGTATAACTCCCTACCACCCAACTTCGGGGTGCGCATGATGGCCTGCTCGCCTCGCGTTGCTTGGTAGAGGAACTTACTGCACTGCACGGATTGGGCGAAAACAACGTTGGAATCCACCTCTTTCAGCAATACGCTAATGGCAGACCAAAGAGGGTATGCGTCTTTAAGCGTATAGGCTTTGTTCCAAGGGTCAAAGTATGTGCGGAGTTCGGAATCAATAATAAGCCACGCTGATGCTCTGTTCCAAGACGAGCGGCCAAACGGGATTGGAGAATCACCATTTGACTTTTGCGTAGAGGTAAGCGTTGGAGCGAGGAAGTACGTGCTGCTATTTCCGTCCGTTCCCCACTCTGTCGGAGTGTCAGAACGGTCTCCGATAAAGGAGAGGTGTGGTGTAAAAAGCCCACTGCTACCGCGAAGTATGTAAGGGTAGTTACCGTCTTTCTCGGTAATATCGTCACTCGGCCTATCAAACTCGTAGTCCGCATAAGAGCCACCAACCTTTCTTGGGATAAGGACGCGAGAGAACACCTCGCTATCCTTGTAGTAGTAACCCGTTGCCTTGGTGAGATGCTGCTCAGAGTTAACCCCGTGAAAGGTTAGAGCATAGTTACCAGCATCATGCCAAGACGAGAGTTCTGCGTAGGCAACAACGGGGTCTGTATTATCTCCGTTTATGTTTTGAATCAGCATAAAGCCAAGAGTACCCAAGACCGTTGCCTGTATTCTATACGTTTCGGAATCGTTGAAGTACAAGATTGTTTCCGAGGTGACGCTCCTTTTCATGTTGTACTTCCCCTTTGCCTCCTCGGGAAGTCCGTTCTGAACGGTATCTATACTGATATACGCAAGCGGGGCAGTGTCGTAGAACTTATACGTGTTGTACAGGTCAGAATCACTTGTTATCACTTGGCAGTCCTGCTCAAAGTACATACCGCCATAGATATTCGTGATTTTGTTCTCTCCTCTTACGTAGAACTGCAAGATTGGACGGAGGGTAAGTTCCAACTGCTTTACGGCTGGGGCAAGTTTGACAAGGTTGTACTTGTTATCGTAGTTGGCGAGGAATTTTTCGTACCTGTCGGTGACGGTCAGTTTAACGGTGCAAACCTTGTCATCGTAGTTCAAAGTACAATCGGATTTGATGAACGTGCCCGAGCCAAAGAGCGTAGAGCCACGATAGACCTCTATGGTGAACTCTGTATCGTGTGAACAGGACGCTATGAAGTCAAAGTCAGAGCCGACAAACTTAATCTTTCCGTCTATCTTTGAGCGCAGAAAGACTTGGTTCTCCTGCTTGGAGAACTTCAACTTCACGTCATCCCCAAAAACGGGGTTGGACGGTATCTCTACCGCCCCCACCTTTAACTTGATGCTTACGTTATCCATTTCTGATTATCCTCTTGTTATTGCCTCTGTATTCAATTCTCCCCTCTGCGGTTTGGACTACTCTCACCTCGCCCTGCTTTATCAGTTCACCCACACCCCTTTCAAGCAAGGAAAGGTCGGTCGCACCCTTCAATCCGTCAAATGCAGAGGAGTAATTTGCGGCCAAGCCTTCCGATTTGTCCATAAAGGGCATTTTTAAGCCCATAGAGCCACTTTCTGCCCCTCGGAGCATATCTTCTACCTTCGCGTTGAGAAAAGCCAAATTTGCCCTGCTTTCGGGGGTTTCCCCAAAGACGTTGTTTATCAGTTCCTCGGAGGTGATTACCCGCGAGTGGTCATCATACGTTCCGTTGTTGAGAGACTTGATAATGTCAAGCACCCTGTCAACACCGTACTTCTGCACTTTGTCCTTGCGGATAACACCGACAACCTCCCCCTTCTCAACCCTTCTCTTGCGTCCGTCCTTGGTGCGGCCAAAATCAATGTCGTGGCCACTTGCGTGAGAACCGCCATAGTCAAGGTACTCGGCCATACCTTCTCCGTGGGTTTCAGCATTAGCGAGGTTCGCAGCCTGTATCTTCGCGGCCAAGAAACTGCCCCACATAAGGGCCGTTGCAGCAATAGCAAGGGCAGGGCCTACAATCGGAATCTCGGAGTAACCACTCCACAGGTTCGCGGTGGCCGTGACCAATGCGCCAATCTGCTGGGCGGTATTGATGCCCTCCTGTATCTTCTGCAAACGCTTTTGCTCGGCAATAGCCTCCTGCTCAATGCGTTTCTTCTCCTCGTACTCCTTACGGGCGAGTTCTACGTTGTTGGCATAGCCATTGGCTCGGGCCTGCATTTCGTAGTCAAGGGCGGTCTTGGCGGCATCAGCCTCCTCTGCGGCCTTCTCAACCGCAAGTTCGGCCATTTCAATGCGCTTGTCCATCCACTCGTCCATGTAGTCAATGGAGGTTTGGAGCGCAGTGTTAACGGAGTTTGCGAAGTCAAGGTACTCGTCCTTGATACGGGAAACGCCATTTTCGTCCTTGTAACCCGTAATGGGGTTCATGGCAAAGGCAACCTCGGTCAGATTGCGGTAGTTGGCAGAGCCTCTCTTTTTGTGGGTGGAAGTCCGAGTGGAGGGTAGTTTGCCCGTCAGTTGGGCTATCCTGTCCATTATCTCCTTGTACTCGTCTGTGAGTTCCAAGCCTTCGGCCCGCATTTCTTCAAGGTAGTTCTCCCAATACTCCTTCTCGTGCTGAATGAGTTCTTCGTTGTACTTATCCTTCAACGCAACCTCCTCGGCCAAGGTATGCTCTCGCGCCATGAGTTCGGCCCTGTCGTTGGTGTAGTTCATAGCACTTACCTTGTCTTGGTAGTTCTTCACCACGGCAAGGCGCATTCTGATACTGTCAATAAGTTCCTTCTCAGGGTCGGTTTCCTCAACCTCCTGCGACTGGAACATGGCATTGAGCATCCTCTTACGAGCGTCAAGGTAGTTTTGCTCCTCCGCAACCATAGCGAGAGCAAGGTTGGACAATTCAGCCTTGATAGCGGGCACCTGCTCTTTCGTCAGTTCGAGTTCGTTGTTCTGATGCTTTTTGAGCATTCCCTCCAACTCGGCCTGTTGCTCCATTCGCTTTTCCCTCTCAACCTTGAAGTTGTAGTCCAAGAGAGCGAGTTCCTTCTGCAAGCCATCCTCCATACCGTCAATGATTGCTTTAAGGGTATCGTTGTAGTAGGAGGGAATCTCCAATATCTTGTCTTTCAGCGAGCCTCCCTTATCGTCTATGTCGAATAGTCCTTCGAGTTTAATACGCTTGCGGAGTTCTGCAATAGAGTTCTCTACCTCCTGCATTTGGCAGTCATAGTTATGGTAACTTGCGGTTGCCTTGTCTATGGCATCCTGTTGTTTCTTAATGGCTCGCTCCAAACTCAAAACCTCTACGCCC
>Ga0255347_1007842_pt1 | contig 10938 bp, 4 predicted proteins | sample wastewater_treat_2_FD_192479 | JGI IMG/M metagenome (GOLD analysis project Ga0255347, IMG submission 192479) | Wastewater microbial communities from Lulu Island WWTP, Vancouver, Canada - plant24 | ecosystem: Engineered > WWTP > Wastewater > Unclassified | place: Canada: Vancouver, British...
CGGCACGTCGAAGCAGGAGCTCGACAGGGCGAACGTCGCGGTGCAGGAGGAGGCCGCGAAGCTGCGCGACGCCCGCACGACCGTGTCGCGCATACAGATTCGCTCCGCGCTCAACGGGGTGGTCGTTCGCAAGAACGTAGAGAGGGGCGAGTTCGCCGATCCGGGGCGCGAGCTGCTCGCCGTGGCCGACTTCGACCGGCGGGAGGTCGAGATGCTGATCTCCCCCACCGTCCGCGGTCTGATCAGGCCCGGGATGGAGGTGCTGGTCAGGGCCCCGTGGGGCGGCGAGACGACGGGGACCATATTTCGAATGGACCCTGAGGCGGACTCCCAGACCGGCTTCTTCCGCGGCATAGTGCGGCTTCCGCCCGACTGCTCGCTGATACCGGGCGACTACGTGCGGATGGAGGTGCGCATGGTGAGCAGGGAGGGCGCTATAGCGATCCCGTACGAGTGCATTCTTCGGGAGGACGGGCGTCCGTACGTGTTCGTCGTCGAGGGTGACAGGGCGGCGCGCCGCGACATAGAGGCGGGGGAGGGGAGCGGCGGCGTTGTCGAGGTGCTCTCCGGTCTTGCGCCCGGCGACAGGGTGGCGAAGCTGGGGGCCGGCAGCCTGTACGACGGGGCCAGGGTTTCGGTCTCCGACGGAGTGCTGCATGCCGGGGGAGACGGCGACTAGATGGGCATAATCGGCGTATCGATCAGGCGTCCGGTCCTGACCCTGGTGATCGTCATCCTGGCGGTGCTGCTCGGGCTGTCGGCGATGAACGGCATGGGCATCTCCCTTCTGCCGAAGATCGAGGTCCCTTTCGTCTCCGTGGTGACTCGGTACACCGGGGCGGGGCCCGAGGACATGGAGACCCTGGTGACCAAGCCGCTCGAGGACGCGATAAGCCAGGTGCAGGGGAGCAGGAGGATAGAGAGCACGTCGCTGGAGGGGACGTCCTTCGTCTTCGTGGAGTTCGATGCCGACGTGGATCTGGCTGACGCGGCGCTGGACGTGGCGAACCGCGTCAGGACGGTCCGGCTGCCCGAGGACGCCGACGATCCTGTGGTCAGGAAGTTCGACATGAACGCCCGTTCGTTCATGTCGATCGTGTTCACCTCCACCCTGCCGCCGCAGAGGGCGTTCGACATACTCGAGGACAGGGTTCAGCGCAGGCTGTCGCAGGTGACGGACGTGGCGGACGTGACGCTGGACGGCGGGCTGACGCGCGAGATCCACGTCGACCTCGACCCGGTGGCGCTGGCGAGCCTCGGCCTCGGCATACGCCAGGTGACGAACGTGATAAAGAGCGGCAACTACAGCTCCCCGTCGGGGCGCATATCGCTCGGCGACCAGGAGTCGATCCTGCGCGTGGTCGGAGAGTCGACGACCGTGCGGGAGCTGGAGGAGCTTCAGATCCCGCTGTCCGGCGGGGTGTCGGTGCGGCTGGCCGACATCGCGACGGTCACGGACTCCACGGCGGAGGTGCGGCGCCTCGCGCGCTACAACGGCAGCGACTCCTTCATCCTCTACCTCACCGCCGTCCCCGACGGCAACGTGGTCAAGGCGAGCCGCGCAGTGCGCGAGCTCCTGGACGTCATAGTGCCGGACCTCCCGCCCGGCTTCTCCATGGCCATCCCGTTCGACGACGGGGAGCTGATATCGGAGTCCATCTGGAACGTATTCCGCGACATGATCATAGGCACCCTGCTGACCGGGCTTATTCTCTTCCTGTTCCTCAGGCGCCTGTCGGTGACCCTGCTGGTAGCCTTCGTGATGCCGACCGCGGTCGTGGCGACCTTCATGCCCATGGTGCTGGCCGGCTATACCCTCAACCTGATGACCACGCTCGGCCTGGCCATCTCGACCGGCATACTCGTGAACAACTCCATACTGGTCATAGAGAACATCATCAGGTACAGGGAGCTCGGCCACGACAGGCTCGAGGCCGCCGAACTCGGTACGAGGGAGATAGCGCTGGCGGTCCTGTCCACGACCTCCACCAACCTTGGCGTATTCATCCCGATCGCCCTGGCGGGGGGGCCTATGGGACAGATGTTCAACCCCTTCGCTATGACGGTGGTCTTCTCGACCCTGTTCTCCCTGTGGGTGGCGCTGACCGTGACCCCGATGCTGGCCGCGCGCATGGGGCGCGCCTCCGGCCCCTCGGGCCTGAACCGCATGCTCACCGGGTGGTGGCAGTGGCTCTACCAGGGGTTCGAGGAACTGCACCACGTGCTGGTTCGGCTATCCGTCCGGTTCCCTGTGACGACCATACTCCTCTTCGCCGCCCTGTGCGCGGGCTCGGCGATGCTGGCTGGGAGGGTCGGCTTCCAGTTCTTCCCGATGTCGGACGAGGGGCAGGTGTCGATCAGCATGGAGACGTCGGCGTCGGCCTCGCTGGCCATGACCGACAGGCTGACCAGGCAGGTCGAGAGCCACGTGCTGACCCTGCCGCACGTGTCGGGCGCGAGCGTGGTCATAGGAGGAGGGGGCTCCAGGTCGGGGCTCAACAGGTCGCAGGTGCGGATCTACCTTGACGACGCCCCCGACAGGCCGTCCAGCTTCGCCTTCGCGGCCCCCCTTCGCCCTCTGCTGGCGTCGCTTCCCGACGTCAAGGCCAGCGTGTCGGCCGGCGGCGGGCGCGGAGGTGTGCGCGGAAAGCCGATCCAGGTGGTGGTCAGGGGGGAGGACGTCGACACGCTGAACGACCTCGCGGTCACCATCATGGACGCGCTCCGGGGCATCGACGGAGTGGTCGACGTCGACCTCGACTGGAGGACTGGCCGCCCCGAGATCCAGATGATCCCGGACCGCCTGAGGATGGCGAGGCTGAACTTCAACGCCGAGAGCCTGTCCGACATGCTGCGCGGCTACGTGACGGGACTGAGGGCGGGGGTCTTCCGCGAGGCGGGCAAGGAGTACGACATCCTGGTAAAGCTCAAGGCGGACGAGGTGGCCACCCCCTTCCAGCTTCCGGACCTGCCCTTCCCGACGGCCGCCGGCTTCGTGTCGCTGGGGGACCTGGCCTCGCTCAGGCACACCATGGGGCCGACCCAGATACTGCGCAAGGACAGGCAGCGCTCCATCACGGTGGAGGCGGACGTGCAGGGGGTGACCGTCGGAGACGTGTACAGGGCGATAAGGAGTCGGCTGGAGCGGACGACGCTTCCTCCGGGGTACGGTATCTCCTACGCGGGGGAGATCAGGTCGATTCAGGAGAACTTCGGCACGCTGAACTTCGCGCTAGGCCTCGCGATACTCCTCACCTTTCTGATGATCGCCGCCATACTCGAGTCGTTCGTCTTCGCGCTCGTGATAATGCTCACCGTGCCCCTGTCGATAATCGGCGTGGTCCCGTCGCTGGTGCTGACCGCGACCCCCCTGTCCGTCTACGGGCTGATGGGGGTCATCATGCTGGTGGGACTTGTGGTCAACAACGCGATAGTCATCGTCGACTTCGCCGAGATCCTCCGAAAGGAGGGCAGCGACCCGGCATCCGCGATAATAGAGGCGTGCAGGGTGCGCCTGCGCCCGATAATAATGGCCGACGCGACGTCCGTGATCGCGATGATCCCGCTCGCCATGGGGATCGGCCAGGGCGGCTCCTACCGCTCCCCGATGGCGATCGTGTCGATAGGAGGGCTGATAGCCGGGGGAGTGCTGGCCCTCTTCCTGATACCGCCCGTGTACAGGCTGGTCTGGGGGGTGAGGGGCAGGCTCGGGAAGACCGCGTGATGGTGTCGCCCGGAGTTGAGTAAGGATGAAATATGCCGCACGAGTGCCCGTCGGGACGCCCCTTCCGATTGACATCTGGGGGCGATCGTGTACGATAATTGAGCCGTAATGCGCAGTGAACAACTGCAGGCGGAGGACGCCGGTCGGCGTTCAGTCTTATAATTTCGCAGCAGGGATGGATGGTGAAGGGAATGAAACAGACGAAACTGGCGGTAATCCTGCTCTTCTTGTTCCTGTTCAGCGGCTGCGCGGCGGCGCAGCCGAAGGCGCCCAACCTCGAGTTCGTCAGGGGCGACGTGCTCGTCGTGATGGACGCTCCCGGCGGAGCGCCGGACGTTGCGGGCCTTGCGGAGCGCGTTGCGGGGGCAACCGGCTCTAAGGTGATCCGCACCTACGAGGCGATAGCGGAGGCGTCGGGCAAGTGCATCTTCCAGCTGAAGTCGACGGAGAAGACCGTCGACGAACTCTTGGCCGAGGTTCGCTCGCAGCCGGGGGTGAAGGGAGCGACCCCGAACTACATCGTCAAGATGCTGGGAGCGCCCGACGACCCGGAGCATCCGTCGTCCTGGGGCATGAGCCACGTGAAAGCCGAGGATGCGTGGGAGACGACCACCGGCAGCGACGGGATCTACGTCGCCGTGCTCGACACCGGCATCAACTACGAGCACGGGGACCTGGCCGCCAACATCGGTCGCGACAAGGACGGCAACATCGGCAGGAACCTGATCAACAACGGGACGAACCCGATGGACGACAACGGACACGGCACGCTCGTAGCAGGGATCATCGGGGCGGTGGGCGACAACGGCGTCGGCATCGCGGGCGTGAACTGGACGGTCCGCCTGCTGGGCGTCAAGGTGCTGGACGGCACCGGAGCGGGGAGCTACGCTCACGTCATAGCGGGCCTGGACTATGTGATCGGACAGAAGAGCAAGGGGCTCGACATCCGGGTGGCGAACATGTCGTTCGGGGCGTGGACGCCGACGGTCGACGATCCCGAGGCCGACCCGCTCGCAGTGGCCTGCGGCGCACTGTCGGACGCGGGGGTGCTGCTCGTGGCCGCTGCCGGCAACGAGGGACAGAACATAGACGCTGCGGGCGGCGGCTACAAGGGGAACAGGATCTACCCGGCCTCCCTCTCCTCCGCCGGGTTGATATCCGCCGCAGCCGTCGCGAAGGACGGATCTCCCGCCAAATTCTCGAACTACGGCTCGGTGGTTGACATCGCCGCCCCCGGCTTCGAGATACTTAGCACAGCGTCAGACGGCGGGTACAAGATGATCAGCGGTACGTCGGCGGCGTCCGCCTTCGTGTCCGGCGCGGCGACCCTGCTGGCCTCGTCGGCGCCCGGCATGACCGCAGCGCAGCTGAAGACCCGCCTGGTCGAGTTCGCCGACAGGGGTCAACCCCTGTCCGGCAAGGTGGCCTCGGGAGGCGCCCTGGACATCGGGGCGGCGATCAAGAATCCGAGGGGCTCGCTCAGGGTCGTGCTGGAGGGTCCGGCCTCGGCGCGCTGGAGCCTGGACGGCAAGGGCAGCTACGAGAGCGGTCGCACCCTGACCGGCCTGCCCGCCGGACAGCACTCCGTATCCTTCTCGGACGTGGATCTGTGGGCCAGACCTGCGGATTCGCTGGTGGCGGTGGAGCGCGACGCGAAGACGACCCGCGACGCCAAGTACATTCAGCAGAACGCCTCCATCTGGGTCACGGTCGAGGGACCGGCGTCGGCTCGATGGACGCTGGACGGAAAGGATGCCTACGAGGACGGCAGTACAGTGGCAAAGGTCGCGGGGAAGCGCAAGGTGACCTTCGAGGAGGTCCCCGGATGGGACGCGCCGGCGCCGCAGACCGTCACCGTTCCCAAGAACGCCCCCCAGGCCGTGAGAGGCATCTATAAGAGACAGACCGGGTCGCTGACGGTCACTGTGAAGGGGCCGGAGGAGGCCCGCTGGAGCCTTGGCGGGATAGGATCGTACAGAAGCGGCGAGACCGTCGAGAACATCCCCACCGGCGAGTGCCGCGTCTCCTTCTCCGGGGTGGCGGAGTGGGACAGCCCCTCCGACGTCTCGGTCCAGGTGGAAAAGGGCGCGGTGACTGCGGCCTCCGGCGAGTACAAGCGTCACACGGGCGCCATCAGGACTACCATAGTGGGGCCCGAGGACGCCAGCTGGGCGATAAACGGAAGGGGCCTGCACGCGAGCGGCGAGACCGTGGAAGGGATACCCACCGGGGTCTACACGATATCGTTCTCCGCCGTCCGCGACTGGGACAGCCCGTCCCCGGCGCAGACGACCGTCACGCGCGACGCGGTGGCGGAGATAGATCGCGAGTACCAGAGGCACGTCGGCTCTCTCAACGTGTCCATCAAGGGCCCGGACTCCGCGAGGTGGAGCATCGAGGGCGCGGACGGGCAGCACGCGAGCGGCGAGACCGTGGAAGGCCTCCCGGTTGGCGAGTACACGGTGGTGTTCTCGGACGTGGCCGACTGGTTCACTCCCGAGAGGGCGCAGGCTGTCGTCGCGAGGGACTCCGTGGCGAGCGTCGAGGCCGCCTATACAGAGCACCGGGGGTCGATCTCGGTCGAGATAACAGAGCCGGCGGAGGCCACCTGGGCACTGGACGGTCAGGGGAGCTACGCCAGCGGCGAAGTCGTGAAGGATGTGGTGGTCGGCACTCACACCATCTCCTACTCCAGTGTGGCGGACTGGGACGAGCCGGAGCAGATCACCGTGACCGTGGCCCGCGACACGCTTGCGAAGGCCGAGGTGGCCTACAAGAGGCACCTCGGGTCCGTCCAGGTGAACATCGACGGCCCGGTGGAGGCCCGCTGGACTCTCGACGGAGAGACCTACCACAAGGGCGGCGAGGTGGTCAAGGATCTCGTCGTCGGGGGCTACACGGTGTCCTTCTACGACGTTCTTGACTGGGACGAGCCGGCCGACGTCGCCGTCACGGTGACCAAGGACGCCGTGGCGAAGGTGGACGCGGTGTTCACCATTCACAGGGGCTCTGTAAGGATCCCCTTCAGCGGACCCGACGAGGGGCGCTGGATGCTTGACGGAGAGGGCAGCCACAGGAAGGACGAGACGGTGGACGGAGTCCCCGTAGGCACCCACAGGATCAGCTTCTCGCAGGTGGAGGGATGGGATGCTCCGCATGAGTTCCAGGTCACGGTGGCCAAGGACTACCTGGCGAAGGCCGAGCCAAGCTACAAGAGGCACATGGGCTCGATCAAGGTGACGGTCGAGGGACCCGAGGGAGCCCGCTGGAGCATCGACGGCGAGGGAGGCTACGCCTCCGGCATGTCCGTTGGCGGCATCGTCACTGGAGAGCACACGATCTCCTTCTCGGAGGCTGCGGGGTGGAACGCTCCCCTCGATCACAAGCTGACGGTGGTGAAGGACGCCACCTCCGAGCTGAGAGGGGTCTACGGGTGCCATACAGGAACGGTGGCCGTCTACATCGACGGCCCTGCGGAGGCCGAGTGGCGCATATCCGGGATGGAAGAAACCTACAAGAGCGGCGGCGCGGCGAAATCGGTGCCCGTCGGGGACCACAAGGTTGCGTTCACGAATGTCGACGGCTGGTACACCCCTGAGGAGCAGGAGATAACCGTATTCAAGGACGTGACGACCATGGCGGCGGCGGAGTACAGGCGTCACACCGGATCCGCCTCGGCGGTGATTTCGGGTCCCGACGCAGCCGGGTGGAGGCTCGACGGCGAGGGCCTCTTTGCCAGCGGCGAAGTGGTACAGAACGTGCCGATAGGAGAACACGCGATCTCGTTCGTCGACGCGGAGGGGTGGGACACCCCCGCCGAGGTAGCGATAGTCGTAGCCGGCGAGGAGCTGACCTCCGTTACGGCGGAGTACACCAGGCATCGCGGGTCGCTCTCGGTCGTAATAGAGGGGCCGGAAACGGCCACCTGGCATCTCGACGGCGAGGGCGTCTACGCCAGCGGCGAGGTAGTGCAGAACCTGCCGACCGGGGAGCATGCCGTGTCATTCGCGGATGTGGACGGCTGGAGGGCCCCGGAGGCGATGTCGGCTACGGTGACGAGGGACGAGTTGGTCTCCCTGGTGGCGGGGTATGAGCAGGCCGCCGCCGTCGAGGAGCCCGCGGTTGAGGAAGAACCAGCGACAGTCGAGGAGGAGCCCGCAGCCGAGGAGGAGCCCGCGATAGTCGAGGAAGAACCTGCGGCAGCCGAGGAAGAGTCCGCGATAGTCGAGGAGGAACCTGCGACAGTCGAGGAGGAACCCGCGACTGAGGAGGAGTCCGCGATTGTCGAAGAAGAGCCCGCGATAGTCGAGGAGGAACCCGCGATAGTCGAGGAAGAGCCCGCGACTGAGGAGGAGTCCGCGATTGTCGAAGAAGAGCCTGTGGCAGTCGAGGAGGAACCCGCGATAGTCGAGGAAGAGCCCGCGACTGAGGAGGAGTCCGCGATTGTCGAAGAAGAGCCTGCGATAGTCGAAGAGGAACCCGTGGCAGTCGAGGAGGAGCTCGCGGTAGTCGAGGAGGAGCCTGCGGCTACCGAGGAGGAACCTGCGATAGTCGAGGAGGAGCCTGCGGCTACCGAGGAGGAACCTGCGATAGTCGAGGAGGAACCTGCGGCAACCGAGGAGGAACCTGCGATAGTCGAGGAGGAGCCTGCGACAGTTGAGGAGGAGCCTGTAGACGAGGAAGAGTCTCCTGCCTCGGCCCTGACTCAGCCTGAGAAGCCCGTCTCGGGGTCGATATCGGCTCCCTGTGATTGACCCGTGTTAAAACTCGCGGGATCGTGGTAGAATCGCGCCATGCCGGGGGACGAATTTTACTCCGATGATACGATCCTGGTGGTGGGCAATTCGCAGACGTCCGGCTACAACCCGATAAACCAGCAGTTTGGCTCGTTTTTCATCACCTTCATTCTGCTGAGGGAGACCGGCGAGATAGTGGATTGCGCGGTCTCGGTGACGAGGGAGATAACCGAGAGGTTCATCCGCGGACTGTTCATCGGTCGCCGGATGGGAGCGGACGAGGCCAGGATATTGTCCGACGTGCAGGGCAGGTACTTCGGCTCGTCTCAGAAGGCCATCATAGCGGCATACAGGGATGCAGCGAAGAGGTTCAGGGAAGTGACGTCACAGACAACAGGATAGCAGGCTGCTTCATCCTTTGATCCGATCGAACAGGCCTCGCGGATGGAAGGGGATGAAATCCAGCGATCGAGGGCGCCGCAAGCGCCTGCAGGTCGCTGGATTTTTTTTATAGACGGGCTCTGTCCCGAAACTTTTTTAGGAGGGGTTGCAGTATGATAACGAACGGCTTCACCTACATCGCTTTTCTCTTCTGTTTTGCGGGCGTCGTGGCCACACTGGAGATGAAGTACAAGGACTCGACCTTCTTCAAGTACGTCCCCACACCGGTCGTGCTGTACGTCATGTGCATGGTGTTCGCCACGTTCGACCTGTGGGAGAGGAACGACAGCGTCAACGCGGCCTACAGCGTGGTCCGCGGAAACCTCATCCCGGCCATGATCTTCGTTATGCTGCTCAGGTGCGACATCAGGAAGATCCTCAAGCTCGGACCGAGGATGCTGATCGGCTTCTTCTCCGCCACCCTGACGATCATGATAGGCTTCGTGGTGATGTTCGCCCTGATGAAGAACGGCTTCCCCCCCGAGTCCTGGAAGACCTGGGGCGCGCTGGCCGGCAGCTGGATAGGCGGGACCGCCAACATGGTGGCGATCCAGGGGGCCCTTGGAATCAGCGACTCGTCCATGGGCTACACACTGCTGGTCGACAACGTCAACTACTCGATCTGGGTGATCCTGCTTCTTGCCACTGTGCCCTACGCCAAGGTCTTTAACAGGTGGACCAAGACCGACACCTCCACGATAGACTCGGTGGGCATGATGCTCTCCGAGGTCGGCGAGAACACCAGGACGAAGATGGAGACCGCGGACCTGGCCTTCCTCATAGGGGCCGGACTGCTGGTGTCGGCCCTGTCCTCCTGGCTGGCGACGTTCATCTCTCCGATGCTCATGGATGTCTTCGGCAAGAGTGACTTCCTGTCCGTCAGCACTGTCACCATCATCCTCGCCACGATATTCGGTGTTCTGTGCGCCATGACTCCCATGAACAGCATCCCGGGGTCGTCGCCCGTGTCCATGACGATGCTCTACATAATAATCTGCCTGATAGCCTCCAGGGCCTCTTTCAAGGAGCTCACCGACGCCCCCTACTACCTGGCGGCGGGCTTTGTGATACTTGGAATCCACGCGATCCTGATGGCCATAATCGCGAAGATCCTGAAGATAGACCTGTTCACCTGCGCCGTGGCCAGCCTGGCCAACATCGGGGCCGTGGCCGCCGCCCCGATCATAGCCGCCGCCTACAAGGAGACCCTCGTGCCGATAGGAGTTCTGATGGCGCTCATGGGCTACGTCGTCGGCACCGCAGGCGGGCTGTTCGTCGCCAAGATCCTCTCCATGATGGTGGGTGCCTAAGTTGAAGATTCGCGACATTCATCTTGGAGTGCTGTCGGCGCCGTTGAAAAAGCCCTTCAAGACGGCCCTCAGGACGGTGCTTGAGGTGACGACCAACGTCGTCGTGGTTGAGACGGACGAGGGCGTTTGCGGTTACGGAGAGGCCCCCCCCACGGCCGTGATAACCGGCGACACCAACGGAGCCATCAGGGGGGCGGTGGAGGAGCGCCTTCGCCCGCTGCTCAAGGGCAGGGACCTGGAGGACCTGAACGGCGCCCTGGACGTGGTGGACGGCGCGCTGGTGCACAACACCTCCGCCAAGGCGGCGGTGGACATCGCGCTGCACGACCTGTGGGGGAAGAGCCTCGGAAGGCCGTTGTACTCGCTGCTGGGCGGCGCGTCCAGGGAGATCCGGACCGACTATACGATAAGCGTGAATCCGACGGAGGTCATGGTCAAGGACAGTTTGGAGGCGGTGGCCGAGGGGTACGAGGCCCTCAAGATAAAGGTGGGCACCGACTTCGCCCTGGACATGGAGCGGCTGAGCGAGATCAGGAGGGCCGTCGGAGGGGAGATACTGCTGAGGGTCGACGCCAACCAGGGGTGGACCGCCAAGGAGGCTATCAGGACGATCCGCTTCCTCGAGGACGAAGGGCTGGGGATCGAGCTCGTCGAGCAGCCGGTCAAGGCGCACGACTACGACGGGCTCAAGCTGGTGACCGACAGCGTCGATACCCTGGTGCTGGCG
>Ga0255347_1007848_pt1 | contig 10932 bp, 7 predicted proteins | sample wastewater_treat_2_FD_192479 | JGI IMG/M metagenome (GOLD analysis project Ga0255347, IMG submission 192479) | Wastewater microbial communities from Lulu Island WWTP, Vancouver, Canada - plant24 | ecosystem: Engineered > WWTP > Wastewater > Unclassified | place: Canada: Vancouver, British...
AGGCTTTTCGGTGATTACATTAATTTTGTGATTTGCCACATCTATTCCTATAGAAGGGTGAAGACCACTTGGGGTGCAAATACTGACTGCATCAAGCTCTTCTTTATCCAGCATTTGATGATAATCAGTATAGACCGAGGGAATATTATAAGTTTTAGCAGCTTCCTCTGCTCTTTCACGAATAATATCAGCCACAGCTACATATTCCGCCTCCGGAATTTGAGATATAGCTTCAAAATGATTTTTAGAGATGCGTCCACATCCTATTAGACCCAACCGTAATTTTTCCATCTATTTCTCCTTATTTTTTATAAAATCTAAGTACCAGCTACACATTTCAGAGATGCTTTCTTCAATGCTTTTTCTTTGTACGAAACCTGCCTCTCTTATCTTTTGAGCATAAAAATTAGTCGGTGTTGATAATTTGCGCATTCTGTCACTATTCACTGGTAAGTCAATAGAAAAAAGTTTTGCTGGTATATCAAATAATTTACCGATAAAGATTGCTAACCATTCGGGGATAATTATTTTGGGCATATGAAAACCAGGATTACTGGCTATAATATGCATAAGCTCATTTAAGGTTAAGTATGGTTCATCCACACAGTTGAAATGCTGATAACCGGGTTTCAGTAAACTCAGAGCAAAAAGAATCATATCAATAATTGTATCAAGAGAAACAACACTTTTAACATAATCACCTTTTCCCACAGTTACCCAGGGAGTGCGATGAAGAGTATTTATTAATTTATATATATTTGCGAAATTATGAGGTCCATAAATAACAGCTGGACGAAGAACAATAAGCTCATTTTCAGGATTCCCCTTTTGCCATTCTATACATAACAATTCTCCACCCAGTTTAGATTCACCATATGGATGATCCGGATTATAGGGACTTTCTTCATCAGCTCTTCCTTGAGGATGTCCAAAAACAGAAACCGAACTGAGATAGATAATTTTATGGATGTTTGCTTTACCAGCAAAGTCTAATAATACCTGAGTTCCATACTGATTATGGCTGAAATATTCCTCTCGGGAAATTCCAAAATCGTGCTTTGCAGCTGCACAATGTATAATCAGTTCAATACTACTATTATTTTTTTCCTGGAAGATATGTTGAACTTTTTTCAGATCTTCTAAAGAACGTATATCCCCCATAACCGTTTCTGGATGAGGTTTTGAATTGCAATGTGGACTTATATCAATTCCTATCACATTATGATTTAACTTTTCCAGTTCCCACATTAATTTAGAACCTACAAATCCATTGCTTCCCGTAACTAAAATATTCATTGAATATTAGCTCCTTTAATATTATATGCCATTAAATTTATATTTCATCATTATCAGAAAACTTGAAATAATTTCACATATCTGAATTATATTTATAATTTATCCATTAGCTTCAAAAAAGATTTTACGGATCTTGTCAATATTAAATAACTCAGAACTCAGTAAATGAGACTGATAAATAACGCTGTTGTATCCCAATTCACTGTGAAGGATAAAAAAAATTTATGTTATTTCTTTATTATGAGTTTTTTTATTGGGAGACATCATATATAAATGTTCCAAGTCCTTAATTAAACGATTAATACTGTATTTAGAAAGAACCTCATCGTCAGCTTGTTTTCTTATATAATCAAGATTTTTAAAATTATCCAGGCAATAAATTATTTGTTCAGTAAAAGCTTTTACATTGTCATTACATAAGAATCCATTTTCTTTATTTTTTACAAAGTCCGGTACTCCTCCAACAGGTGTAGCAATAACTATTTTTTGGCAAGCCATCGCTTCAAGTAGAGAAACGGGTGTACCTTCATTGATGGAAGTGATACACACTATATCTACTGAGCCATAAATTAGTTTTAAATCCTCTATAAATCCGGTAAAAGAGACAAAATCCTGTATTCCTAATTTATTTACTAAGTTCTTACAATCCTCAGTTAATTCTCCATCTCCAATTATGAGGAAATGAACATTTTTTCTTTGTTTAAGCACTTCATTTGCAATATAGATAAAGAGAAAAGGATTTTTAATGGCAGTTACTCTGCCTATTAGTGCAATGGTAATTGTATCCGGTTCTAGATTTAATTTCTGTCTTAATTTTTGTTCTTTATCATAAGGCAATAATCTGGAGAAATCAAAACCAAGTGGAATGATGGTTATTTTATCTGGTTTGGCGATTCTAAATCTTACTAAATCTTCTTTTTGTCTTTCTGAAATAGCTATGATTTTAGTGGAAAATCTAGCCAGAAATCTTTCTATTTGAATGAAAATTTTAGTTTTAAGAGGAGAGAAATAACCCTCAAAAGTATGACCATGAAAGGTATGATAAATTTGAGGCACACCAGTCAAAATAGCAGCTATACGACCTAAAGTTCCAGCTTTGGAAGTATGAGTATGCACTATATCAGGTTTCTCTTTTTTTAGCAGTTTTATTAATTGTATTTCTGACAAAAAATCTTTCCACAGTGAGATTTCACGACCCATAGATTTAATTAATATGGGTTCTATACCATACTGTTTAGGCAAGTAAATCATATCTCCTTCATTTTCACCTGTCACACCTGCTACTAAGATACTTTCCCAATTATCATTGTTAAAATGATAACTCAATAAACTAACATGAACTGAGGTTCCACTTATACATAGCCTTGAAATAATTCTGACTATTTTCTTTTTTTTATCCTGCATATCTTTTCCATCTTTAAATTGAATCCCACAATCTCTTATAATTATTTATAGTCTGAGAAATTGGGAAATATTTTTCTACTTGCAATTCTGCTTCTTTAGCAATGTTATAGCGTTGCTCTTTAGACATATTAAGATAATGCTCTACTGAATCTACTAAAGCTTGATAATTATAGGGTGGAAAAGTAGTTAAAGCTTTGGGGAAAAGATTACTGAAAAATATAACATCAGTGCTCACACAACAACAACCAGCAGCTAAAGCTTCAATTAGAGAAAGGGCAAAAGACTCAGAAACTGAGGATAAAACAAATACATCTATTATTGATAGCAGTTGAGGTACATCGTTCCTTTCTCCTAATAAATGAATTCTATTTATATCTTCAGGGTTAAAGCCTTTCAGTTGATTTGAAAATGGAGAAAAACTTATATCTCTGCCTACAATTATAATATGAAGATTTTGATGTTTTTTAAGCAAAATGGAAGAAGCTCGGAAGAAAGTCCGGTAATCTTTTACCGGATGATTTCTACCCACTGTTCCAATTGTAACTGCATCATCAGGGATATTTACAGATTGTTTAAGTAAGTAAGCAGATTCTTCATTTCTCTTGAATAAAGAAGTATCAATGCCATTATGAATCACTCGCATATTATCATTGCTGTATCCGTGTTGGATATGTTCTTGTTTAACGATTTCCGATACAAATATAATAGCTTTTGGTAAAGAAGATAAAAAAGCAGTAAGTTTTAGTAGAAAAAAATGTTTTAATGATTCGTTGGCATAATTGTTTGCAGAGTGATGTACAGCCCAAGAAAGTTTGCCTTTTCCTAATGATATTAAATGGAGAATAGTGGCTACTATATTGCCATGATACATCCAACCCTGTAAAATTGTATTGGGATTTTTATATAAAATTTTGATAGTTCTCACCAGGGAATTTAGGTTTAATTTAAAAACTTCAGCTCCACTTAATATCAGCTCTGACTTATAAGTTCCATTCCCAATGATATAAATAATTGTAATCTTATAATCATCAGCAAGTGCTTTAACTAAATCTACTAATAATTTCTCGGCTCCTCCACAATCAATCATAGTAGTCACGAATATTAAATTAGTCATTTATATCCTTTTGTTAAAACTGATGAGTGTATCCCGTACGGTTTCAGCTCTTTTTAGCCAGCTATTCTCTTTTTTGACCTTTTCTATATTATCTATCATTAGCTTATATTCTGCTTCTGAAGGGATATTATTTAACCATTCAGATAGAGCTTCCACGGAATGTTTAATAGAATAGCCAATTCCAAGTTTTTTAACTAATTGTCCGGAATAATCATTTTCGTTGCATATAATAGGTAAGTTATGCCCAAGATAATCAAAAAATTTATAAGCAAGAGTATATTTTCTATAATTGCTATCAGGGAAATAACAAAAAGCATATTTTGCTTTACTTAGAAATTCTTGAGCTTCTTCATTAACTAAATGTAATATTTTAATATTTGGACTAAGATAGGGTTCGTAATATTGTTTATTTATATCCCAGCATTTTTTGGGTGTGCAGATTCTTAATTCATACTGTGGAAATAAATTAAAAGTTTGCATTAAAACTTTAATATTGTAAAGACGATGAAACTCTATGTTCCCAACAAACGCAAAGTAATTTTCTTTTTTATCTTGCTGAGGATATGACAAATCTACTCCGGCGGGAAGCGTATAAAATTTTAGGTCTTTATCTAAATATCTAAGCTTATCAATTGTCCAATCGTAAAAATCTGTGGAAAAATATACAACATCTAGATAGCGATTATAGATTTGCAATTCAATTATATGAAATAAATTTGTATATAAAGTTTTAATCTTATTGAAACGATGTAGTTCTGGAAAAATCCAATAGTAATCACGATAAAATAAGCCAATAGGGATTCTATTTTTTTTAGCTAGAGCAAAAAGACTTTTATCCGTAAATGGATGGGTAGGTAGATGATGGGATTCTGTCAGTTGCATAGGTAAAGTTGAAGATTCACTATATAAAAAGTCGTATTTTTCACCAGATTCCAGGCTTCTTTTTAGTTCTTTAATCTGTTTATTTCTTTCTGATGCTGAACCTGTAATAAAAAAAACATTATAACCTATATCTTCAAAAGCTTTTTTCATTTTACGAGGACGAACTTCCGTAGCTGATACTGATTCATCAACCATTTTCCATGGTATATGCATTATGCACTTCATAAATTTCTTTCTCCCATTACAACATTATATCTAATATACTATTATACCATATTTGTAGTGTATTTTATAATTTTATGCGAAAGCATTTCCTAAGCCTCTGTTTTTTTATAATTTATAAGGCAAATTTATTATTAGTAGATAATATTATAATATAACCTAAATGTCAAGCTAAATGATGCTTAGTATTTCTTCCATTATGTATATACGGTAAAAGATTATAGACACAATCCAGAGTATATTATAAAAACCTTAAGATTTTAACGCATTTCTTCAATCTGAATCTGTAGGCAATCACCAAGAATCATTTGACAGTAAGAATGCTTTTATAATTGTGCTCTTATGGAATATTTTGCTACTAAATCTTTTAAAGAAGTAATTGTCTTAATTGGAGTAATTAACTGATGGCAGGAATTAATCTAAAAAAGAATATTCTGATGGGTGGAAGTATCCGTCTGATAATTATAGTATTTTCCTTCCTTTGCAGTCTAATTTCTGCTAGATATTTAGGTGTAGAGTTAAAGGGTCAATATAGTTATCTAATAACTATCGGAAGTTTTTTATGGATGATTTTGGACTTAGGAATTTACCGCAGTTATCCTTATTTGATTAGAAAATATCCAGATAAACTTAATAATCTATTTATGTGGGCTACTCTTACTTTTATTCTGGAGGTTATAGTCCTTTCTGCACTGGGATTATCATTGATTAATGTTTGGAGCAGGATTATGGATTATAATTTTAAGCCTGAATATATATTACTGTTTGTAGGTTATATCGCATTATCCAAATACTTTATGCAACTGGACAGCATATATCTAGGTATGGATAAAGTAATAATTCAATCTTTAGGTAATGTAATAAATTCTGGGCTGTGTTTATTATTCTTCCTTTTAGGATTTATTTTTCTTAGGAATGCAGACCGTTTAACTGTGATCCTTGGCTCCACATTAATGGCTTCATCTTTTGCTATATTTTACTATATTTATAATTATAAACCGGGAAGTTTGAAAAAGGGTTTAGATCTAAAATTTATTTATTCTTCTTATGGCTTTGGAATCAGGGTATTTTTATCCTCTATCATAATAATGTTGTTAATAAGGGTGGATATAATCTTGATAAAGAAGATGCTGGGGTTTCGTGAAGTAGGGATTTATTCGTTATCTGCACATATTGTTGATATGTTACAAGTAGCCTCCAATATAGTAGGAGGTTATCTCTTTGTAAAACTTTCTGATACGGAAGATGATTTCGCTAAGTGGCAAGTGATGAAAAAGATTATGATGCTTTTTGGTGCTTTTTTAACAGTTGCTAACCTTGCCTTTATTATCTTTGGGAAATTTCTTTTTCGTGTCCTTTATGGGGTAGATTTTGTTCCTGCATATAGTGTTTATTTATGGCTAATACCTGCTAGTTATGGACTGAGTTTTGGTTCCTTTTTCAATAATTATTTGAATAGTAAGGGATTTCCCCCAATAACTATCCTGATACCAGCTATATCTTTAGGGTTAAATATTGGATTAAATCTTCTAATGATACCTCGTTGGGGAATGGTGGGTGCCGCTATAGCCAGCAGTATTGCCTATTTATTGTGGTTTTTCTTAATCATCCTTTATGAACAAAACAAAACTAAGGGTGCAATGTTACCTGTTCTTATACCTTCAAAACAGGACTGGAAAGAATTCTGGGAAGAAGGGAAAGCTACCTTAAATACTGCACTTTCTCATCTTCGTAAAAATAAAAAAACAAACTAAGATAAAAATTGTTAGGTATACAGCTTAATTTTATCAGCTATTTTTAATATTATTAGTATCATAAACCATATCCTGATTGATGAAAAAGATATATTTCTTAATTTAAATGGAATTTTATATAACAAATCAGTAGAAGAATAAAATGATATGATAGAAGTAATGCAATGATTTGTATAAAGTTATAACTTTTTTTAGAAAATAAAAAACCCTGCTCTTTGAAAGCAGGGTCTTATTTTTTATTTATTCTCTATTTAGACTAATCCTTGATCGCACATTGCATTGGCTACTTTCATAAAACCAGCGATATTGGCACCTTTTACATAGTTTATGTATCCATCAGGTTCTTTTCCATGTTCAACGCAGGCTTTATGAATATTCTTCATAATTTCTCTCAAACGAGCATCAACTTCTTCCTGAGGCCAGGAAAGATGCATTGCATTCTGGGTCATTTCCAGTCCACTGGTAGCAACACCACCTGCATTAGCTGCCTTGCCGGGAGCAAATAGCATCTTAGCTTTCTGGAATGCTTCAACAGCTTTAGGAACACAAGGCATATTAGCACCTTCAACTACACAGATACATTTGTTATTAATCAGTTTAAGAGCATCTTCTTCGTTCAATTCATTTTGTGTGGCACAAGGAATGGCTACATCAACAGGAACTTCCCAGGGATGTTTTCCGGGGAAGAATTTAGCTGATGGATATTTGTCTGCATAGTCCTGCACCATATCTCTATTGGAATTACGCATAGTTACCATAAAGTCTATCTTTTCACCCGAAACGCCATCTTCATCATAGATATAACCATCAGGTCCAGAGAGGGTAACAACCTTCCCACCTAAATCATTAACTTTTTGAACTGCGCCCCAGGCTACATTTCCAAATCCAGAAATAGCAACTCGTTTTCCTTTTATGGTCTCACCAATAGTGTTAAGAACTTCTTCTGTAAAATAGACAATTCCAAAACCTGTAGCTTCTGGCCGGATGAGACTTCCACCCCAATTAATGCCTTTTCCCGTAAGAACACCAGTAAATTCATTCATTAGCTTCTTATAATATCCAAAGAGATAACCAATTTCACGAGCACCAACTCCAATATCACCAGCAGGAACATCAGTGTTGGGTCCGATATGACGGAAAAGCTCAGCCATAAAAGATTGACAGAAGCGCATTATCTCATCGTCAGATTTTCCACGAGGGTCAAAATCTGATCCACCTTTACCGCCACCTAAAGGTAAGGAAGTTAAACTGTTTTTGAACACCTGTTCAAAACCGAGAAACTTGAGCACAGATAGATTAACGCTGGGGTGAAATCTTAAACCGCCTTTATAGGGTCCTATAGCACTGTTGAATTGGACACGATAGCCACGTTGGACATAGATGTTACCATTATCATCCATCCAGGGAACGCGGAAAATAACAACCCGTTCGGGCTCCACTAAACGCTCTAATACATTGGCTTTTACAAAACGAGGATTGCTTTCATAGACATCCCATACGGATTCTACTACTTCGCTAACTGCCTGAATAAATTCTGGTTCTCCAGGATTCCGGGCTTCCACTTTTGCCATAAATTCTTGAAAGGTCATTTGTTCCTCCATTTTTAATATATTATACTTTTATCCCTTTTAATTTACATTATAAAAATGTCAAGTATTAACCTGCAATATCTTATCTACCTTGGGTGCACGAAGACGGTGCGCAGTAGGAAATCCTGATCCCAAAAGTGGACGAATATAATATTTAAAATCATCCGTCACTCCATTTCCGCTCTCATTAATAAATTCATCTGGCATATGACGAGTCTTTCCTGCTACATCCGAAAGATTTTCTAATTGATAGTTTACTGAATAAAATCCTGTCCGCTGAATTGATATGGAACCATCCATATTATACCAGATAGCATAATGAGCAGCTCGTTCACCAACTTCTCTAGCTTCTCTTTGATCTACATCAGAAACACATCCTATAAAGGAACGTTGAAGATAACCAAATGTATCAGAACGAACTCTCTTTATTTTGAGTCGGGTACGAACCAAATCACTTAATAAATCTCCTAAAGCTCCCGTCCCAGAAAGCTGAACATTACCATGAGCATCTACTTCAGTATTTTTGCTCAGGATAGTCATCATAGGAACTCCATTTTCATCTACAATACCTTCTGAAACAGCGACTACACATCTTCCATAGCGGTCATATACCCTCTGAACATCTCTTAAAAAAGTTTCTTGATTGAAGGGTCTTTCAGGCATATAGATGAGATGAGGTCCATCATCAGGATACTTTTGAGCTAAAGCTGATGCTGCAGCAAGAAATCCGGCATTTCTTCCCATTACCACTCCTATATATACTCCTGGTAAAGCACGATTATCAAGATTGACTCCAGTAAAAGCAGAAGCTACGAAACGAGCAGCAGAACCATAGCCAGGTGTGTGGTCACTTAGCACCAGGTCATTATCTATTGTTTTAGGAACATGAATTGCCCGGAATTCATAATCTGCTTTATCAGCTTCTTCATTAACGATGCGAACAGTGTCTGCAGAATCATTGCCTCCAATATAGAAAAAATAGCGAACGTCATAAGCTTTCAGCACCTTAAAGATTTCTTTGCAATATTTTTCATCTGGTTTATCTCTGGTGGAAAGTAGGGCAGAAGAAGGAGTGTTAGCAACTTGTTCCAGATTGTGGGTAGTCTCTTGAGTAAGATCCACAAATTCTTCATCAATAATTCCCCGAACTCCATATAAAGAACCATAAACTCGGGTGACCTGAACAAACTTTCTTGCTTCCAGAGTAATCCCTACTAATGATTGATTGATAACAGCGGTAGGTCCTCCTCCTTGAGCTATAACCACTTTACCTTCCAATTTCATTGTCTAACCTCCAGTATTTTTATAAATTATCTTAGTATTTTTTAAAGGAAAAGCATTAAGTCCTTTTTTATCTTTACTCACTTAATTGTCCAGAAGAAAATGCTTGCCTAATTGGCAGTAGTTCAAAACTATGTCTTAGGAGTTTAGTTTATGAGTTATATAGTACTTGCAAGAAAATATAGACCTCAAACTTTTGCTGAAGTATATGCTCAGGAGCATATTACTGAAGTTCTGCAAAATGCTATTCTGAGTAATCGTATTGCACATGCCTATCTTTTTACGGGACCGAGAGGAGTGGGAAAGACCTCTATGGCAAGAATTCTGGCTAAAAGCCTTAATTGTGTTGAAGGTCCAACTATTACTCCTTGTAATAAATGCCATAATTGTGTAGAAATTGCTGCCGGTATTTCAGCAGATGTTATTGAGATTGATGGAGCTTCCAATACAGGGGTGGATGATATCCGGGAACTTCAGCGAGAACTGCTCTATGCTCCCAGTCAATCTTCTTATAAGATTTATATTATTGATGAAGTTCATATGCTTTCCAAAAATGCCTTCAATGCTCTTTTGAAAACATTGGAAGAGCCTCCAGACAATGTTATCTTCATCTTTGCTACTACTGAACCTTACAAAGTATTGCCCACTATCATATCTCGTTGTCAGCGTTATGATTTTAAACGAATTCCGATTGACGCCATTGTCAAAAGAGTTGATGAAATTATGCAGGAAGAGAATATTGAGATAGATACAGAGTCACTTCATTTGATTGCCAGAAAAGCAGATGGTAGCCTACGGGATGCTCTTTCTTTAGCTGACCAGGTGCTTTCATATTGTGGAAATAAAGTTTCTATAGATAAAGTTCGTGATATTTTTGGTCTGATTCCCACTCAAATCTATTGCAACATTATGAAACTTATCCATTCAAAAAATAATGCCGGTTTATTGGAGGAACTTCAGCATATCTTTGAAGGAGGGGCAGACCTGCAGGAATTCATCAACAGTCTTTTAGAATTTTTAAGGATTGTTCTTTTACGCAAAATTGGTATGTCTCCAGAAGAGATTACCAGCGAAGAATATCCAGCTTATGATGAGATTGCCAGTCTCTTCAGTCAGGAAAATCTGCTCTATATGATGAGTATGCTTATGCAAACAAAGACAGAGCTTAAAAGCAGTGGTAATCCCTATTTAATTTTTGAACTGGCAATGATTAAGCTCTGTAAACTTGATGAGATGGAAGATTTGGGTGAAGTTATTGCTCGTCTGAAATCTCAACCGATAAATAGGATAGTTCCTCAAACATCAGAAAAACCAGTTTCTAAAGGTGTTACTGCCACTGTGAATATAGAAAGAAAACCAGATGCAGTCCCCTCAGCGAAGCCAGAACTTA
>Ga0255347_1007850_pt1 | contig 10930 bp, 6 predicted proteins | sample wastewater_treat_2_FD_192479 | JGI IMG/M metagenome (GOLD analysis project Ga0255347, IMG submission 192479) | Wastewater microbial communities from Lulu Island WWTP, Vancouver, Canada - plant24 | ecosystem: Engineered > WWTP > Wastewater > Unclassified | place: Canada: Vancouver, British...
TGGCCAATTCATTCAAGGTTCCCTCCAAATAGACTTCCTGTCTCTGTCCGGAGGAAAAGCGGTTGTAAGCCAATGAGGCATCGTAGAGTCTGCCGCTCTTCATTATCCGACTGTAGGTCGCCTTGCTCACAATATTGCCCCATCTGAGATAATTCTTGGACAAATCCTCCTTTCCAAAGCCGTAGCTATCTTCAGTTCCAAACAGAAAGAACTCAAATCGGGAAGCATCATCAATCCTGTATGAAAACTTTCCGTAGAGATCGAAAATATTGGTCTGCAGCTTATCGAAAGGGAGTTTTTCTTTCGGGAGAAAGGATTTCAATGCCTTGTACTCGAGTTGGAAAGGGGAGTATCTTCCTGAGAGGAGCAATGATGCCTTCTCCTTTGAGAGGGGAATATTGGCCGAAGCTCCCGCAAAAATATTGTTGATGAAAGCTGAATAATCGGGCTTTACAAACCCTCCTCCTTTGCTCTTAAGATTGACTACGGATGAAGTAAAATTGTTGAACTCCGCATCAAAACCACCTGCCCGATAGTCGGCCGAAGTTACAATTTCCGCAGGAATTGTGGAGGTCATGCCCATGAGGTGACTTATGCCGTAGATAGGGACTCCATCCAGGGTAACGGCATTATTGCCGGAATTGCCTCCTCTCACATAGTAGGAGGAGGTTCCTTCCGCACCTGTGGAGACTCCCGGCAGTGTCTGTATGAATTTGATAGCATCGCCCTCACCGGCAGGGGAAATTATTCCTTTGATAGCCTCTATCTGAATGGTGGTCAATCCCTGTTGCTGCCTCATTATCCTCGAGTCTACGATGACGGACTGCTTGATGGTATCCCTTATGGGAACGGTCTCCTGAGCGGCGAGGCTTCCGCAGCCGATAAATATTAAAAATAGTGTGGCAATGTAGTATATTCTTTTCATGGCAATGGAGCCCATGGCAGTATATATTTGTTATAAGCGCCAAATATTCCTATGGCATTGGTAACATTATTGTATACATTAGCTCTATCATACACAATAAGCAAATTGTCCATTACTTCATATTTGTTTTGATATGTAAGAACATCCTTATAATAAGCATCCAATTCATCAGAAACCTGCAAAATAGTAAGGTTACGTATAGATTTTTCATTTGTGGCAACCGTGAATTGGCCTTTATATTCTTCTTTGCCACTATTGTAGTTTGGATTGATATATTTGTCAGGATTGGGTATTCTGATATATTGTTTGTGTAGAGGTTTTCCTTCAACAGTCGTATATAATATCGGCAATTTTGACAGATCTGTAAAAGTTTTACCCGTCACATTGAATTGGTCTCCAAACAGATGGTCAGTTGCAATCTCATCAGCTATTACTATATTTCCTTCATTATCTTTTCCGAACATAGATAAATACAATGTCGTATTAGCAAAAAAAGACCAATATGAAGACCCGGGATAACGTGAAATTTCTCCAATAGAGCTGGAGGAACCAATACCATGGTAAATTGTTATTATTTCCGGCATTTGGGTAATAGCGGTTACTCTCTTTTGCCCGGGAACCTCTATCAGCAGTTGATATTCCTTCCCACCTACAGGACGGAAATTGGTTCTCCACATACCATCGCTTTCAAAAGAAAATGTGGCCACAGTGACCGTATCATTGCCTTTTATTTCTCTCAATACCGCATCAGCGTTGTCAATTATTTTGAAATCTTCAACCTCGCTGACTTTGCTGGAATAAGCCAAATAAAGAGATTGCGTATCGGATGTGTCCAAAACACAATTCACAACTACCGGCGCCTCCTCAACCGACTCCGGATAGATAGTCTCGACACAGGAAGCACAGAGCAAAGCTGTTAATAACATAAGTATATAAAGATGTTTCCCCATAGTGCATTAGATAAAACAAAGCAATGTTGAAAACTAACAACAAGGATGTCTTCCAATATTATTTATAAAGTTAATTAAATTAATTTCAAAAAAAAGTTTTAATTAGTTAGAGTTGTCCCCAATGATTATAGGAATGGTGGTCAATCCCTGTTGCTGCCTCATTATACTCGAGTCTACGATGACGGACTGCTTGATGGTATCCCTTATGGGAACGGTCTCCTGAGCGGAGAGGCTTCCGCAGCCGATAAGGGCCAACAACATTACGATAATGCAGTGTTTCATCTTGTATAATTTGGTCTTGGTGGAGGTGGTAGTTGTTCCGGACTCCATGGTAGTATATATTTGTTATAAGCGCCAAAGATTCCGATGGCATTGGTGAGATTACTGTAAACATTGGTTCTGTCATAGACAAGAAGCAGATTGTCTGTCACCTCATGTTTGTTTTGAAATGTAATAACATCCTTATAATAAGCATCCAATTCATCAGAAACTTGCATAATAATCAGTTCATCGATATTCTTGTCTTGTGCAAAAACTGTAAACCACTTAGTAGTAATAGTTTCATCAGTGGGGTCATAAGGGGCAGTGAGATATTTGTCAGTATCGGGTATTCTGATAAATCGCTTGTGAAAAGGGCGGTTGACCACGGTGGTATACCAAACGCGGACTTGTGAAGTATCAGGCGCATAATAATCTCCGGTTATATTGAAAAGGTCGGCAAATGTATGGTCGGTTGCAATATTGTTTGCAATTTTTACATTCCCCTCGTCATCCTTACCCGACATAGACAAATACAATGTATTATGCGTAATAAATACCTGATATGCATAAGCGAGATACTCTTGCTCCTCTACCGGGCCGTAACCTGCGCCCATACCATATATAATATGAACTTTTTGGGGCATTCGGGTAGTTGCAGTTACTCTCTTTTGTCCCGGAATCTCTATCAGCAGTTGATATTCCTTACCACCGACAGGTCGAAACCTGGTTCTCCACATACTGTCATTTTCAAACGAAAAGGTGGCTACAGTGAGAGTATCGCCGGCAGTGATTTCTCTCAACACCGCATCAGCATTATCAATTATTTTGAAATCTTCAACCTCGCTGACTTTACTGGAAAAAGCCAAATAAAGCAATTGTGTATCTGATGTGTCCAAAACACAATTGACCACTATCGGTGCCTCCTCAACCGACTCCGGATAGATAGTCTCGACACAGGAAGAGCATAGCAAAACTGCTAAAAATAGTAATATGAAATACTTTTTTCTCATAATGGCATTAAATCGAATACAGCCAACCGCCAACAGCCAACTTCAAACTCAATACTCCACACTCAGAACTATATGACTCCCTACAATTTGCGCCCCGCACCTCGCAACGCGTAACTCGCACCACTACAGATTACCCACTACCCACTCGAAACTACATACTCCACACTCAGAACTAAAAATGGGGCCGCAGCCCCATTTTCATTCTTCCCAAATCAACTCATAATCTATGAGCTTCTGTTCGAGATTTGCGCGGAGGACGCGCACTTTGACTTTGTCTCCGAGGGTGAATTTTCGGCCGGAGCCCTTGGCGACAATCTGGTATTTTTCCTCATCAAACACCAGATAATCCTTGGTAAATTCCCTCAATGAGACCATACCCTCAATCTTAGTGGGCTCGATTTCCACATACATACCCCACTCGGTAAGGCCTGAGACAGTACCTTCGAACTCCTGCCCGATCTTGTCCTGCATAAATTCGACTAGTTTAAGCTTGATGCTGGCGCGCTCGGCATCGGTAGCTAGCTGTTCTCTCTCGGAGCAATATTTACAATTCTCTTCGTAATAGGCTTTGTCCTGAGATTTGGCTCCGTCGAGGTATTTTGTCAGCAAACGATGCACCATCATATCGGGATAGCGCCTGATGGGAGAGGTAAAATGGGTATAGAACTGGAATGCCAGACCATAGTGTCCGATATTGTCGGTGGAATAGACGGCACGTGACATAGAGCGTAGCGCCATCATCGCGATGGCACTCTCTTCAGGCTTATCTTTTATGCCGGTCATAAGATTGTTGAGGCTTCTCGCTATGTTTTTAGGGTTGTCGGTATCGCCCAGAGTGTGACCGAAATTCTTTGCAAAGCGGCGCAACTCCAGGAGTTTGTCAGGATTGGGGTTGTCGTGCACACGATAAACAAAAGTGGGGTTTACGGATTTGCATTTTCTGGCTACCTGATGAGCTACATAGCGGTTTGCCAATAGCATAAATTCTTCAATAAGCCAATTGCTTTCCACGGATTCCTGGCGGCATACATCCAGCGGCTTGCCCTCTTTATCCACGATTACCTTCATCTCGGGACGTTCAAACTTGATGGCACCGTGTTCGAAGCGTTTCCTGCGGAGAATTGTGGCGATGGAGTGGAGTTTGAGTATCTCTTTGCAGAGAGGTCCGTGCATATCTTTGATGATCTCCTGCACCTGCTCGTAATCGAATCTGTGGTCGGAATTGATGATTGTGCGTCCGAATTTGGCATCCAGTACTTTTGCGTCGTCGTCAATTTTAAAGATGACCGAGTAGCAGAGTTTATCCTCATTTGGACGGAGTGAACAGAGATTGTTGGAGAGTTTTTCGGGGAGCATCGGTATGGTTCTGTCCACCAGATAGACGGAAGTGGCACGGTTGAAGGCCTCTTTGTCCACCGGAGTATCGGGTGTCACGTAATGTGTAACATCAGCGATGTGGATTCCTACCTCCCAGATTCCCTTTTCCAGTTCTCTGATGGAGAGTGCGTCGTCAAAGTCCTTGGCATCCGAGGGGTCTATGGTAAAGGTGGTAACGGGGCGATAGTCCCATCGTTTGGAGATTTCATCAGCGGTTATTACATCTGAGATAGCGTTGGCAGCACTCTCAACCTCCGGCTCGAAACGGTATGGGAGATTGTATTGTGCAAGGATGGAGTGCATCTCGGTGTCGTTTTCTCCCGGGACTCCGAGTACATCCACTATTTTGCCGAGAGGTTCGGGACTGCGGCGCGGCCAATCGGTTACCAATACGGCTACCTTTATTCCTTTGGCCGCCTTGATGCCGCCCATTTCCGGCAATTCGTCAAGGCTCTCCACAGGTATACGGATGTCGTATGGCATATTTCGGCTCTCTACTATTGCCCACACCTGCTTTCCAACTATGTGCAGCACTCCGATATGGGGTTTACGTGAACGTTCGATGATATGTACTACCTCGCCTTCAACCCTGCGCACTCTTGGGTCGATGTTTTTGGGAATAAGAATCTTGACGCGGTCTCCATGCAGAGCGCCACGCATTTTACTGATGTGGATGAATATATCATTGGGAATACCTTCAACAGTGACAAATCCGAATCCGTCTCTGGTGAGATTGATTATGCCTTCAGCCTCGACTTTGCTTTTGCTTCGCCTGTCGGATGCCTTTACCGGATCCTGAATCCTTCTTGTGTTCTTTTTATTGCCTTTGGAAGATTTCCTCTCGCCGGAATCATTTTTCTTTCTCTTTGTTGCCATAATTCGTAACTTTGTACATTCGTCCGATCGGACAAAATATTGTAACAAATTTAGTAAAAATAGAATAGATAATGAATAAAAAAGTACTCTTGATAATAATGGACGGCTGGGGGGAAGGGCGTCAAGATCACTCTAATGCTATATATACAGCCGGAACACCGGAAATTGATGCTCTGAAAGCAAAATATCCATTTTCGCAGCTGAGCGCAAGCGGTGAGGATGTGGGGCTTCCCGATGGGCAGATGGGAAATTCCGAGGTGGGACACCTCAATATCGGGGCCGGACGTGTGGTTTATCAAGATCTGGTCAAGATCAATATAGCTTGTCGCGAACATGCTCTTATGTCCAACAAGGAGATTGCGGCGGCTTACGAATATGTGAAAAAATCGGGCAAACAACTTCATTTCATGGGACTTTGCTCGCACGGAGGGGTACACAGTTCTCTCAACCATCTTTACGAATTCTTGCGTGAAGCCGCCAATGCAGGCTTGGAAAAGGTGTATGTTCACTGTTTTATGGATGGCCGTGATACCGACCCTCGAAGCGGAAAAGGTTATGTGGCCGAACTTGAAGAGGTCCTTTCTCGCACGACGGGAAAGATAGCCTCCGTAGTGGGCCGCTATTATGCAATGGATAGGGATAAGAGATGGGAAAGAATTAAAGAGGCCTATGATCTTCTTGTCAGCGGCAAAGGCCGCAAGGCCCTTTCAGCAGTGGATGCCATCGAGGAATCCTATAAAGAGGAGGTTACCGATGAATTCATCAAGCCGATATCCATTGTGGAGAAGAATGGTGCTCCTGTGGCTACCATAGAGGAGGGAGATGCTGTCATCTTCTTCAATTTCAGAAATGACCGTGCCCGCGAAATCACATACGTCCTCACCCAGGCCGATATGCCTGAAGCCGGAATGCATACCATTCCTCTTTACTATTGCACTCTGACTCCCTATGATGATAAATTTAAGGGACTCCATATCCTTTTTGACAAGGAAAATGTGCCTCAAACTATCGGAGAGGTGGTCTCTTCTCTTGGAAATAGACAGCTCCGCATTGCCGAAACGGAAAAATATGCACACGTAACCTTTTTCTTCAACGGCGGACGCGAAAAAGAATTCGCCGGAGAGGATCGTATATTGATCAATTCCCCGAAAGTGGCAACATACGACCTAAAGCCGGAAATGAGTGCGCCGGAGGTAAAGGATGCGCTCGTAGCCGAACTTGCCACAGGCAAACACGATATGGTGATACTCAACTTCGCCAACGGAGATATGGTGGGACATACAGGTGTCTATGATGCCATTCTTAAGGCTGTAAGGACGGTTGATTATTGTGTGGGTGAGGTTGTCAGAGCGGCACGTAAAGCCGGTTATTCGGTTCTTATCACTGCCGACCACGGCAATGCCGACTATGCAGTCAATGAAGACGGCACTCCAAATACAGCTCACTCACTCAACAAAGTGCCCTTTATAGTGGTTGATGATGATGTGAAAGAGGTCAGCGACGGTATACTGGCCGATATTGCCCCTACCATGCTCAAACTGATGGGCATTCCTCAGCCGGAAATCATGACGGGCCGTTCACTAATAAAGATATAAACTAATAGAAACCCTTTGTAATGTCATTTGTCCACCTCCACGTCCACTCGCAATACTCCATTCTCGACGGAGCCTCTCCAATCAAGTCCCTTTTTCAAAAGGCGCAAAAGTACGGACAGCCCGCTCTTGCACTAACCGATCACGGTTACATGTATGGCGTAAAGGAATTCTTGAGGGTGGCAGCTGACTATCCCTCTGTCAAACCCATTGTCGGATGTGAGGTCTATGTGGCACTGGAGGACAGGCATACACGTCGCGGAAAAATTGATCAGAAGGCTTATCACCTGATTCTTCTGGCCAAAAATATCACAGGGTATCACAATTTGGTCAAACTATGCTCTCTTGGTAATATTGAGGGTTTTTATTTTCATCCGAGAATCGACCGAGAATTGATTGAAAAATATCACGAGGGATTGATTTGCACCACTGCCTGTCTTGGCGGAGAAGTACCGAGACGCATCATGGAAGGAAATATGGAGGCAGCTGAAGAGGCTGTACTTTGGTACAAATCCATTTTTGGTAAAGACTATTATCTCGAGGTTCAGAGCCATCCCACGGATGTGCCTCTCGCTCCGGAGGAGACATTTGAAAAACAGCAGATAGTCAATGAGGCAATTTATGCTCTTGCACAAAAGCACGACATAAAGGTAATTGCTACCAACGATGTCCATTTTGTTGACAGGGAGGACGGTCCCGCGCATGATCGTCTTATTTGTCTCACATTCAATAACAATGTTGATGACCCCGAAAGGCTGCGTTATACTCAACAGGAGTTTTTCAAAAGTAAAGAAGAAATGGCGGCTCTCTTTCCCGGTCATCCGGAGGTGCTGTCCAATACTCTCGAAATCGCAGACAAGGTTGAGCTCTATTCCATCGACTCCGACCCGATTCTGCCCCACTTCCCCATTCCGGAAGAGTATAAAGATTCGGACGAATATTTGAGACATCTCACCTATAAAGGTGCGGAAATGCGTTATGGAAAAGAGATTCCTCAAAAGGTATGCGACAGGATTGAATTTGAGCTTGAAACCATCAAAAAGACGGGATATCCCGACTACTTCCTCATTGTACAGGACTTTATCGAAGCTGCACGCAATATGGGCGTTTCGGTAGGTCCGGGACGTGGTTCGGCAGCTGGATCCGTAGTGGCATACTGTCTCAAGATTACCAATATCGACCCTATCGAATATGACCTTCTGTTTGAACGTTTTCTAAATCCCGACCGTATTTCGATGCCCGATATGGATATCGACTTTGACGACGAAGGACGTTCCAAGGTATTCAAATATGTTGAGGATAAATATGGCAAAGACCATGTTGCCCATGTTGTAACATTCGGTACTATGGCGACCAAGAGTGCTATCAGGGATGTTGCTCGCATCGAACAAGTACCCCTTCAGGATGCGGACCGTCTGAGCAAACTCGTCCCAAGGTCATTTGAAATAGATGCTTACGACAAGAACGATTCTACTTCGCTGATTAAGGTAGAGGTGCCTCCGACCGTGAAACTCTGTGTAGAGAGAATACAGGACTTCAAAGATGCCCTCGATTCGGATGACAAAAATCTGAGCAATACGATTAAATATGCTCAGCAGCTTGAAGGCAGCATCCGCCAGACCGGAGTTCATGCTTGTGCCCTTATCATAGGTCGCGAAGACCTTACCAACATAATTCCCATAGCAGTGGAGGAGGACAAGGATAGCAAGGAAAAAATTTGGGTTTCCCAGTATGAAGGCTCCTATATCGAGCAGGTGGGGATGCTCAAAATGGACTTTCTCGGTCTTAAGACTCTTTCAATCATCAAAGAGACGATGTCCAATATTGTTGAGAGCGGCCATGAGCCTTTTGATATAGAGGCTATTCCTATTGATGACCCTCTTACCTACAAGCTTTTCAGCAAGGGTAATACCACGGCAGTCTTCCAGTTTGAATCCGACGGTATGAAAAAATGGCTTCGTGAACTGCATCCGACCCGTTTTGAGGACCTGATTGCGATGAATGCTCTCTATCGTCCCGGTCCTATGGAATATATTCCCGATTTTGTTGCCCGTAAACATGGAAAACAGGAGATTACATATGACCTGAAGGAGATGGAGGAGTATCTTGAGGACACCTATGGCATTACGGTATATCAGGAACAGGTGATGCGTCTATCTCAGGAACTTGCCGGATTTACCCCCGGTATGGCCGATACGCTTCGAAAGGCTATGGGCAAAAAACAGCTCAGCGTGATGGAGAAGCTCAATGACCGGTTTATGGAGGGAGCTTTGGCAAAAGGCCATCCGCAAGAGATTTTGGAAAAGATCTGGAAGGACTGGAAGAGTTTTGCGGAGTATGCGTTCAACAAGTCACACGCCACCTGTTATGCCTGGCTGGGTTACCAGACGGGCTATCTTAAGGCACACTATCCTGCTCAATTCCTTGCAGCCAACCTCAGCAAAAACCTCAACGACATTGAGGAAATCACCAAGCTGATGGATGATTGCAAAAGAATGAAAATCGAAGTTCTCGGGCCGGACATCAATGAGAGCCGCACCACATTTACCGTCAACAAGAAGGGCAATATCCGTTTCGGCATGGCCGGCATCAAAGGTGTGGGAACTAATGTCATCAATGCGATTATCGAGGAAAGGGAACGCGGAGGTTCGTTTACCGATATATTTGACTTCGTAGAAAGGCTCCCTTCCGGTGTTGTCAACCGCAAGGTCATAGAGTGTCTCATTTATTCGGGCTCGTTCGACTCATTCAGCGACATGCACCGGACGCAGTATTTCCTTTTCAACAATAAGGACGAGTCTTTTATCGACGCACTTCTAAAATATACCTATAAATATCAGAATGACTCCGTTATGCAGGGAGGTCTCTTTGGGGAAACCGAAGAGATGAAGCCGGTGCGTCCGGAGATCCCGCCCCTTCAAGAATATGATGAGATAGAACTTCTCAAAAAGGAGAAAGAACTTGTAGGTATGTATATATCTTCACACCCGTTGGACAAATTCCGATTTGAATTTGACAATTTAGTGACGGTAGAACTTAGCGAGGTTCGCAGTATAGAGGACAATCTCTCGAGGGATCCCAAACTCCGGAATATAGAATTTACAGTCGGTGGCCTTGTGACTGATGTGCAGATTAAATATACTCGCACCGGTAATCGCCCGTGGTGCACATTCACCGTAGAGGATTTCAATAGCAGCCATACATTCTCCCTTTCGGGAAAAAGCTATGAGACTCATATGCAATATATGGTTGACCACACCGCTTTGCTGATCAAATGTGTGACGAAAGAGCTTTTCCGTAAGGAATCGTCAGAAGAGAAGAAAGTTCAGGAGTATCGTCTTTTCATCTCCAATATGACTCTCCTCTCCAACGCAAAAGAGCAATTTTTCAAAGAATTCCATATATCAATGGATCTGGAGCAATCAGATGCGGATTTCCGCAAAGCCTTGACAAAGAAATTGCGTACCCATAAAGGGGAGACCCCTCTTTTCATAGACCTGTCATTTGATCATAACGGAAAAAAAGAGATCGTTTCTCTCTATTCAAACAAATTCAGGGTATCCGTCGATGGAGAGCTCGTGGATTGGCTTTACGAGCAGGGCCTGGATTGTCGTGTAGTCAAGAAGATGAATTGGTAAAGAGATTCAGTAACTCCTCTATTGATTTTGCGATTAGAGTTTCCCCATCCGGAAACGAAACGACGAATTCTGCGGATGAAATACATTGCACCGAAATAATCTCTTTTGAAGGAGCCGTGGGTGCAAATCCTTTGCGCTTGAGCGCATTTCCAACCCAAAATGCACTTCGTGCCTCCCCGTCGACACCGACGGGATTTTCCGAAGGGACAGGGGATATTTTCCCGGAATATGAGTCGAAAACCACCCCCTTTTTGCTGAAGAAAGATTCCAGCACTCCGCTGAGAATCAAATCTTCCGGTGT
>Ga0255347_1007854_pt1 | contig 10920 bp, 10 predicted proteins | sample wastewater_treat_2_FD_192479 | JGI IMG/M metagenome (GOLD analysis project Ga0255347, IMG submission 192479) | Wastewater microbial communities from Lulu Island WWTP, Vancouver, Canada - plant24 | ecosystem: Engineered > WWTP > Wastewater > Unclassified | place: Canada: Vancouver, British...
TTTTGAAAGTATTTCATTCTGTCTGAATTAGAACTTAACTTTTCATTCAATATTTTATTAAATATTGGCTTTAGACTAAACTCTTGAGCATGAATTACTTTCCCATCATCTAAAACTGAAATACCTATTGTATCTGGATTTAAGTCTATACCTAAACATCTATTTTCATTTAATTTAATTGATTCTTGTTTAAATTCTTCAAAACTTATGTAAATATGTTTCAAGTCAAATCTAATTGAGAAGGTATAGCCTTTTTGATTATGTTTAACTTCATTAAGTTGTTGAAGTTTAAATAATTCATTTTTTATGTTATTTCTTAAATGTGGTAATTCTAATTTTATATGTGTTGATTTGTTTAATTTGAATATGATTTGGTTATTTTCGATTATATCTAACTTAAAAGACCTATTTCCTTGCTTGAGTTCTTCACCTTGAATATTTATTGGGCATAATCTTTTAAGTTGATACTCTTCTTTAGTTATTTTATTTTTTAGTCTGTTGATTAAATTACATTTCCCACCAAAGATAACTTTTTCATTTTTAAATCTTGTTTGTATTGCTTTACCATCTTTAATACCACACTGAATTAACCATGAATTAAGTAAATCAATTGAATTTAATGATTTAGTTAGCAGACGAATATCCTTTTCTGTCTTGCCTTCGAGAAAACGATTATAACTATACCTAACAACATTAGAGTATTGTTTAAGTATAGAAGTTAAATCTTCAGTAGATTTGTATGGTAATTTAATTGTTTTCACTAACTATTTTAAATTTTAACGAGCCTTTTTTACGTCTTTCATATGATGCTTGATTTGATAAACCAAGTATCTTTTTAAACTCTTTAGATTTTACCCACATAAAATATAATTCCTTTTATTATAAAAAATAAAGAAAATTATTTTTTTTTATAATTTTTATGTTAAATTATTGTTAATTTTTAATAAAAAATCAGGAGCGTATCTAAAACGTTTATGAAATTCAATATATTTAAACATAAATTGTAACTAATATGGAATTATTCTGGAAAATTTTATCCGATTTGGTGATATTTTGCTGGGCTATAATATGTGTCAGGATAATATCAAAGGATTGTTTCAAAACAATGCGCCGGATCAATGGAAAACCAGTAGTGGTATTTGATTGGGGTAAAATTTTATATATAGCCGTTAATTTCACGGTGTATGTTTTAATGATCTTGTTTTTACATTGGAAATTTCCTAACATATGAAGATAATTACTTGTATCGCTGAAAAACCATCCGTTGCAAAAGATATAGCAAAAGTGCTTGGGTGCAACAATGTACATGATGGGTATTATGAAGGGTTTAGTAAAATCCTGGATGCTCAAACCAGGGTAACCTGGACATTTGGACATTTATGTCAACTAAAACTTCCACACGAATATCGACCAGACTGGAAGGCTTGGAACTATAAACAATTACCACTTATTCCGGAGCGTTTCCAAATCAAACTCAAACCAAACGAAGGAATCGCTAAGCAATTTGCCATTATAAATGAATTGTTCCTGGGGAGTGACGAAATAATAAACTGTGGTGATGCTGGTCAGGAGGGTGAACTTATACAACGTTGGGTGCTTCAAAAATCCACTGCCAAGTGCCCGGTGAAACGCCTTTGGATATCGTCTATGACCGACGAAGCCATTAGGGAAGGATTTAAGCATTTGGAAGACCAATCCAAATACGACCACCTATACGAAGCAGGTCTCGCCAGAGCCTGTGGTGATTGGTTGATAGGTATGTCGGCATCCCGATACTATACCATTATATCCAATACAAGAAACCAAACCTTCTCGGTGGGTCGTGTACAAACACCTACATTGGCAATGATAGTTAAACGCCAGGAGGAAATCGATAACTTCCAACCGGAGGATTACTACGTCCTATCCACGATATATAAGGATACAACTTTCCGGGCCACCAAAGGTGCATATAAGAGTAAGAATGAGGCACAGGAGGATTTGGAAAGTATTAAAGGTACGTTATTTAAGGTAACCGGAGTGACCACCAAAAAATCCAACGAGTCACCACCAAGACTTTATGACCTTACCAGTTTGCAGGTCGAAATGAATAAAAAGTATGGGTATTCCGCCGAGCGCACTCTGGAAGTACTTCAATCCTTATACGAATCAAAATTGGTTACATACCCACGTGTTGATACCACATACCTACCTGATGATATATATGGAGATTGTCCACGTATCCTTGCCGGATTAGTTAGATACAGAGAATACACCGATAGGTTGGGTGGTAAATTGCGCAAGGATAAGAAGTTTTTTGATTCTTCCAAGGTTACAGACCACCACGCAATTATACCAACAGGTAAGAATCCATCCAGTGCATTAACCGATGAACAAATCAATCTATACGATGATATAGTAAAGCATTTTATTGCCATATTCTATCCAGATTGTGTATCGTCCGTAACTACTGTAACAGGTAAGGTTGGCAAGGTTGAGTTCAAAACTAATGGAAAACAAATCCTGGATTATGGATGGTACGATGTATTTGGTAAGGCTCCAGAAGGCAAGATGTTACCGGTATTCGAAAAGGGTGAGTCAGGAGCACACAAACCTACACTTACAACACGCACAACAACACCCCCTTCATTATATACGGAAGCAACACTCCTGCGTGCTATGGAAACTGCCGGTAATGAAATCGAGGATGAGGAATTACGAAGTGCTATGAAAGCGAATGGTATAGGTCGCCCATCCACACGAGCCGCCATTATAGAACTCCTGTTTAAACGCGGGTATATAGCACACCAGAAAAAGAATATAATACCCACAGCGATAGGTATTAGCCTTATAAATACAATTTCGGATCCACTATTAAAATCACCTGAACTTACAGGACAATGGGAGAAGAAACTACGTGAGGTGGAATCAGGTAAATACCCGGTAAAACAATTTATGGATGAGTTGAAGGATATGACCTGGCAAATAGTAAAGAAAAATCGATAATAAAAACTATATAATATGAACGAATTACATAGTGTACAGGATTTGGAAAAATACAGGTACAGGTTACCTGAACAAGCCCAATGCGGTTGGAATCGTATGGATAATGAAGTGCAATATATGGTGCCCACCGAGTGGTTTAATAATTTTGCAGACTCATTGGAAGATCGTGTGGAGAACGCAAGCCAGCAATGGCGTAAAATAGTCCAGGAATGTTCCAAGGATGGTGGTGTGGGTCCCCAAGGTAACGTATATATTGCCTACATAGCGGACCTTGAAAAAACAGTGAAGGATAGGATTTTCGCAGAAACGTATTGCTTTGAACTATTCGAAAATTATGATTTTGATTCGGATCCAAAAGCACGTGCAATAGTTAACAAAATAATCGAGGCAACCTTCAAGTGGAATGGATGGAAACGTGGGCACTCTATGATAACCCTATGGGCAGATAGAAAAGTTAATTTGGATGAGATTAAGGAGGAATCCAAGAAAAAGTTCGTGAAGTTGGTAATGGAAATGAACTCCTGGACCGACGTTGTAACCAACTCCTCCTCGGAATTGTTCGTGTGTGAATCCGATGTACCAAGCCAGGTGGTCCTGGGTATGATTCTTGACCATGCGAACGAGTACAATGAGTACTGTGAAGCAGAATGTAACGAGCTTGATTTTGACAAGATTATACGTATCATAATGACCGGGGATAACGAGGAACTTATGTACGGGTTCGAACTGGAGGATTATGGTATAACCGAGGAGGATGTTAAGGACCTGGAAAAATTGTTCAGTGCGTACCACGGATTCAACCCAAACAACCACCTTCTTATGTTGGATATAAACCACGGCGCCGGCAGTACCATCGATTTTGTTGTGGATAAGTTGGGTGCTGTATACGTGGTGGATCGCTAAACTTACATATCTCAATTTTAAAGGAGGATCTTTCCTGCGATGACTAATTATATTGCACCAGGGGAGATCCTTTGTTATACTCAAGAAAACATACCAAATTTTTGATTTTATCCGTACAGGTTATCCGGAAAATATTTTTTTTATGATTTTTGTTAAGTTTTATGATGTTTCCTTTATATAATTATGTAGAACATTTAAACATTAATAAAATCAATGAATAGAGGTACTCTTATATTGGATATGGATGGGACCATTGCGGATACCTACAACTATCCGGATTGGACCGGTATTCTACGTGGGCATGTGAACGACCCCTGGAAGCATTGTGGTAAGGTAAATCCAAAGGAGGTATATAAAATGTTCTGTAATGTAAAGCCTTTGGTCGAACCGGATGTACTCCAGGAATTTTGCAATCAATGGCCGGAAACCATAGTGTATTCAATGACACCTTGGGATGCCACACCGGAGGTCGAGCAGGCCACCATTCGAGCCAAACTCCAGTGGTTGTATAAACATTTTCCATTCCTGTTGGAAAATCATAAATTGGTTATAACCAGGCAAAAACAGGAGAAGAACTTTATACAACAGGAATACGTATTATACCGGAGCCTTTCATTGAATCCGGATTGGAAGGCCACACCAGATGATACCCTTGTGGATGATAACAAACTATTCCTGGAATCCTTTATAGGTAAGAAAATGTTACCGCCTTGGTTGAAGAATGAATAATTCCTGGAAAAATACCATTATGGAAAAATTGTACATCGATAACACTTCCAGTGTGCTTCTTTTGTTTGCCTTTATAGATTCACTTATGCTCGCCCTGGCCTATCCGGCTATTCGTAAGGTAACCGGTGATATGCTCCCTACACGTTACTTTGCCATTGAAGGCCAATATCAATCTTACATTATCAGATAGATCATTTATATGTCCTGTTTGTGGTGTTGAATCGGATAGGGATATACATGCAGCTACGAACATGATTGATTTCTATATAAAAATAAAGTCGGCAGGAACTGTCGACTTAAAGCCTGGTAGGAAGGTGGTTTATAATACTTATAAACATCTTTTCGAGCAGGAAGCTCAACCGTCTTTAGCGGCTGAGTAGTTCACACCACACCTCTAATTCATTTGTTCAAGTTCTCGTATTTCCGGAATACTTACGTGATGTCTAAATAATGAACCTGGAACACCTTTACATAGACAACCAACTACGGAATGCTGGTGAAGTGATTCGTTATGTACTCCTACCAACTTATAATCTTTGATTCTTTCATCCGTATCCAATTGTTTCGCCAGGATTCTTACTGCATCCTCTATGAATTTTGTATGATGATAATTGGCTACTGCAAATTCGGCTTCATCTTCCCTTTTTACTATTGCTTGGCATTCAGTTACCAATGATTTTCTGCAATGGTCTATAATATCTTCAATCCATACCATATCATCAAACTCCACGGTAATACTCATTGCTGATCGTTGTGCGTGTGGAGTTGCACCTACCTCCCTGGTTGTGTTAGCGTATTTTGAAAGTTCTGTTGAACATGGGCATGTGGATGAATATTGCCAAATAACCTTTAACAATTTCTTGAAAGTGCCATCCTTATCTATGTTGGCATCAAATACACAATGTACTATGTAATACCCCCATAATTTATTACCTGTGTCATCTCGGCTTACTAACGAATATTGTTTCACATAGTAATCGAACTCAATTTGGATATTTGTGTCGAAACTATGCTGATCTTTTTGATATGCTTTGAGAATGGATTCCAACTTGTTAATATCAAACACATCATCCTTACTCTTATAGAATGTTCTAACTATTCTACTCATATTAAGCCCAAGTCTCGTGCTGGCCACATCACATAATCCGTGTATACTGGCAAGAACCTGTTGAGTGCCACCATCTCGTTCCCTAATTCTAATGGGCACTCTGAAATTAGTTAAACCGACAAAATCTATATACTTGCCTTCAAACTCACTATTCTGCAAATCAGGCATATCATCAAGGTAATCTTTGGAAGGGATAAAATCCCCGGTAAACCCTTTTTTAAGGTCTTTAACTTTTACTCCTGGATTCATAAACGTATATTTTTAACTAATTTAATATACCAAAACCTAACGGCATTTTAAATAATTAAACCAAGAAATCCATGTTACCTTTAGTTGCATGGATGAATTGGTTTCTATAAAATATCTATATTGATCCCTGATTTTTTATATATTCAGATACTTTAGATTCTGATATCATACCTATAGTGGAACAGAAATAACTATCAGACCATAACATTTTCTTTTTCCTCGAATAAAAATGTTTTAGATAATCATAACAAGGTAATTTGTAGTGCATTGTTTTAAACGATTTATGGTTTGTGATATGCTATGAATATGATCTTTGTGGGTATTCATATAATAGATTTTTATATCGGAATGTTCTTCTGAGTATTTAAAGGCATCCAATACTTTATAATATGATATCTCAATCTCGTTTTATTATGCCCGTAAAACAACACTTCCAGATGTATGCTGAACGCTCGGTGGAAGGAACCTGTAGCAGATGTTGCCCATTTGTATATGCATGTGACAGGATCGATCGCAAGACTTACGATGACCCCAGACTATGCGAAAATTATAGTAGGCGACAACCTATTTCCAAGGCCGGTTCCACAGGAGGATCCAAGGCAATTGAAGCTATTCTATTATAGTTTTCAGGGGCTAACAAACATGTAAATCTACCCCTAAAAACCACAGCGAGTATATCATATTTTTTAAAGACCTTGCAGTTTAGTTGTGGGGTCTTTTTAATATTTTATATCGATAAGGAATAAATAAAAAACTACATATGAACGAAAATAAAATTCCAGAAATCAACGAGCGAATTTTCAATGAAATACGTAATTTCCCGAGGCGTATTACCATTATAAAACGGGATCGCTCGAAGGTACCATTTGACAGAATGACTATCAAAAATGCCATTAAACCAGCTTTTAAACGTTGTCATGTTAGGTACACCAATGCTATTTGGGAGGAAATCCTAAACAACGTATATACCTATGTTACCAGAAAGGTTATGTTATCATCCATCCAACCGGCACCCGAACATTTCTATACCATCAATGTTGAGGATATTCAGGATATAGTGGAGAAAACGCTTATGAAGAATTATCCTAAGGTCGCAAAGGAATATATATTATATCGTAACCATCGCTCCGAGGTGCGTAGATGGGTGGATCAAAAGGAGGAATTTATTAACAAGTATAAGAAAACCGGTAACACTGCAGACTCCACCATTGACGATAACTCCAACGTATCCAACAGGAATATTGGTATCCTGAATAACGAAATCCACAAGGAAGATAACATTCAAATATCGCGTAGAATGATCGTACGTAAATTGCGCGAGTTATTTCCGGATTTCGATGCCAAGCAATATGAACGTGACCTCGCCAACCATATTATATATAAGCATGACGAGAGTTCCTTTGCCGGCGCGGTGGCTCCTTACTGTGTGGCACTTACAATGTACCCGTTCCTTATGGATGGTATTAAGGGGATAGGTGGTTTGTCAGCCAAACCAAAAAACCTGGATTCATATTGTGGTATGCTCGTAAATATGATATTTGCCGTAAGCGCCCAATTTGCAGGCGCCGTTGCCTGCCCGGAAGCCTTATTATATTTCGATTACTTTGCACGCAAGGAGTGGAGTGATGACTATTACCTATACACCAACGACATAGTTAATAAACGTTCAACACACCCACGTACCATACACCAACAAATCCACCAACACTTCCAGCAGGTAATATACTCCATTAACCAACCAGCTGCAGCACGTGGCCTACAAAGTGCCTTCGTTAACTTCTCTTATTACGATAAGGCATTTTTCCAAGGTATGTTCGGTGATTTCTATTTTCCGGATGGTACACAACCAAAATGGGAATCCCTTAACTGGCTCCAACAGGATTTTATGAAATGGTTTAATGAGGAGCGATTGCATTGTGTACTTACATTTCCGGTTGAGTCTTTTGCAATGGTATATCAAAATGGAGAGTTCCTGGATCCGGATAACGCCAAGTTTGTTGCCGAGGAATACGCCAGGGGACATTCGTTCTTCACATACATTTCCGATACAGTGGATAGTCTATCCAGTTGTTGCAGATTGAAGAACAAAATACAAACCAAGGAGTTCAACTTTACCAATGGTAATATGGGTCTCCAAACCGGATCGAAATCGGTTATCACCTTGAACCTTAATAGGTTGATTCAGGATTGGGTAAACCAGGAGGTAGAAAATGGTACATTGGCGTATGAGTTAGGTGCAGTACTTTGGACACTGGAGGACCTTGTAAGGTTCGATAAGTATATCGGTAAGGTACTGGATAGAGTTTACAAGTACCACACTGCGTACAACGAACTATTATGGGACATGAAATCGGCAGGGTTGTTGTCTGTGTACGATGCCGGGTTTATTAACCTGGACAAGCAATACTTCACAATTGGTATAAATGGATTAAATCAGGCCGCAGAATTTTTAGGAATCACCTGTAACGATAATCCTGAATATAAGCATTTCTGCCAAACGATATTCGGTGGTATAGCGAAATATAATAAGGAAGCCAATGGTAAATTCCAAGGCCATACTCTTACGTTCAACACCGAGCAGGTTCCTGGTGAATCACTTGCCATTAAGAATTACGATTGGGATAAGGAAGACGGCTATTGGGTACCAAGCGATACCAACCTGTATGCATCCTACGTATTCAAGCCAAACGATCCATCCATCGATATTTTCGAGAAACTTCGCCTACACGGAAAAGAGTACATTGGCGACTACCTGGATGGTGGTGCGGCCGCACATATTAACCTGGAAGAGCACCTTACAGCAGATCAATATATGAATATTATTAACTATGCGGCCGAGCAAGGATGTAACTACTTTACGTTCAATATTCCTATTACGGAATGTACCTCCTGCAGTCATATAGTAAATTCACCGGTACATATATGTCCTAAATGCCATAGCGATAAATTAAAGTACTGGGTTCGTATAATTGGGTACCTCTCACCGATAAATGCCTGGTCGCATGGGCGCCGTGAGGAATTTAGAACAAGGATATTCCACGGTAATGACAATCATTCCAAGACCGGAGCCGATATGTGAACTACCCACGAACTGAAGATTCGTGGGCTTCGGATTTCAACGCTGACAGCCTACGGGTAGGTCTTACGTCTGCTCCCTCCGTATAATCGACCGTTCCAGCCGATATATTTCTAATGCCTTCATTCAGGATATTGATTGATGCGTTTAGATCACGATCAATCATCTGTCCGCAATGAGGGCATTTCCAATTTCTGTCTTTCAGAGACAAATCTTTCTTTACATAACCACAGTGGCTACAAGTCTTTGAAGATGGGTAGAATCTGTTTATCTTGACAAGTTGCTTGTCGTCCCTCTCGCATTTGTACGAAAGAAAATTCAAGAATGTCCCCCAACTCGCATCAGCTATGCTTTGGGCAAGTTTGTGGTTTCTCTGCATTCCTTTCACGTTCAAATCCTCACAACAAATCACATCATAATTCCTTACTAAATCTGTGGAAATCTTATGCAATTTGTCCATACGGCAGTTGTGTATCTTCTCATGTATCCTTGCAACACGCAGTCTCATCCTATGCCATTCCCCACTGCCATTATGCTTCTTTGATAAGCACTTTTGAGCTTTTGCAAGCTTCTTGGTATAATGCTTGACAAACTTGTTGCTTGAATATCTAATACCATCGCTTGTTACTATGAAATCTTTGATACCCAAGTCTATCCCTACCTTCTTGTTGGTTTTCCTCAAAGGCTTATGTTCGACTTCGGATAATATGGAAACATAGTATTTTCCGCTTGGTGTTATGGAGATTGTCATATTCCTGACATTCCCTTGGAATGCTCTGTGTTCTTTGATTTTGATGCCTTGCTTGAACTTCGGGATAAAGATTTTTCCATCTTTGATGGAGCAGTTTTGCAGGACAGTAAAACTTCCTCCATGCTTCTTCGCCTTGAATCTCGGAAACTTCGTTCTACCACTGAAAAAGTTAGTATAGGCTGTTTCAAGACAACGCAGAGAAAACTGTAAGGACTGGGCGTTGATTTCTTTCAACCATGCGAAATCTTCTTGTTTCTTCAGCGAGGTGAGTGTTTTCGCTTGAGCATAGTAGTTGTCACTCTTACCGTTCTCGTCATACTGTTTTTTACGTTCAGCAAGGAAATGGTTATATACAAAACGAACAGACCCGAAATATCTCGCAAGAACACTCTCCTGCTCCTTATTCGGATACATCCTATACTTGTATGTTCTGTATATCTTTACCATTCTTTGAAACTTTTTGTAAAAGTAATACTATTTTTGTAATTTTGCAAGTAATTATGATATTTATTTAATGTTAGTGTGCGATTCATCCCCGAAACTAAAGATTTCGGGGTTTTCTCGCACCGTTCTTATAAATCTTGTTAATTTTTAGTGTGATTCCTTTATATATAAATATAAAATACAAAATTCAATAAATTAAATAATTAATCATAAAACTTTTTATAGAATTAAGTAATTATGATCGCAGTATTTTTTAATTTTTACAAAAAATTTATGAGAAGGATATTTTTTAACTTTGTTGGAAATTGCCGAATACTATGGGCACGCATAACCGGTCGCAAGTGGTGGTTTGTATCCTGCGACATAGAGGTCGACGAAACTTCCGGTCAAGGGGAACTCGATTCCTGTGTCGTAATAGCCAAGACCGAAAACGAAGCCAAGGAAAAAACCATACATGAAATGGTGAAGAGTTGGGGTGTGGATATCGATGAGGTTTATATATTCGATATCGTACAAGTACAGGACCCAAAAACATTAGGCGATAATGGGTGAACTACTCAGCCGCTAAAGACGGTTGAGCTTCCTGCTCGAAAAGATGTTTATAAGTATTATAAACTACCTTCCTACCAGGCTTTAAGTCGACAGTTCCTGCCGACTTTATTTTTATATAGAAAT
>Ga0255347_1007863_pt1 | contig 10913 bp, 4 predicted proteins | sample wastewater_treat_2_FD_192479 | JGI IMG/M metagenome (GOLD analysis project Ga0255347, IMG submission 192479) | Wastewater microbial communities from Lulu Island WWTP, Vancouver, Canada - plant24 | ecosystem: Engineered > WWTP > Wastewater > Unclassified | place: Canada: Vancouver, British...
GCGGGCGAGGACGCCCGCCTCCAGACCACTTGCCGCTTACCACTTACCACTCACCATGGACGGCCCGCCGAGCCGTCCCCAGCTCCTGACTCCGCGCATAGCGCGGTACGCTTGCCCCTCCCTTACAGCCTCACAGCCTTAACACCTACCAGCGGGCGAAACGCCCGCGTTCCCGACTCCCCGCCCCTCACCATTCACCACTTACCACTTACATCGTCTCTCCCCCCTGAACTCTTGTTTCGCTCAATATTTGTTTGGACTTCCAATAAAACGCGGGATATGATAAATAAATCGGTCTTCCGCGAACGGTTCAAAACCGTTCAGAGCGTGCGCTTTTTGAGGTTTCCGTGTATCTAAAACAGATTGAAATCAACGGGTTCAAGAGTTTTGCCGACAAAACCCGGCTGCAGTTTGAACCCGGCATGATCGCTATTGTCGGGCCGAACGGCTGCGGCAAAAGCAATGTCTCCGATGCGATCCGCTGGGTCTTGGGCGAACAACGCCCCACCGCCCTGCGTTGTAGCAAGATGTCGGACGTGATTTTCAGCGGCACGGATTCCCGCAAGCCCCTTGGAATGGCCGAGGTCTCCATCACCTTTGCCGAGTGCGAGGGGGTTTTAGACTGCGAGTTCGACGAGGTCACCGTCACCCGCCGGGTCTTCCGCTCCGGCGAAGGCCAGTATCTCATCAACAAGAACCTCTGCCGCCTCAAGGACGTGCAGCGCCTCTTCATGGGCACCGGCATCGGCACCACCTCTTACTCGGTCATGGCGCAGGGCCAGATCGACGTGATCCTCTCATCCCGCCCGGAAGACCGCCGTACGGTCTTCGAGGAAGCCGCGGGCATCACCAAATTCAAGGCCGACCGCAAAGAGGCCATGCGCAAAATCGAGCAGACCGAGGCCAACCTGTTGCGTCTGGCCGACGTGATCCGCGAGGTCAAGCGCCAGATCGGCTCGCTGCAGCGCCAAGCCGGCAAGGCGCGCAAATACAAAGTCCTGCGAGACGAACTGCGCGGCTTGGATATTTTCCTCACCCGGCAGCGTCTGGCGGCGCTGGATGTGCGCATCCGCGAACTGGACGTGACCCTGCACGAGCTTACCGACCGGATGCTGGCGCAACAGCGCTCGGTGGCAGAGTCAGAGGCCGATTCTGCACACATACACGAGCTGATCCACGAGACCGAGCAGCGCGTGGCCGCGCTGGCTGAACAGGCCGCGCAGGCCGACAACCGTTATCTGCGGGCGCAAGAAGTCATCAAGGTCAACGAGCAGCGGATCATCGAGTATAAGTCTTGGGCGGAACGCGACAACCGCGAAATATCCGAGACGCGACAACAGATCGAGCAAATCCGCCTGCAATTGGAGGCGCTGGACCAGAAGCGCCTGCTGATGAAAGAGGCGGTCGAGACCGAGCGCGAGAAAATGGCGGAGGCGCAGGCGCGGTTTGACGAGCACAAGGGCAAGATCGACCAAGCCCGCAACGCCCTGCAGGAAGGCCGTCGGCAATCAGTCGAGTGCGAACGCCGTGTCGCCCAGATCCAGCAGACCGTGGCCGCCATAGAGGAGCGGCAGCGCGAAGCGCTGCTGAAGCGCGAACGGCTGGCTTCAGAGCGTTCGCAGATTGATGAACATCTGGGCAGTCTGGAAACGACTTGCGGCGAAGTCAAGACGCGCTTGGACAGTCACGCGGACGAGGCGGAGCAGTTGCGTGACAGGCTCGACACTTTGGAAGAAGAGCGTGAAGCGGTTACCGTAGAGTCACGCGCCTTGCAGGACGAGACATCCCGTATGCGCTCTGAGGCGGCAGCCAAGCGCGCACAGATCGACCTTTTGTGCGATCGCGACGAGTCTGACGATGATTTCGCGGACGGCGCGAAAAAGTTGCTCGACCCGGCAGACCCCTTGGGTATCGGTGTGCAAGCTGTGCTAGGCCCGCTCGCAGACAAGTTTAACGCGCCTTCAAATCTGCGCCTCGCGCTAGAGGCGGCGTTGCGTTCCTGGTTGGACGCGGTGGTGGTGCGCGACTCCGCGACAATGCGGCAGGCACTAGCCCTGCTGCTGGCGCAAGGCCAGCAGGCCGCCGCGCGTCTGGTGCCCGCCGACTTGGCGGCAGAAGAGCCTCCCGCGCCTCCTGCGGGTCTTACGCGGTTGCTGGATCATGTGAAGGTCACAGATGATTTCGAGAGCGCGGCGCAGCGATTGTTGGGCTCGGTCTTTTTTGCCGAGACGCTTGAGGATGTTACTGCAGAACTGCCTGCGGGCTGCAGTGTGGTGACCCGTAGCGGCGCGATGATCCATGCCAACGGCTGCGCGGAGGTGTGGATGCCGGACAGCCAGGTCTCCAGTCCCTTGTCGCGCCACATGCTGGTGGCAGACACCAACGCGCAACTGGCTGATCTCGATGCCAAGATCAGCGCGAGCAGCCAGCGCTTGGAACAGCTCAGCGCGCGTGCAAATGAGCTTGCGCTGAGCATTAACCAGACACGTCAAGAGCTGGACGCCAGCCGCCGTCAAGCGGCGCAGGCCGAAGGCGAGTATCAGTCGCTAAAACGCGATGTCGAGCGCGTGGCCGCCAGACAGGTCAAGATCGCCGAAGACCTGAACGCGCTGTCGGCGCAGACCGGCGGTGATGACGAATCCCGTACCGCCATGATCGCGGAGCTGGCCGACCTGAACAACCGGCGCAACCAGTTGCTGGAGCAGATTACTGAGGACTCGACGCTCTTGCAGGAACTTGAAAGTGTTTTCAATGCGCTCAGCCATGAGCTTACCGAACGCCGCATACAGTTTTCCAGCGCCACACAGCAGGTCGAACATATTGACACCCAGCGCGAGGCGGTCTTAGTCCGTATCGCTGAGTTGGAGCGGACGCTGCAAGGGCGCAGCCGCGGCGTGATGTCATATGACGAGAGCATCGCCCGCCTGAAGACCGAGAACGAAACCCTGCAGGGCAAGCTTGAGCCCATGCGCGCTGAGGCGGCGGGACTGCATGAACGCATCGCGGCCACGCGATGCGAGCGCGATGTCCTGCAACGCGATCTGGCCAAAAGCGACACTAAGTTAGCTGAGCACAGACAGGTTCTGGATGTTGCTCGCGACAACAAGGGCAAGGCCGAGATCGAGTTGGCCGAATCACGCATACACCGCCAATCCCGACTTGACCACGTTTATAACGAATACGGGCTGTCGCCTGAAGAACTGGTGGCATGCGCTGATCCGGCTTGGAAAGATGGCGCGCCGCCGCCACTCACGGAAATTGAGCAGAAGGTCGCGAGCCTGAACATCGAGATACAAGAACTCGGCCCAGTCAATCTGGTGGCGATCGAGGAATACAGGGAACTGGAAGAACGTTACGTTTTTCTTAAGGCCCAAGAGGATGACCTGCTGAGTTCCAAGGAACAGATACTTGACCTGATCACGACGATCAACACGAAATCGGCTGAGTTGTTTCAGACTACGTTCGAACAGGCCAGTGCTAATTTTGAAAAGATGTTCACCAAGCTTTTCAATGGCGGTCAAGCAAAACTGGTTTTGCTGGACAACAACGAAGACCCGCTTGAATGCGGCATCGATATCATTGCCCGCCCGCCCGGGAAACGCCCGCAATCGGTAACTTTGCTGTCTGGCGGCGAAAGAACCATGACTGCGGTCAGTCTGCTATTCGCAATTTTCATGATCAAGCCCGCGCCTTTCTGCATGTTGGACGAGCTTGACGCCTCACTGGATGATAGCAACATCGGTCGTTTCATCCAGACTCTCCAAGAATTTCTCCAGCATTCGCAGTTCTTAATCATCACCCACAATCAGCACACCATCGCGGGGTCTGATATCGTCTATGGCGTGACGCAGCAGGAGAAGGGCGTCTCCAAGATCGTCTCGATGCGCCTCAAAGAGATCGGCACGAAGGAACTTTCCATGGGCGAGCCGGAACCGTCGGCGCCCACAGTCGCGGAAGACGCTCCAAAAAAACAGAGTTCAGGGGGATAACCCTAAAAAGAGCAGTTGATTTCGATACCGATGCTCCAGAAGTCTGGCGGACGGATTTGGAGTGCGGCGGCAAGCGGTATCCCGCGCGACGCCGCGAAGGTTGGAGGGCGAGTGTCCCCACGAGCCGCCTTCCGCGCTGTGCGCGGAGGGAAAGCGGTGCCGCGGCCCGCGCACAGCGCGGCTCTTGTCACCGCACTCCAAGTTGCGTTTCACACCAAATAGGTGCGGCGGGGAACGCGATGAAAGCCAATGGATACGGACATTTGCGCGAAAACCGTGTACTCAACTGCCGATTATAGGATAACTGGAACGCCCGAGGTTCAACGCTGTGCGGGAACGGGAGGGGCAAGCGTCTGCTTGCCCAAGGACGAGCAGACGCTCGTCCCTCCCAGAGGCGGAGCAACGATGGCTTAGAGCGGCTCGTTCGGCGAACGAACCCTACCGGTTCAGTACGGCGGGACATCCGCAGCCGAACGATTCGCCAAACTGCGTCAGACGTCCAGATTGCGCACGTTAAGGGCGTTGTCCTCGATGAACTTGCGGCGCGGCTCGACCTCATCGCCCATCAGCAGCGTGAACATCGCGTCAGCCTTGACCGCGTCTTCGAGTTTAACGTTCAGCAAACGCCGTTTGACAGGGTCCATGGTGGTGTCGTAAAGCTGGTCAGGATTCATTTCGCCGAGACCCTTATAGCGCTGGATCGCCAGACCTTTACGGCCGCGCGCGCGCACGATATCCAGCAGTTCTGGCAATGAGTCGACCGCTTCTTCTTCCTCGTCCTCAACCACGAAAGCCACCGGCTGATCGTTACCGTAATAGTGTTCCGCAGTGAAGCCCATACCTGTCAAGGTGTCTATTTGTTTTTTTAGGATGCCGGCACGGTAAAGCTCGAGCCAGCGGAACGGCATCTGCTGCGTGGGGTGGTAAGTCTGAACCTGGGTCTCGGTCAGATCGATCGCAATGCACAGATCCTGCTCCGCCTCGGCGCGCGCGCGCGCCAGTTCGGAATCGTTGTAGGAAAAGCGGAAGCGGGCATCCTCGCCTGTGCCTGTGATTGTGACGAAGCGCGGAAACTCGCCGGTCTCCGCCTTGCGCTGGCGCAACAAGCGCCGCGCATCCAGCCCCCTGCGATTTATGGCGTTGACGGTGTTTTCGATCTGCGCCAACAACTCCAGCAGATCGCGCAACTCCTCGCCCTGCAGCGTTTTGCCATTTTCTATACGCACGGACATATCGTCCGCGCCCAAAAACAGCAGTTTGCGCGTTAGCTGGTCGTCACTCTCAATATACTCTTCACGCTGCTTGCGCGTGATCTTGTATAGCGGCGGCTGGGCCAGATAGATGTAACCGTTCTCGATCAGCTTCGGCATCTGGCGGTAGAAGAAAGTCAGCAACAGTGTGCGTATATGCGCGCCGTCAACGTCCGCATCGGTCATGATGATGATCTTGTGATAACGGGCCTTGGAGATGTCAAACTCGTCCGCGCCGAATCCGGCGCCAATGGCGGTGATAAGGGTGCGGATCTCGTTGTTATTGAGAATCTTGTCGATACGCGCCTTTTCCACATTGAGCACCTTGCCGCGCAACGGCAACACAGCCTGCGTCTCACGGTTGCGCCCCTGCTTGGCCGAGCCGCCCGCGGAATCGCCCTCGACGATGTACAATTCGCATTTGGCGGGGTCGCGCTCGGAGCAGTCGGCCAGTTTGCCGGGCAGGGCCAGACTGTCCAACACACCTTTGCGGCGCGTCAGATCGCGCGCCTTGCGGGCCGCGATACGGGCCCGGGCCGCGAGCACGGCCTTTTCCACCACCTTGCGGGCCACAGCCGGGTTCTCCGCGAAAAACGTGCTCAACTGATCATTGACGATCTGCGCGACAATACCTTCGACATCGCTGTTGCCGAGCTTGGTCTTGGTCTGTCCTTCGAATTGCGGATTCGGCACCTTGACCGAAACCACCACAGTGATACCCTCGCGGATATCGTCGCCGGTAAGGGCTTCCTCATTGCTTTTCTGCAGATTGTTGTCGGCAATGTATTTGTTGACCGTCCGGGTCAAAGCCGAGCGGAAACCGGAAAGGTGGGTGCCGCCCTCAATGGTATTGATGTTGTTGCAGTAACTGTATTCGGTTTCGTTGTACGCTTCGGTGTACTGCATGGCTATCTCGCACTCGATCATATCGCGCGTGCCGGACAGATAGATAACGGCATCGTGAATCGGGGTCTTGTTCTTGTTCAGGTAATCGATGTACTCGACAATGCCGCCATTGAACAGAAAAGATTCTTCGCGGTTAGGCTCATGCTCCAAGTCTTGGAAACGGATTGAGACGCCGCGGTTCAGAAACGCCAACTCGCGCAGGCGGTTGGCCAGGATGTCCCATTTGAAGGCGTGGCAGGAGAAGATCGTGTGGTCGGGATAGAATGTGACCTTGGTGCCGGTTCCATGGGTGTCGCCGATAACCTCGAGCTTGGTCACCGGTATGCCGCGCTCAAAACGCTGACGGTGAATCTTGTTGTCGCGGCGCACCTCGACCTCCAGCCACTCGCTAAGGGCGTTAACGCAGGAGACGCCGACGCCGTGCAGACCGCCGGAGACCTTGTAATTCGTACCGTCGAACTTGCCGCCCGCATGCAGGGTCGTCATCACCACCTCCAAGGCGGGCCGCCCCTCAACCGGGTGCATATCGACCGGTATGCCGCGCCCGTTGTCGGTTACGGAGAGCGAGCCGTCCGGGTTGATTGCAACGTCAATGTGGGAGCAATACCCTGCAAGGGCTTCGTCGATAGAGTTATCTATCACCTCATACACCAGATGGTGATAGCCGCGCTCAGCAGTGTCGCCGATATACATGGCCGGCCGTTTGCGGACAGCCTCGATACCTTCCAAAACCGTTATGTTCGCTGCGGTGTAATTGCCGTTATTCTGATTCTCTGTTGAACCCGAAACTGATGTGATGCTTGTATCTTCTGACATACCTTTTCCGTGATTGGGTGATTTATTAAATCATAGCATTAGAGGGGGTAAAAAACAAGCTTTTACGGTGGATTTTTGCAATCGGCTGGTGACAGAGATATACGAAGACCATGCGTTTCTGGTGAAAAGCCGAGCGGCAGTTTTTAGACATGATGGGCAGGGAGGAGGGGGGGGCAGGGCTGAAGAAGATAAGACATGATTACATGATTAACATGATGGGCAAGGCTCGGGGAGGGAGAGAGAGGGTTGGACGTGATGGGCAGGGAGGGGGGCAGGGCTGAAAAAGATAAGACATGATTACATGATCAACATGATGGGCAGGGAGGAGGGGGTGAGAAAATTAGGCAGGCGATAACCTTTACGATTTGATCTTCTGCACGATTTCGTCAAAGCGGTTATCGCTGGGCATGGCGAAGAGGCAGCGGCCATTACTGCGGGCGGCCCAAAGATTGCCGATGTCGCGTTTCTCGTCGGCGTCCGGCGCATTGAGAAGGTGAGCGCCTTTATACTCAATGACGAGAATGCGTCCGTCGTCAAGCTGGCACACGAAGTCGGGGTAGAACCAGTCGGTTGAAGTCTGAAGCCGGAAGGAAGTTGACCGACGTTGAAGATTGCGCACCCAGAAACGGACGCCGGGGAGCTTCGAATCGATGAACTGGGCGCACTTGAACTCTTCACCCAGCTCGCCGCTAGGTGTGGTTCCCTTGAGTTCGCCGGGCTTGGCACCGAAATAGTGATTGCGGAATTGGAAGGAACCCTCGTACACCCACGACGGCTCGTATGCGATCTCCTTGAAGTTGATGGCGTAGTCGTCGCTGACGGTCAGGTCGGAGTCGAGAGCAAGGTAGCGCTGGTAAGCGGCCTTGTGCTCGCTCTTACGGTGCTCGTCGATACGGTCTTTGATGGCGTTACGCAGGCGGAAGCGGTCGAAGACCAACGGCCCCACATCGGTGAAGCCGTGGCGGGCCATGAGACCATTGATGACCTTGCGCAAAAAGATGGCTGACTCTGTAAAAGGGATGTCGCTGTGGTCGATCTGACGGTCGAGCCAGATAATCAGATCTTTGTCGGTCCAATCGGTACCGGTGATATTGCCGAGATCCAACGTCTGCTGGTGCAGGCGCTTGACAAAGTCAAGTGGCTCTTCGGCGTCACGGGCAACATCGGCTGTGACCTTTCCCTTGTCGCTGACGTCCAGTCTGCCGGAAGCGAGCTTAGGGCGGCGGGTCGGGTCGTAGGTTGTATCCAGCGTGGCGTCCTTCGAGCCCAGCCGCCACGGGTGTTCAAGCAGGTGAGTACGCTCGAATTCGATCAGCTTGCCCGCCTCAATGACACACAGGAGTGGGACGCGGAAATCTAACTGCATCTGATATGGCGAGAGCGCACGCGGTTGCCCGTCTCCGCCAAGGGTTTTGTCCGCCTCCTTAACCTGTTCGACAAGCGCGACGATTTGCGCCCGTGCCTCGGGGGTCTTGGCGCAACTCGCGACTTTCTCGGTTTCATCAGCATCAAGCGGCACAAGGACAGTGATAGCTCCGGTTTCGGGCAGGATGCGCACCTTGCCGCACAGGGCGGCCACTTGGGCTTGGGCAACGGCAACGTCAATCTCATCAGGCCGCAGGCGCAGGGTCTGCGGCTGAGCGCCTAAAGGCAAGGTCCCGTGCGGTGCCGGCAGGATAATGCGCTCAGCCTCAGCCGTAGTGAAACCATTGCTCTCCAAAGCCTCGCGCAACTCGTTCAGAACTTCGGGTAATGAGTCGGACACCGAGAGGGCATAGGCACAGTTGAGATCAGGGTGATTCTTGGGCCGTGCGCAGGGCAGGCGCAGGATGCGGCCAACAATCTGCTCAATGGCCGTGGCGGAACGCGTTTCCCGCAGACTGCACAACACATAGGCAAAGGGACAATCCCAACCCTCGCGCAACTTCTGCACAGTGATAATAAAGCGCACCTTGCACTTGGGCGAAGCGATTTCGTCAACATCCTTTAGTTCGTCCATTGAGCCGACCGAGATTTTGATCTCGTCGCGATCGATACCGAAATCGATGACCAGCCGCTCGCGCAGCGGTTTGCACGCATCAACGCGTTCGGCCTGAATGAGCATAACCGGTCGCAGGTACTCGCCCGTATGCTGGGATTCCGTCAGGGCGATCTTCTCTAGATCAGCCCGCAGACTCACGGCATCGGCGAGCAATTGATCCTTCTGGCTCGGGTGACGTGTGACCACGCGCAACGGCAGCTTCACCATGTTGGCGGCTTTTAGCTCGGCGGCGGAAACGTGGTGCAGGATGTTGGACGGGTAGTTGGAGCGCGCGGGCGTGGCGGTGAACTCCACGATGCAGGAAGGCATCACGTCGCCAAGGGCCGCGAAAGAGAGGTCGGTGCGGGCGTTGTGCGCCTCATCCACGATCACCACCGGACGCCGCAGGCGCAGCACGTTCACCAGCGAGGGAATCGGCTTGCCGTCCGGGCCTTTCAGCAGGTCGGCCTTACGGTTCGCGGGTACGTTCAGAAAGTGCTCCGGAAAAGCGCCGTTCTGGCTATAGACTTTGCGTCCGGTCGGATCCTCTGCACGGAAGGCCTGAATGGTCGAAACAATCACAACGGTCCGGCCATCAACCGACGCGCGCGACAGGCGTAACGCATCTTCTATGGTGACCACCTCGACCGCGCCGCAAGAAAGCTCCAGCGCCCGGCGGTACGGATGCCGCGTATCGCGCAGAGCTTTGGCCGTCTGGGCGAGGATCGTGTTGCTGGGCACCAGCCAAAGCACGACCGCACGGTCGGCGTGCAACAGCTCTGAAATGGCGAGCCCGGTCGTGTGGCAGGCGAGCAGAGTCTTGCCGCCACCGGTAGGCACGCGCAGGCAGACGTAAGGCATGTCGCGGGCTAGCCCCGCCGCATGGATCGGCAGGTACTGCATGCCTCCGGTTACAGTGAAGAACGCATCAGACGGGCTGCCGGTCTTCGAACAGAGCCGAAAGAACTCCCGCAGGGAGTCGAGTACGCGGTTCTGGTAGTCTTTGAGAGTGATCATAGCGCCTCTTTCTTAGACATGATTACATGATTGGGAGGTTTTTTGGACATGATTACACGATTAACATGATTGGGATGGTTTTGGCGACATGATTTCCCGTTGCACGGGTGCAAAAATCCTGATTGGCATGATTGGGTTTTTTGGACATGATTACACGATTAACATGATTGGGAGGGTTTTGGCGACATGATTTCCCGTTGCACGGGTGCAAAAATCCTGATTGGCATGATTGGGTTTTTTGGACATGATTGGGGAGCTTGGTTAGACAGAGTTGCATGATTTACGTGATTGGGAGGGGGGACGGTAAATTCGGTGCTTACGTTTGAACTGGAGGCGGTCGCCGCCGAAATTGATGAGCAGGCCGATGTCCAGACCAGTTGCGACAAGGTAATTGACGAGTTGAGCTTCATGCCGGGCGTGGAGAAGCTGGCAGGCTTTGAGTTCCAGAATGATTGTGTCAGCGACCACGATATCGGCTACAAAGTCGCCGACCGACTGCCCGCGATATGAAACGGCAAGGGCGACTTGGCTCTGGTTGGGAATGTTCTGCATGTCCAGTTCGATGGCCAGAGCTTTCGCGTAAACAGACTCCAAGAAGCCGGGCCCGAGTCTACGATGAACCTCCATCGCACAGCCGATGATGCGCTCAGTAAACGCATCACGATCACCTTCCCACTTGGCTTCGCCTTTCCCATTCATATCCCCAATTCCTTTCCCAATCTCACCCCTTAACCATGCCACCCCCCTCGTCCCTGCCCATCATGTTGATCATGTCATCATGTCTTATCTTCTTCTCTCTCCCCCCTCGTCCCTGCCCATCATGTTGATCATGTCATCATGTCTTATCCTCTTCTCTCTCCCCCCTCGTCCCTGCCCATCATGTTGATCATGTCATCATGTCTTATCCTCTTCTCT
>Ga0255347_1007865_pt1 | contig 10909 bp, 10 predicted proteins | sample wastewater_treat_2_FD_192479 | JGI IMG/M metagenome (GOLD analysis project Ga0255347, IMG submission 192479) | Wastewater microbial communities from Lulu Island WWTP, Vancouver, Canada - plant24 | ecosystem: Engineered > WWTP > Wastewater > Unclassified | place: Canada: Vancouver, British...
AACCCTTGCTTGATCAGGATCAAATTAGTTGTTTGTATTGCTTGCGTTTGGCAAACCCTGCCTTCTGGACCCGGCAGCTCATCCAAAATTCAGAATCGTTCATTTAAATAACAGGAGAAAGAAAAATAAAAACCAAATTCTATTTATTGATCAGTCTGATCCTGATCGCCATTGTCGCGATCACAAGCTACACACCCCAAGCCGCGCAGGCTGAAGTGCAAACCCAGGAAGACCCGGTTTCTGAGGCGGAAGAAATCCCGTTCCCTGAAGCTGGGGGAGGTCCTTTAAGACCGGATGATGATAATAAGATCAGCACAGATAAGTTGGATTACTTTTACGCTGTTGGGATTAATTTTGTCCCGCATGATTCCGCTCTGACATACTACAATGGCGCCTATGGTTGTTTGGGGAGCACCTATAATGGATCTGTCGCTAAAACATTTTCAATTCCGGTGAATGTGCCGGACGATGTGAAGGGTAGTAGTATTAATTTTACTTACAGGAATACTGTTGCTGATCCGTCCAACGGTCCTATTGAGGTCTCATTATGGAAAAGGGGGGCTGCGGACATAACCGATACACAAGAATTAAAGAAATTTACATTATCAAAAGCAGGCGCGGGTGGACACTTCGACTTTTTCTATATCCAGGAGCTTACTTTTGATACTACCTACTCGCTGTACTGGCTTGAATTCAAACTGCCGCCGGGCGCTGCTACACGCGAGTTTTGCGGTGCCCAAATAATTTATGAAAATCCACCCCTCTTTCCTTTGGCATTGCCAATGATCCAAAGATAAGGAATTATGGGCAAAAGAAACCAAAGAGCGCTTTTTATGGCGCCCTTTGGTTTTTACTTATTTCAATTTGATGAGTGGGCTTACCCCAAAAGCCCTATTTTATCGGACATTAAATTAGTGCCCTGAAGTTTTTGCTCCTCAATGACCACCCTTTTGGGGCAAAAGTGAGAAGCTCAGTCTCCACAGCTCAACTTTCACCGCGAGGAGAGGCTGATCGCTTGCGGTTGACGAGGCCAGGTCAGGCTGATTAAGTCTGGGATGCGCCTGTTGAGCGTGTCCGAAGGCACGATTTTTTCTGTAGGACGCGATTGGGGACGACAAGGTCTAATATTTTGAATCCATTTAACCGTCCCCAATCCGCCATCGAGGGGCGGCATTTTTCGTAGGGCGTGGTTGAGGACAATCCGAACCATCATTTTGCAGCCTTATGGTCGTCCTCAACCCGCCGATGGAAGCGGATGGAGCGAGCCCCATCCGTACGGCGGGGGTTCACTCCCGCCGATTTTCTGCTTTTTATGACAACTGCTGAATGTAATATTGCAGCGATTGGGGACGACAAGGTCTGATATTTTGAATCCAATTGACCATCCCCAATCCGCCACGAAGGCGCGGCATTTTTCGAAGGGCGTGGTTGAGGACAATCCGAACCATCATTTTGCAGCCTTATGGTCGTCCTCAACCCGCCGATGGAAGCGGATGGAGCGATACCCTGCGGGCACATGCCCCATCCGTACAACCCCATCTGTACAGTACGGGCAGAAGCCTCATCCTTCCGAAGATGGCAAGTTGGTCCCCGCGAGTGCGATTGGGAACGACAAGGTCTAATAATATGTATCCATTTGACCGTCCCCAATCCACCAGGAAGGCACGGCATTTTTCGTAGGGCGTGGGTGAGGACAAATCGGTCTGGATTTTCCGCTCATTTGACCGTCCTCAACCCGCCATCGAGGACGTCGTCATCTCTATTCCGCCAAATAGATGATTCGATCGCGGCGGGTTGGAAGCGGTAAAATTCAGCCACAATTTCCAATTCGACCGCTTCCAACCCCGCCCTACCAGCGATACTAACCCGCCAAGAATAAGACCCATCTAGTCCAAAAAACTGCCGGATTGAAAAACCATACCGTTGCGGATGCAAACAGGGTTATAAAAGGACACCCGCCTCTCCCGGGCACGGTATGCTGTGCCCCTACCCGAGAATATATCTTTGGAGGTCTCAATACATAAAAAAACAGGATATCCCTTCTTCTGAGACATCCTGTTCTCTAAATCACAACTCAAGGTCAATACCGGCGTCTGCCGCCGCTGGCACGACCAGCCACTGATATGTAATACATCAACTGCATCAGCGAGGTTGCCAGCCCTGCTATGTAGGTCCAAGCCGCAGCATCCAACACCTGCTTTACGCCGCTGCGTTCCTCGGCGTTGGCAACCAAACCGGTATCATCCAGCATTTTTCGCGCGCGTTTGGAGGCGTCCAGTTCAACCGGAAGAGTGACCAGCGAAAATAACGACGTGGTCGAGAACAAGATCACGCCAATCATTGCCAGATTTGCCATGCGCAGCGCCACGCCGATCATTACCAAAATGATGCCGAAGTTCGAACCAAAACTCACGATGGGCACAATTGCCATGCGCAGACGCATGGGACCATAACTGGTCTTATCCTGCATGGCGTGCCCGAGTTCGTGCGCCGTGATCGCCATCGCCGCCACCGAAGGCTGATCCGCCACCCCCTGCGAAAGCGACAGGGTATCATTGCGCGGGTCGTAGTGGTCCGTGAGCGTGCCGTTGGTGCGGGTGAGTTTGACGTTTTCGAGCCCAACCCGCGCTTTGAGCTGTTCGGCAGTATCCAAGCCAGTCAGGTTATGATAGTTGCGCACCCGACTCCATTTTGTGTAAGCGGATCTGACCTTGAACTGAGCGAAAAGACTCAGCAACAGTCCCGGGATCATGTAGAGCAAGTAATCCAAGTACATTATTTTTTCCTTTCCTCTATTAACTCCTCAGAAAATTTCATTTCTCTCAGGGCTGGGCGTCGAGCAAAAGCTCCACAGCCGCGTCCAATTGCGGGTCGCGTTTGGCTTCCAGGTCTTCTTCTGTGAATTCCACAACCAAATCCGGGGTCAGTCCAATGCCGTCGATGTGATTGCCATTCGGGGTCAGCCAGCGGGCGATGGTGATGCGCACGCCGCCTGCTTCCGTGCGGAGCGGGATCCAGTTTTGCACGGAACCTTTCCCGTAACTGGTCACCCCCACCAGCTTCGCGCGCCCGTAATCCTGCAGCGCGCCTGCGGTGATCTCGGAGGCGGAAGCGGAGCCCTCATCAATGAGCACAACCAGCGGGATTTCGGTAGCTCTTCCGCCCTTCTCCACCGGATAAGGCTCGCGCGTGCCGTCGCCATATTCCTCGTAGAGCACCACGCCGTCTTTGAGGAATTCCGAAGTCACTTCGACCGCGGTCACGAGGTATCCGCCGCCGTTGCCGCGCAGGTCAAAAACGATACCCTTGGGTTTCTGCGCCAGGAGGTCCTTCAGCGCGGCTCGCAGTTTTTCGGTAGCCAGCTCATTGAAGGTGTAGAGCGCCACGTAGCCAATGCCGTCCTCGCGCATTTCGTAATCCACAACCGGGATTTGGATGAGGGCGCGGGTGATGGGAACGTCAAAAGTTTCCTCTCCGCGCCGGATGGTCAGAACGATCGTTTCGCCGGCGGGACCCAAAATCCTTTTCAAAACCAGGTCTCCAGGGATTCCGGTCATATCTTCGCCATTGATAGCAATAACGAGGTCCTGCGCCTGCAAACCCGCGGCTTCCGCCGGGGAGCCTTTCATCGGCGATATGATCTCCACATAGTCGCCGCCGGTATTGACCCAAGCGCCGATGCCAGTATACTCGCCTTCCATCTCCGTGTTGGCTTGCTTGAACTGTTCCGGGTCCATGTACGAAGTGTGTTTATCGCCCGTGGCAGCCAGCATGCCCTGGATCGCCCCCCGCATCAGAATAACGTCATCCAGAGGCTGATCCACATAGTTTTCATGCAGCAGTTTCCAGCTCTCCCAAAAAGGATCAAAAAGGCTTTCCAGTTCTTCCGGGGTCGAAGCGCTGGTGTAGTCCAGACAGTAGCTGGTTGCGGACTGGGACTGCGTTGGGTCTCCGGAAGTCGAAGGCGCAGCGGTTGGACAGGTTTCAAGCCCCAGTTCCTGACGGATCGGGTTCTTTGGCAGGACGCTTGCCGTACCAAACCCAAGCACAAAGGAGCCTGCCAGCAGCACTAGCCCCACAAGTACCAGTAAACACGAGCGAACAACTTTATTTTCCATTACATCTCCATCTAAATCACCGCTTTAGCGGTTATTCGCAATATAGTTAAATCCATTTTGCGCCAAAAAGCGCGGCAGCTCCCGCAGGTTGCTGATAACGGGATGGTTCGACTCCACCTCTTCAGCGGCTACGCGCAGAGTGTGAATGCCGAGCTCCCGGGCAGTATTCAAATTCACCTCGAGATCGTCCGCAAACAGCGTCTCGTCCGGATCGGGCTCTCCAGCCAGCTTTAGCGCCGTCTCGAAAGCCTGTTTGTGCGGCTTGCACCAGGGTTCTGTGTCGAGCACGTCGATGATGCCCTCAAACTGATCCGCAACGCCCAGGATTCCGAGCACGTTATTCGCGTGCTCACGACTGGCGTTGGTGAAGATCCATTTCTTCTGCGGCAGCATGTTCAGCATCGCGCGCAGCTCAGGATCGAGCTTGATCACGCCCGAAAGGTCCACGCCGTGAACGAAACGCAAGTAATCATGGACATCGATCCCATACTCAATGTTCAAACCACGCATGGTGGTGCCGTGCTCAAGGAAGAGGCGGTCGCGTTTTTCGGGGATTTCAGCTTCGGGGATCCCGACCACATCGCGCATATACTGAAAAACCTTCACGGTGATAAGAGGCCAGACGCCGCTCGCTGTCGGATAGATTGTATCGTCAAGATCAATGAGCAGTGTGTTCAAGAATTTCATGGACGCTCCATCCAACGATTGACGCCCTGGTGCGGAGTAAAGTTATCCAGCATTTCCAGCAACTCTTCAGGATGTTCCGAAACAAAGAAGAATCGCCGGTGTTCGGCATAGACAAAATGCTTATCAATCGCGTTGTCAATCATCGCGATGGTCGGGTCAAAATATCCGCTAAGGTTCAAGATACCAATCGGTTTGCTGTGCAGACCGATCTGTTCCCATGTGAGGGCTTCAAAAAGCTCGGCAAAGGTGCCAAAACCGCCCGGCAGGGCAATCATGGCGTCCGCGAGTTCGTTCAACCGCGCTTGCCGCGCGTGGATATCGAGCACCGTTTCCATCCCGCTCAAACCGGAATGGACAAGATGAGGCAGGTTGAGCCCATCGTTGATCAGCCCGATCACCTCCCCGCCTGATGCCAGTGCGCCGTCCGCCAACGCGCCCATAAGCCCCGTCTTACCGGCTCCGTAATAGATCCTGCGTCCCTGCTTTGCCAGGGTTTCTCCCAACTTCCAGGCTCCGTCAAGGTATTCCTGACTCAAATTATCAGCCGAACCGGCATAGACAGTGATATTCTTCCGAAAAGTCTTTGTCATGGCAGCAATTCCTTTGCTTGTTCCCTCAAGGCGCCAAGTTACGCGCGCCTCATGTTGCGAATTTCACGGAATTTTTCTTTTTCAGCGGGAGTCAGGCGAGCCGGCAGGCGCAACTCGACGCGCGCGTAAAGATCGCCATATTGGGTTGGATTCTTGAGGTTTGGCATGCCAAGCCCTTTCAGACGCATAGTTTTACCGCTGTCAGTCCCTTCCGGGATAGTCAGGCGAACGGGTTTGCCCATCGTTTCCACGCTGACCTCACCGCCAAGAATGGCGGTGTAGATATCCACCGATACCGTGGTGATCAGGTCGTCCCCTTTGCGGGTGAATCGCTTGTGCGGCAGCACCTTGATCTTCAGGAAAAGATCTGCTCCGCCAGCTTGCCCGCTCAGACGCACCTTCGAACCGGTGCGCACACCCGGGGGGATGCTGGCTTCTATCTTTCTGCCGCCCTCAAACTGCAGCACGCGCTTCGCGCCGGAGTAGGCTTCTTCGAGGGTGAGTTCCACCTCATGTTCCATCGGTCTGGCGGTCTGTGCGGAACGGCTGCTGCGGCTGTAGGCAGGTCTGGCGCCAAAACCGCCTTGCCCGAACAGCGTGTTGAAGAAGTCCGAAAAGCCTCCGAGGTTTCCGAACATGCTGTCAAATTCTTCCTGTGAGACGGTGCGGTAGCCGGGCTGACCGCCTTGCGGCGCCTGCTGCCACCTGCCCCAGTCAAAGCCTCCCGGCTGCCCGCCGGAAGACTGGTAGCGCTGCCATTCCGAGCCAAACTGGTCGTACTTCTTGCGCTTTTCCGGGTCCGAAAGCACCTGGTAGGCTTCATTGACCTCTTTGAATTTTTCCTCAGCCTGCGGATCTTTGTTCACATCAGGGTGATAGCGGCGCGCCAATTTGCGGTAGGCGGTCTTTATTTCGTCTTCCGTAGCGGTCTTGCCGACCCCGAGCGTTTTGTAATAATCCTTATAATCCATCATAAATCCAATCCAGCCAGTTGCGGCTTCACAACGCTGTAATGATAACCTTCCATTATATTTATTCTATTAACTTCGGATGGTTCTCACACAATCCCGGTCGTATAGGGACCTCTGGCAGCGATGGGAAGCATTTCGGCGATCTTTTCCATGATCACCTGCCCGGCGGCTTTGACTTCGGCACGCCCGGGCAGCTTCCCGGGTTCGCCGATCGCCAGCGGACCGAAAGGCTTGCCGATGCGCGAAACCACGCGGGCTTTACGGCGTTTGCTTCGCAAAGTCCCGAAGATGTCCCAATTGTCTTCGCTGAAGGTGCCGATCGGCAGGATCGGGACGCCCAGACGCAGCGCCATAAAGGCGGCGCCTGGAAGCGGCGTGCCGAGCGGAGGCTTGTGAACATGCCCCTCTGGGAAAATCGCCAGGATTCCATCCTGCTCCAACACCGCCTCCGCTGCCCGCATTGCCGCCAGGTTTGCCGTGCCCTGCGCGATCCGCAGCGTGTCCCAGATGCGGGGGAAAATTTTCATACTGATTGGCGCGTTCGGCATTTCAGCATCGCCGATAAATTCCAGCGGATATTTGGTGCTGTGGATCGGACCGACCGTGTCCAAAAAATGGAAATGGTTTCCAACAATCAGCAAAGGTCCTTTTTCTGGAAGGTTCTCCGTTCCGAAGACCTTGTAGTCGATCAAGATTTTCGCCAATAAGGCGATCCCGCCCCGCAGCAAACCCCGGCGGAATTGATTTCGGGGATAGTGGTATTTGGTTAAATATTCAGTTTTGGTTTCCTGTCTGCCCATAGACCGTCCGTATTGTTAGCATTTTTTTACGGGTCAATTATAAGGCATCCCCGCCTGTTGTGACCCATATAGCAGAACATCTTGCTCACAGGTACAGACTCCTGTTATGCATGATCATGAGGGAAAACAAGGCTTGATGTTACAATATTCCCTATGGAAACAGTCTTTCTCAACAATTCTCTCCCGCGCTGGCTGCAGGCGCTGGCGGTTTTCACGCTCGTTTTGCTCCTCCTGCTGCTTGTGAGGGCTGGCTTCCGAAAGAAAACCCACGGCACAACTACCCCAAGCCTCATCCTCCGCCTGCTGAGCCAGCTCTTGCTGCCGGCAATGATCGTCACGGCTGTCTGGATAGCCTCCCGCTTCCTCGACCTGTCCGCTACGGTGATCAGTCTGCTGAGGGTCTTGCTGATTGCCATGCTCGCCATTCAAGCCGGGAGATGGGCAGACCTGGGCATCAGCCACTGGTCCGCCCAACAAATAGCCAAACTGCCTGATGACACTGCCCACCGAACCTCGCTGCGAGGAATTGCCCTTATCGCCCGGATCATCATCTGGTTTGTGGCGGCGCTGGTCATCCTGCAGAGCATCCCCAACTTCGACCTTTCCGGCATCATCGCCAGTCTCGGGCTCGGCGGCATCGCCATTGGTTTGACAGCGCAAAGCCTGGTGGTGGATCTGCTCTCCAGCCTGATCATCCATGTCGATAAACCCTATGAACCCGGAGATTCCATCAAAACCGGGGCTTTTTTCGGCACGGTCGAACGGATCGGCTTAAGATCAACCCGCATCCGCAACCTCACAGGTGAGGAGATTTCCATCTCCAACTCTGAGATTCTCAAAACCCCCATACAAAACTTCAGCCGCCTGGAAGAAAGGCGGGTATCATTCACCTTCCAGATCGCCAACGACACTCCGCCTGAAAAAATCGCGAGAATCCCCGAATGGATTGAAAAAGCCTCTGGGGGACTGGAAAACACGCGCTTTTCGCGAGCACATTTCCAGAGCTTTGCCCCGGGAGGGCTTGTTTTCGAAGTGGTCTTTTTTGTGACCTTGCCCGATTACGACGCAATGGTGAAGGCGCAAAACCAGCTCAACATGCGTATCTACGAGAAGCTCCAGCAAGAATCAGTCCGCTTCGGCGGTCTGCCTGCCATCCAGGTCTGAGCTTGTGCCAAACCAGGGGCTAAAGGTTGCGCGCCCGCTCCTGCAGTTCGATTTCCTCCGGAGTCTCTGCCTCGATGGTAATTCCATGAGGGCGCGACTTGCCTTGGTCATCCACATACACAAAAGTCAGAAATCCATCCACGGTTGGCTCATCCTTGGTGGTCGCGCGTACATACGCGATGATGCGCGAACGTCCGGTCAGGACGATCCGCGAGTCGAACCGTATCACTTCGCCAGGATTCACCGGACGCTGGAAGGTCATGCCGTGGATTTTGAAGCAGAGCACATACTCCGGCGGCAGCAAATCTGCCGCGGCGATGAAGCCCGCCTCCACCAGCCACTCCGCGCCCCGACCGGCAAATAAAGTCTGATGGTGATTGAGATCCTCACCTTTCACCAGATGATGAATCGTTAAAGTTTTCATGCGCATGGTACACCTCAGGGAATCATGAGAACCAGATTGTCGAACGCGACCTTGAAGCCGCCCTTTTCAAAGGTTCCGGCGATCATCCCAAAACCGCCAGGTCTAAAGTCCGGGTCGTGCACTTCCCCAAGCAGCACGCCATCCACCGCCAGGCGCAGGCTCTCCCGACCGCATTGCACAGCCAGCCGGTAAGGACCAGACCCAGCCAACCTATCGCTGTAAGTCCAGTTCAGAAGGGTGACATTTTCATCGTTCACCTGCTTCCAAATCGTGAAGTATCCGTCTTCACTGATCTCAAGCGCGGTGAAGTTGTCATCATCCTGCATGCCGCAGATGAAGCCGTAGTCCGCGTCTCCAACTCGCCTGACTACGCGCACATCCGCCTCTGCCATCAGATTATCGTAGGAGAAGTACTGGTCGGTCCAGAACCAGTACATCGAGGCGGTCACGTCGATGGTATACTCGCCGTTTTCATAGGCGCGCCTGCCATTCTCATTAGAAGAGCTCAGCCAGCCGCTCTTGGGGTTTGAGAAATCGTCTTCAAAGACGACCTGTCCCGCGTTTTGATAAACCTGATCCTGACTTTCCCCAGAGCTGACGTAGACTTCCCCGCGTTTGGCAGCCTCAATCATCTCACGCGCAAGGTTCACCGGGCGGAGCGCGTTGATGAACCCGCCTGTCGGCACGCAGTCATCATTTTCATCAATATATCCGTCCCGATTGGTATCCCGCAGAGGTCGGCAGTCAACGATATCCAGCGCGGCGTCGCCGTACCCGACTTGGGTTGGAACGCCGACGATGCGCCCTTCCGCGTCCACCGCGAGCCCGCCAGAGTTGCCGCCGGCGATGGTTCCGCTGGTTTTGATGAAAGCCCGGCTGCCAAATGGTTCCTCAGCGGTAAACCCGCTGACCTCGCCCCGGGTGAGGGTGATGGTGCCGCCGCCGATTGCCGGATAGCCGAGAATCACGATCGGCTCGCCTAAATCGAGGGTGTCCGAGTCACCCAACTGTACGAATGGCAGCTTGAGTTGGCTGTAGTCCAGCGGATTTCCGTCCATGTCCCAGGCGGGTTTGATGATCGCCAGGTCCAGAAGCGAATCCGCCTGGACAACGTAGGCAAAGTAGCTGTCCACCGGAGGCTGGTCCTGGGCAACAGTCAGTGAGACAAGCAGCGCGGTGACTTCCTCGTAGCGTGTTGAGCTGACGACATGGTCGTTGGTCAGAATAAGCCCGTCCGAACTAATGATGGTGCCGGAACCGCTCCACCAGGGCACGGATTCGCCGTCCACGTTCACGTAAGCTGTGATTTGCACTACTGCCTGGTAGGGGATGGGACCCAGGTCCGGGGCTTCTTCATCCGGGGAGACGCCTGGCTCCCAGCCTGTGGGAGTCGATCCGGCAATTGCCATTTTGGTCTCAATCGCCGTGACCCCGGAGTCCGCAACGACCTGCCAGTCCCCCTGAACTTCGCCGCTCTTGGTCGCCCTGAAGCGGAACACGAAGTCCTCAACCCCGGTCGGAGCAATGACCATATCCAGTTTGATGACCCCATCGCCGTTAGCTTGCTCTTCCATGGTCAGGGGCGGAATGGAACCTTCGTAACTCGCCCATTCAAAAAAGTTGGATGCGAAACGGATTTCTTTCACGTTGGCATTGACCGTGTCCGGGTTGGAGAGCGATAATTCCAGATCGAAAATCTGACCCTGCTGAATGCCGACCTCGGGGTGTTTCGCGTTCACCAAGAGCGCAGCCCCCGAGCCCCTGCCCGGCGCACCGCAAGAACTCAGCATGAGCACTGCCACCATTAAAATGACTGATCCTTGCCGAAATTTGAGTGAAAGGTGATTCATAGCGGTCTCCGTATAGTCGTGATAATCTATTATTGTACATGAAATTGTTTCAATGATGACAATCGACTTTGTTTCCAATTATTCGCTTAGTATAAATCCCCGCACTCGATAAAACCAGTTAATAGCGTATACTTTAATCCATGCTCACATTCGATTTTCCGCCGCTTCAGCCGATGGTTTTTACTGTTACATCTCTGAGCGCTTATCTGCGCGAGATGCTCGAGTCGGATGAGATTTTGCGCGATGTCTGGGTTCGGGGAGAGATTTCCAACTTCAGTCAGCCGCGTTCCGGGCACTTGTATTTC
>Ga0255347_1007869_pt1 | contig 10907 bp, 13 predicted proteins | sample wastewater_treat_2_FD_192479 | JGI IMG/M metagenome (GOLD analysis project Ga0255347, IMG submission 192479) | Wastewater microbial communities from Lulu Island WWTP, Vancouver, Canada - plant24 | ecosystem: Engineered > WWTP > Wastewater > Unclassified | place: Canada: Vancouver, British...
CAGAAAAAAATGGTTTGACACCCTCGGGGAGTTCCGGAATGGCTGGTGTCGGGACCGATCATTCGGCACCGCCGTTGGTTGGCCCCAAGGGCCACGAACGCGGTTAAGGCGCCGGACGACGCGCAGCGTGCCAGTCAACCCATTCACGGCCTTCGATACCAAACACCTTCGGTTCCAAACATTCGGTCCCACCACCCACCAAAAATGAACCCCGCAAGAAAAGATGCTTGACGTCTACCAGAACCAAGAGTACCCAGAGATCAAGGCCACGGCTGAACACCGCCTCGTGACCGACCTCGTCGTTGGCCCGTGGAAGCAGTCCAAGGCCGCTGCGGTTGCAGCCGGCGTCGTCGCGTGGCTGAAAGCCTACGCCAAGGCTTGCCTGTTCCCACAGGTCTTCGTCACTGCCGACCTGACTGCCTACGGCATCAAGAAGCCGGTCCTGTTCCGCCGTGCCGTTATCAGCTTCGGCCTGTTGACCAAGCTCTACAAGCCGGCCAACACCGTCGCCAACCTGACGGACATGCTGAGCCTCGTGAATCCTGACGACAACGCCAAGCGCAACTACCTCGAAGAACGCGCCGACGTTGTCCGCCAAGTTCTTTCCGGCCTCGGGTGGCGCCGGGTTTTCATCCGCGCCGTGATGGAGGTTCCGCAGAACACAACCGTCAAGACGCCCTCCGGCGTGAAGCGCGAGACCAAGTTCTACGTCTTCTGACGAAGACCGGGGTGTAGCTCAGCCTGGCTAGAGCGCCTGCTTTGGGAGCAGGAGGTCGCGAGTTCGAATCTCGCCGCCCCGACCACTTTTCAAATCACTCCTGACCTGCTACACTGCACAGCATGAGAGTCAACAAAGGCATGATCCCGCCAGGTGGGTGGCACTTCCCGGAAGCGCCGGGACACATCATCCGGACCGACACTTACGAGACGCTGATCGACGAGATCTTCCGCCAGCGCCTACGTGCCGGCAAGAACACGGCTTCGATCGAGGCCGAGGTCGCACGATACTTCTGCACAAATTGGCCGTCATCCTGCATCAACGACGCGGCGCGCCCTGTAACCGCTGATGACACCCCGGCCCGCCGCGTAGCCCGCAGCGCCGCACGCCTTGCCTCGTGCCAGCCCGCCGGCGGTTACGAGCTGGTGAATCAGGGTATCGCCAGCGAGCGTGCTGCGATCTGCGCGAAGTGCCAGGCACAGGTGGCGTGGAAAACTGGATGCTCGTCATGCTCCGCGTCAACTGCTGCACTCCTTCTCCAGCTGCGCAAGCTCCGGAACACGCCGTCCGATGGCAAGCTGATGGCCTGCTCGATCGCCGGTTGGGAAAACCAGACCGCGGTGCACCTTCCTGAGCGCGTTGTGAAACCCGACGCCGAAGAATTGAAAACCCTACCAGACAACTGCTGGAGGAAAACCATCCCGTAAAACCCATGAGCAAAATCCCATCCCACATCTCAGTCCCTCCCAAGAACTGGAGCCCCAACGCCGTGAAGCACCAGAATGGCAAGGGCGACTCACCGCGCAACTGCCACAGCGATGCATATCGCGCCAACTATGACGAGATCTTCCGGAAAAAGCCGGACAAGGCGTCAGACAAGGCGTGTAAGTGCTCAGGAAAGTGCAAGGACTGCAAGTGCAAGTGAAGCTCAGCATCAAGATGCCATTCCGGTTGGCCGTGGCGCTTTGGCGTGCGGCCGTTTGGCGTTTGCACGGTAGGCCTGCGTTGGCGCCGGAACCAGTTCGCGCATCGCGGCTGGCGGCCTGCAACAACTGCCCAAACCTATCAGACGGCCAGTGTGGAAAATGCTTGTGTTTCGTCGACGCAAAGGTTTTCCTCTACACCGAAAGCTGCCCAGAGCACCGCTGGCCACCGTCGCCGCGTTGACATTCGATTCCAAAACCTGACATACTGCACCCACCATGGCAAAAGATAAACCCGCGGACTTCAACGTTTCCAATCCCAACCCGATGCCCGCGGTTGGCACGGCAACCATCGACGCACCTGAGCTGACTCAGGACGGAAAGCAACTCCAGCTCAACGCTCGCAGCGTCAAAACAACCCAGCATGCTTGGGAGATCTGCACTGCCACCGAAACGGCCAACAAGCATCGCAGCATGCGCACGGCTGACCTTCAAGCAGTTTACGATGGAGTCCCGCCGCGTAACTTCGCAGACAAACAGCAGAAGGCCCAGAACTATCAGAGCAATTTCAGCACCCGCTGGCTGGCCGGCATCGTTGACGTGGCAGTCCTCCGCATGGTGAAGGCCATCACGTCCCAGGTTTACCTGACCAAGAGCCAGCTTCCGTCATCCTTCCAGAACTTCAAAGAGAAGTCAGGGATCTTCCAGGCCAAGGCCACGAAGCTTTTCCGGTCATGGCCGGGCTTCTCCGACCTGACGAACCGGCTGACGAAAGAAGACGCTCTACACGGTTACTGTTATGTCGTGTGGATGGACACAGTCACATGGAAGCCGACCTTCTTCAACCAGGAAAACGCCTATGTCCCGGAGCAATCCGGAATGGACCTGGACCAGTTGCAATTCTTCGTCGCCAAGCAGGACTTCCTGCTTCACGAGTTCATCGATCTTTTCCAAGATGAACAGTCAGCTTCGGATGCCGGCTACGACATCGAGAACTGTGTGCTCGCCGCCAACGCCGCGACGATCCGCAACCCGAGTGATGACATCCTGACCACCCAGTATCGCAAGTTCGCCGACATGATCGCTGACGGCACGCTTGGCCTGACCTACACTGCCGTTGGCCCCCGCATCGTCAAGGTCTACCTCCTATGGAACCGTGAGTATGATGGCAAGGTTTCGTTCTGGATGATCGAGCGTGACACCGGCCGCCTCCTGCGCTTCAGCGAGAAGATCTACGACAAGATGTCGCAGGTGGTCTCAGCGTTCAGCCTGGAACCAGGCAACGGCCACATCCACTCCAGCAAGGGTCTCGGGCGCAAGCTCATCTCCATGGCCCTTGCCATCGAAGAGGGCCGCAACAATGCCGCCGACGCTTCACGCCTCGGCGCCATGCTCGCACTGAAGGTCCCGACCAAGGATCGTGCGAAGCTCCAGCCGGTCATCCACTCCCCGTTCATCGTTTTGCCAGCCGAGATCGACATTGTGCAGCAACGCTTTGGCGTCAACGCTGATGAGTTCCTGAAGCTCGATGCGAACATGAGTGCCTGGGTGCAGCAATCCTCCGGCGCCTACATCAGCAGCAACCTGGACCCCGCAGGCACCTCCAGGAAGACTGCCACCGAGTCCTCGATCGACGCCGCCCGCGAGCAGGAGTCCACCGACCAGGTCCGCGCCAGGTTCATCGACCAGTTTGCTGGCATGATCACGCAGATGCAGGAGCGTGCCTTCAGCGACGACAACCTTGCCAAGGCCAAGCGCATCTTCGACCGGATCGCCCGGGGCGAGGAAGAGACAGAGAAGATCTACGACGGCATGGATGATGCCGACACGATCCGTTGCATCGTCGAAATGCTCAAGTTCGAGCTGACTGTTGACGAGATCAAGATCCTCCGCAAGTCCCCGGCCACCGGCATTGCCCACGTTGACGACATTGCGACCAACGCTGGCATCAGCCAGATCGCAGCGCTCTACACCGGAAACCCGAACATCGACCAGATCGAGCTGCTCAAGCGCAACGTCGAGGCGATCGCCGGTCCGGAAGCCGCAAAATCCCTCGTCATCGGTCAGCTTGACCAGACGATTGCCACCGAGGCCGCACGCCAGCAGCTCCTGGAAGCGACTTCGATGATCCAGCTGGGTCTGCCGGTGCCGGTTTCCCCTCGTGACAACCACACGGTTCACGCCATCACTCTGAAAACCCTCCTGGAGTCCACGATCCCGACGCTCAGCCAAAACCCGGCTCCGGATCAGAAGCTCATGAAGGGACTCAGCCTTGGAATCAACCACATGGCGGAGCACCTGGAGGCGGCAAAAATTGCCGGCAACAACTCCAAGGAGCTGGCCGACCTAGGCAAGTGGCTCACGCAGTTCACTTCCGACTTCAAGCAAGCCGTCCAGATCCAGGAGCAGGCCAAGGCCGGCGCAGAAGTTGGCTTGGTGGCTGGTAAAATGGCTGCGATGGGTGCACCGATGCCCGCGCCAGCGGCCCAGCAACCCGCTTCGTCGGCTTCGGAGCTTGACATGGGGACCCAAATTGAGATGGAACATACCAACGACCCTGAGGAAGCCAAGAAAATCGCCCAAGACCACCTCAACGAAAACCCACAATACAGCCAGCTCAATCCGCAGGCTTGGCTGAGTAATACACCAAATGTCAGACCAATACCTTCCGAAAGAACAGCTGGAGGCAGCCCAAAAGGTGACCTCCAGCGAAATCTTCCGCGCCATTGAGCGCGTTTTGCAGGCCCGCAAGCCTGAACACCCGCACCCGTCCGACCAGATGTCGAAACAGACGGCGGATGCATTCATTCGCATGGGATACGAGAAAGCGCTTGACGAACTGCGCCGCATCCCACATGAGTTGGAGGAGAAACCCTCCGATCAGGACATTCCCGCGTTGGATACACGCGACTAACCTAACCAAATCCATACCATGGCCGACGAAATCGAAACGCCGCAAGGTGTCACACCCGCTCCCGATGACTTCGTTCCGACGAAGCTCGATGGGCTCACTGAAAACGACGGCGGAACCCCTGAGGTTCTGCCTCCCGACGTCGAGTCGGAAATGCGCGAGGCCGCCAAGGCCGCAGGCATCTCCGTCGAGAACGATGATTCGGATGAAGGTGCATCCGGTCCGAAGGGTGCAGCGAAGGAAACCGAGGAAACTGACGGACCGTCCGGCGCCACAGGCCCCGCGTCCACAGAGACCGAGGAAGGTGCAGCATCTGGCCCGACTGGTGCCACCGAAGGCGCGTCTGGCGCTGCTGGCACTGAAGCCACCGGTGCAACCGGAGTAACCGGCACCGAAGAACGCGACGCCGACCTCAAGCCGAACCTGAATCCGAACACGCACCCGAAGACCAAGGAGGTAATCGAGTCGTTCAAGACCAAGGCCGTCGAAGCCCGCAACGAGCGCGACCGACTCGCAAAGGAGCTGGAAGAGATCAAGGCAAAGGGCGGCGCCGGCACGGTCCCCGAGAACGTCACGAAGGAGTTGGAAGAACTCCGCAACCGCGTGCGCGAACTCGACATCACTCGTGATCCTTCCCTGAAGGCGAAGTATGACGACAAGATCGCTGCCAACGTCGAGAGCGTCCTGAAGACCCTCAAGGAAAACGGCCTCGGTGAAGACGCCGAGGGCAAGGAAATCCCCGGATTCTTCGACAAGCTGAAGGCCGGCGGTGTCAACCTCAAAACCCTCCTCCCCTACATCAAGAAGTTGGAAGAGGCCGGAGAGATCGACACGGCCGAAGATCTGAAGGACATGCTCCGCAGCAACCAGCGCCTCGAAAAAGCCAAGGCCGAAGAGATCCGGGACTGGACCAAGAACTACGCCCAGCGCCAACAGGCTCTCCAAGCCGAGCAGGAGAAGCAGGTCAAGGAATACCAGGCCCGCATCATGAAGGAGACCGACGCGGAAATCCTGAGCACGCTGGAAGCGTTCCCGCAGCTCAAGCGCCCGCCGCAGGTCATGCCGAACGACAGCCCGGCCGTGAAGAAGGAGAAGGAGCGCGTACAGGCCGAATACAGCGAGGAATACAAGCGTTACCAGGACGCAGTTACCGAAGCCGCAAAGGAACACGGCACGACGTTCAAAGCCGCGGCCGTCGGCCTGCTCTACAAGAATCACATCACCCCACGCCTCCAGAAGTCTCTCACGGAGGCCAACGAGCGCGTGAAGGCACTCGAAGCCGAACTGGGTAAGATCAAGAAAGCCGGAAGCTTCAAGCCGTCGTCCACGCCCACGCCGGCGCCCACCAAGAAGAAGGAGGCACTCTCCGGTGGGGGGTTCGATGATGGCATCGACTCGATCACCGCGGCCGCCAAGGAACTTGGCATCAACACAGAGTCGTAAAACCTCCTAGGGTTACGGGATCCGCAAAAACCCGCGAGCCGGTGAGAGGCCAGCACCAATTTCAAAAACCCACCATGATCGACCTCATTTCAGTCGGAAAGAAATTCATCGAGCGCCACGGCAAGGACAAGGCCTGTGAAGTCACAGGCAAGTCAATTGCGTTCGTCAACAGCTGGGAGTCCGGCACCAAAAACCCAACCGTCGAAGACGTCCAGAAGATGCTGGAGTTCGACCCGGACCCGATCCACGCTGTCCATCCGCTCTACACGAACCCGGAGCTTGGCAAGCGCCTCGCAATACTCATGGTCACGAACCGTGCGGTTCAGCCGGCCACGATGGAAAGCGTCATCCGGCTCTACGATCCGGCCAAGATGCAGTTCATCCGCCAAACCACGAACTTCCTCACCCGGGGCCGCAACCAGGCTGCGTGGAAGTTCCTCCAGTCCGGCTGCGAGTGGAGCCTGTGGGTTGACGACGACATGGTTTTGCCGTGCGGGGACGCCGCTTGGTTCAAGAGCGTGTGCTCGGCGCCGAACTTCCCTGACACGTTCGCTGGCCTCAATACCATCGGCCGCTTGATCTACCACAAGAAAACCCTGGTAGGAGGTTGCTACTTCAACCGCACACCCACCGGCAAGGCTCAGTTCAATGAAGCCGCGCTCAACCGAGAGCTGGACAACGCGGTCCACGTATCTGGGCCGCGAAATGAGCTTCGGCCTACGAAGTGGGTCGCCACTGGCTGCATGCTCGTTCACCGAAGCGTCTACGAAGCGATCGCCAAGCAAAACCCAAGCATTCAACTCGACTCCGAACATGAGCGCTACCTCGGATACCGCTACGGGTTTTTCGACCCGCTCGAACCCGGCATGGGCGAGGACGTGAGCTTCTGCCTTCGTGCAGAAAAGGCTGGACACCAGCCCTACGTTGATCTAGCCCTCATGCCGTCCCACATCGGCCAGATGGCCTACAACTACTTCAACACAAAATCCTGATGAGCATTAGCACAAACAACATGTATCCGCAAACGTCCGTCCGAAATGCGTTCGGGGACTCAATGCCGGCAGCCAAGATCATGACTCAGCAAGCCGACAAGGCCAAGAAGCTGCTGATCGTCCTGCAATACTGGGAGGGAGACCGCGCCCGCGTCGAGCAACAGGCACACCTGATCGCCGATCTGGAGCGCGTCTCAAACAAGAATGCGGACATCATGCTGTTCGCACGCTACGACGCCGGCGCCTTCAGCATCAGCGCAATCCAGCGCCTGCAATCGAAGTTCGGTGTGGTGCATCAGGTCCGGTGCCGGCGGCGCGCTTCCGGCTATCCCTATGGAGCCAACGAGATGTTCTACGACCTGATGGACCTCGTTGCAAACAACCAGAAGTTCACCGACCGCTACTACGCCTTCCTGAACCTTGAGAGTGATTGCAGTCCGACACGCCCCGGCTGGATCGAGGAACTTTCACGCTCCTACAAGATGGCCGAGATGGACGGCAAGCTCATGATCGGACACCGGAACAAAACCCCGGTCGAACACATGAACGGAGTCGGAATTTACGCCATCGACATCCAGCGCCGCCTTGGCGCCATGCAAATGGTCGGCGGGCCGGCAAACGCGGCCTACGACATTTACCTCGCTCCGCGTATCCTCCCGGTTGCTGCCGACACACCGTTGATCGCCATGGACTTCCAGCGCCCGACGATTAGCGCTGATGACTTGTTCGCACCCCGCAAAGATGGGGTGGCGCCTGCGCTGTTCCACGGCGTCAAGGATGAGTCCGCATTCGTAAGCGTCCGCAACAAGTTCATCACGCTGGACGGTGGCGACCTGACGCACAAGACGGTTTTCACCTACTTCGATGCCGTCCCAGAGATCGACGCCAACGAGCAGAAGGCGCAGATCGAGCTTTGGAAGGAGGCCTGGAAGTCCCGTGGCTGGAACCCGATCGTGTTGACCTGGCTGGAAGCCCGAAAGCACCGCCTCTACGAAGCATTCGAGAACGCCGTGAAGCTTTTCCCGACGGTGAACCCGAAGAAATACGAGCTGTCCTGCTTCCTGCGCTGGATCGCCCTGGATCAAGCCGGCGGCGGCCTGATGAGCGATTACGACTGCATCCCAGGCCGCATGCAGCCGCGTGACCTGGACGAGATACGCAAGGAATCCGGCGTCGCTCACATCCTCCAGAGCAACGAACAAGGCACCGCGGTTCCCGCCTGCGTGTATGCCGACCGCGCTGCGCTGTCGAAGATGATCAAGCACATGATGGGATACAAGCACAACGCCGGCGACATCGAGCTTGGCGCCGCGCACGTGTCCGATCAGTCGATCCTGACGGCCGCAGTGAAATCCGGTGAGAAGTTCCTGAAGACACACCGGATGGTTTTGGAAGTCGGAGAGCCCGACTACAAGACCGCCCACGCGATCCACTTCGCGAACTCGGCGTGCTCGAAGTTCCGCCCTGGTTCTTCGAAGTCGCGTCTGATGCTGGAGTATCTCCGGTCATCCTAACCACTCAAAACGAAACCCCCCGGATTGCTCCGGGGGGTTTTTTATTCACCGAAGTCAGGCTTCCAGTCTTTCGGCCTGAGGATAGTCAGATTGCCGGAAGTGTCGTCACGCTTACGGCAGTGCCATGCGTCGCCGCCGGCGCGCTTCACCAGGATCAGCCTACCATGAACAGGGTGCTTCACGGCCATTCCAGAATGCGCAGGCATCGAGTTTTGAATGATGATGTGGGTGGGTTCTTTCATGCCTGGATTGGATAGGGATTCGCGTTTGGTGTCAACGTTTTTGTTCCGAAATCCGCGAGCGCGCAGGTGGCGCCAATCAACCCATTCACGGCCTGGAGAGGCGTAGTAACCGTCGAGTGATTGTGGGACGGAAGCTTTGTGCCAGCGCACGAGAACTTCCTCGATTGCGGCGGTTGGAGACGGGATGGCGATCGAGATCGCGGTGGCGCTGTTGGCGCCCGGTGGGAGGGTTGGGTTTTTCATGGATGTTTGAAGAGAAGGCAGAAGCCGTGGGTTGTCTCGTTGTGCTTGATGAGTTCGTTCCTGTCAACGCGGAACACTCCGCGGCCGGGAAGCTGGCACCAGGCAGACTCCAGCTTCAGGCCGAGTTCATCGGCCAGGATCGGGAGTTCGTCCGGGCAGAACTCGCGGACGTGAAAACGATGCAGATTTTGTGACAAGAAGTAGTTCGGCGTAGAGACTGCAAAACCCTTCTTGGAGATGCGGGCGAGGTTCTTGAAGAAACCCTCGTAGTCCGGAACATGCTCGATGACGTCGAACGATGTGCAGTAGTCGAAGGCCTTGTCCGGGACCGATTCGATCGGGCACGTCATGTCGGCCTTGGACCCTGGGAACACGTCCTGTGTTATGACCCGCAGGCCGCGAACGCACAACCGATCGAGGCTCCGGCACAAACCAGCTCCGACATCCAACACCGAAGCATTGTTGATGTATGCGGCCACTGCGGACTGCCATTGCGCTTGGCAGTCCTCACGGCCGGTGGATCCGGAAGACTCCGCCACATCGACGAAGTCAGCCAGGTTTTTGAGTGGGCAACGAGGGTTCACTGGATTTCAAAGCCTTCCGGTAGGCTGTAGGGTTTCTCAATCTCCGGGATGGTGCGATCCGGGTGAGCGGCACAAGCCTCGGCGAGTGTCAGTTTCGGGTTGCTTTTCAGAAGCTCGCGAAGAGCTTGTAGTAAACCACGTTTCATGCGTTGTATGTATATTTTATGTGCAGACGTCTAGTCAAACCTCATCGCGACACACGTTGAGTGCCTCGACGAACTGACCCCTCAAAATGTTGAGTGCTTTCCGTTGAACGAGCAGCGACATGCGCAACTCGGGCTGGGTTTTGTTCATTGGGATGTAGTTCCCGTCCGATACAAGCTTCAGCTGTTCCTCGATGATGGCTCCGATCTTGTCGATCGAGGACGTGATCTTGTCGATCTCCAAAATCTTCTGCTCATGGGTTTTTGGTGTGGGCTCCGGTGCCACGATCGGTTGGCTGATTTCGGCGGCCGGCGGCACCCAACAATCCATCCGACGCAACAGCACCAGAGGGAGGCGGAACCACCAGGACTCAACCCCGTCCTTTTTGAACTTCACGTTGCCGGTGCGCAGCTCGTCGCCAACCTCCGATTCCAACTCGCACTTGATTCGGTCGATCAGTGGGATCTCGTCGAACTCGACTTTGCAGATATACTGCACGCCAAAACGCGGATGCTTGTAGGTGTAGGACTCGCGGTGCTTGATACCGTCAACCGGCTTGGCGTCCCGTGGGAAGTCCTCGGTTGGCCAGAATTTCTTGGTGGGTTTTGGTGTTTCGCTCATGGTCAGATGACTTGTATGCGAAGTTCACCGAACTCGATGCGCGGTGCGGTGTCGCTGATGATCGTGCGGAAGTCCTTGAACTCACGCTTGCGCATGACATCTGCGAGCTTCGCGATACGCACTTCACGACGATCGGTGAACCCGCCTGCCTCCATCGCCTCCTTTGCCGCGGACTTGATTTCCTGGGTGTTGTATTTGGCGTAGGGCGGCGGGTAGATGACCAGCCAGCAAGGGGCCTTTGACCGGATAGCCTCGGCCAGCGCCTCCATCTGTGGGTTTTCGAATTTGATGTCCATCGGATTTGTGTGGGTGAATCCTCTATGGTAGAAAAATACTGCACCGTCAAGTAGAAAAAAGCCCCCGGGTTACCGGGGGCTTGAGGTCAAATCTCGAATACGTGGCGGGCTCCCTTCGGATCCTCGAATGTGGCTTTCTGGATGTAGACCAGATCGGTGCACAACCCTACGGCCAGCTTGTGATCCTGGGTTTTCACGTCGATGACGATGTCCGCATCATCGCGGGTCAGCTCCAGGTTGTCAGCGCCATCGTGTGGGACGCCCTCGCGCTCAATC
>Ga0255347_1007871_pt1 | contig 10906 bp, 9 predicted proteins | sample wastewater_treat_2_FD_192479 | JGI IMG/M metagenome (GOLD analysis project Ga0255347, IMG submission 192479) | Wastewater microbial communities from Lulu Island WWTP, Vancouver, Canada - plant24 | ecosystem: Engineered > WWTP > Wastewater > Unclassified | place: Canada: Vancouver, British...
TCAGCACCTTGCCGCCGAAGCTCCGCCAGGGGGCGGGCCAATTCGTTTTCCACCGCGGCCGGATCAAACTCCCCCGGCGGCGACGGCCCGGACTCGCCTGCGGGCGCCGTCGACGACCACAGCGAGCAAGCGACCAACCAGCCCAGGACGACCGCGGCGCTCCCCAGACGACACGGCTTGCGCCGGCAAACGGTCGGGCTAGGCGAGACCCAGCAGCTTCTGGAGCTTCTCGCGATCAAACCCCACCACCGCCTCACCGTCGATGAGAGTCACCGGTGTGGCCCGGAACCCCAGCTTCACGAGTTCCTGGAGCGCAGCCTGATCCGCTCGGATATCCTTGACGACAAACGGTACGCCATTTTGAGAAAGAAACTCTTTCTCCCGGTCGCAGGCCCCTCATCCGGGTTGGGAGTACATCGTCACCTGTCTCGCCATTCCATCCCCCTTCTACAAAACGGTGGATCGGAAGATGCGCGTCGGCCGCTGGTCTTCCCGCCGAAACCACGCCGGCACTATACGAGATTGCCCCGATCCGGTCAACGAGCCCGTGCGCGGCGCTCGGCCGTGCGCCGGAGCCGACTTCGTGACTCCTGCCGGCATCACCCATTCGAATCGAACCGGGACCTCCGCGGGAACGACCCGCAATCCGATGTAGCGGACCGTCGCCGGCAATCCCGCCTTGGGCGGCAAGAGCGCCGCGCCGGACGCGCTTGCCAGAACGCCCGGCCCCGCGCTGTGGGTCGCCGAGACCTTGCCCGCCTCGCCCCCCCGTCATCGCCGTCACGACCCGATCCGCTCCTTTGCGCTTCCAGCACCCTCGCCCCACCCCTCGATCGGCGGCTGGCGAGCCTTTCCCTGGGTCTCCTGCCCTGCCAGTTCCGCGCTGAGCCGCGCAGAGAACGCTGGTCCCGGCCGTTGATACAGGCGCCGGCGAAAGACAACGAAGTCGCTCTCGAAACGGGTCAAAGGTACCGAAAACGAGACCACATTGCAACAGCGGCCAAAAGAATGTGCCCGCCTGACCGGGTGGCCTGATATACTCCCAGAGCGCATGGAACATACGCACCAGTGGAGGCGATCGATGGGATCACTGCGAGACAGTGTCGTCATCGTGACCGGCGCGGGCAGCGGCATGGGACGGGCCATCGCCCTCGGCATGGCGACGGAGGGCGCCACGCTGGGCCTGGTGGCGCGGACCAAGGAGCCGCTGGAGGAGACTGCCGCGCTCGCGCGGGCCAAAGGGGTCGAGGCGCTGGCATTCCCGGGGGACGTCTCCGACGCCGGGTGTGCCAAGCGCGTCGTCGCCGGCGTGCTGGAGCGCTTCGGCAAAATTGATGTGCTCGTCAACAACGCCGGCACGAACACCTTCCACCGGAACGTCTCCGACACGTCGATCGCCGATTGGCGCCGAGTCGTGGAGACCAACCTCACGGGTGCTTTTCTCTTCACGCGTCAGGTCCTTCCCATCATGCGGAAGGCCGGGAAGGGGCAGATCATCAACATCTCTTCCGGCGCGGGTCTTGCCCCGAGCGCCCCCAGCGGCGTGGCCTATTCGGCCTCCAAACATGCGCTCCAATCCCTCACCGGCTCCATCAACCTCGAGGAGCGGCGCCACGGCATCAAGGCCTGCGCCATCGCACCGGGCGAGACGGCCACCCCGAACCTCGGCCTTCGGCCCAGGCCGCCCGCCAAGGCGGACCTGGCCAAGATGCTCACACCCGAAGACATCGCGAACGCCGTCATTTACGTGGCGAGCCAGCCCGCGCATGTCTCGGTCGAACTCGTGGTGATCAACCCGACCGTCCGGCGGGACTACCACGCCGACTTCGAGCGGTACGTGGCGGAGGGCCATACCGACGTTACCCCGGATTGAACGCGCACCCCGACGCAGAAACGCGAAGAGGCGAAAGAGATCGGCCCGCGGGCGGTCGGCCTGCCGTACATTGACAGCCCGGTTTGATTTCGATACGGTTAGCCTCTCAGCGATTGGACAACCACGCTTTGCGAGATGATACCATGAAGATCGCCGTCGCCGTCGCCACCGAGGACGCGCTCCCCACGGCATTTGTCGTCTTCCGCGGGATCGAAGAGAGCATCCGGAAAGCCGCCCGGATGGGCTACGACGGGATCGAGCTGGCGCTGATGGACAAGGAGCAGGTGCGCCTGGAGCGGGTGCAACGCCTGATCCGCGAGAACGGGCTGGAGATCCCCGTCGTGTCCACCGGCCAGGTCTTCGCCGGGCACAAGCTCTGGTTCACCGACCCGGACGCCGCCAGGAGGCGTCGAGCGGTGGAGATCTTCAAGGGGCTCGTGGACGTCGCCGCGGAGTTCCGGGCCCTGGTGAACATGGGGCGGGTGCGCGGCTTTGTCGCCGAGGGCGAGACGGCCGAGATCGCCGAAGGTCGCTTCGGCGAGGTCGTCCGCGAGATCGCCGCTTACGCGCAACCCAAGGGAGTGGACTTGATCCTGGAGCCGGTGAACCGGTACGAGATCAACTTCATCAACAGCGTGGACGAGGGGGCAGCCCTCGTGGAGCGGCTTGGGATCCCCGGCCTCAAGCTGATGCCCGACATCTTCCACATGAACATCGAGGACGCCTCGATCGAGGGGAACCTGCGCAAGTACATCGCCCACATCGCCTACGTCCATTTCGCCGACAGCAACCGGCTGGCGCCGGGCTGGGGCCACCTGGATTTCGGCGCGATCGTGGGTGCGCTGAAGGAGGTCGGTTACGCGGGTTGGACGTCCGTGGAGATCCTGCCCAAACCGGATCCGGACTCCGCCGCGCGCCAGGCGATCCAGTATCTGCGGAAGTTCATCCCGAAGGAGGCGTGAACCCACATCGTCGGCCGCAAGACGCGCGAGGCGCACGGGATGTCTCGAAGGGACGCTGGGTGGAAATCCCATCCCTGCTCCCCGGGGCTCTTGTGGCCAGGGCCGGCGTCGGAGCGGAGGACGGCATGAACCCGAAAACCATCCTGATCGGGAACGACCACGGCGGGTATGACCTGGTCCCTCACATTCTGAAGCTCTTGGGCGAGAAGGGCGTTTCCGCGAAGCACGTGGGATCCTTCTCGGGCGAAATCGTCCGCTACCCCTACTACGCGGCCAAGGTCGCCGGCGCCGTCTCGCGCGGCGAGATCGAACGCGGCATCCTGATCTGCTCCACGGGGATCGGCATGAGCATCATCGCCAACCGATTCACCGGGGTCCGCGCCTCGCTGTGTACCAGCACATATATGGGGAAGATGACGCGAGCCCACAACAACTCCAACCTGCTCTGTCTGGGGGGACGGATCACCGGGTATCTGGAGGCGCTGGACATCCTGGAGACGTGGCTCGCCACCCCCTATGAGGGCGGCCGCCACGATATCTCCCTGGGTCTGATCGCCGAGGCGGAGAAGGTCCTGTGCAATCCCGGCGGCTGGACACCCGAAGAGCCGCCGAGGTAACCCGCCGAGACTCGGGACCGCCCACTCCATCAAACCCATCGCCGATCGCTTCCCGTGATTCGCTCTTCGAGCGCAATACCCGCCCGCCGCAATCAAAACCCCGCGAGGGCGTCGTGGGTCCGGTGCCCGGTGCAGGGCGGCCTGGATCGACAAGACGGACGCCCGCGGCGTATTGCGGGGTCGCTCTTGACTTTCAGCGAGACTTGGGACCACAATTCTTATCGGCGCGAACCAACAACCATCGAGGGGAGGGGCGGGAGGAGGTGAGGCGGACTCGCAGGCGTCGTTGTCGTTTGTCCTTCCCATCAACCATGGTAAGGGGGTTGCGACCATGAAGCGATTACAGGGGGTGGCACTCGTCGCGCTGGTTGCCGCGCTCGGGTTGGCCATCGCGGCCGGCCCGGCCTGGGCGGGAGCCAAGAAACCGTACGAGCAGATCAATTGGAACAAGCCGCAGCCGATCGGCGAGCGCGTCGGCGGCCAGAAGTACGTCCTTCCGGAAGGGTGGAAAGAGGCGGTCAAGGGTGTCACGAAGATCAAGGTGTCGAACTTCGGCGCCCTGGAGCATGATCCGGCGACCGTGCAGAACGCCAAGGCCTTCGAGCAGCTGACCGGCATCAAGGTCGAGTTGCTCGCCTGGGCGGAGCCGCCGATCGTGGCGAAGACCGTGGCCGTGTTCGCGGCCAAGAGCGCGTCGGTGGACGTCCTATGCTATGACCATCCCACCACGTACATGCAGATGGTGGCGGGCGGCTGGCTGCACCCCATCGATGCCATCTGGAACGATCCGGGCGTGTGGAAGCTCTATGCGCCTCCGACAAAGAAGGGCCTGACCGCGCCTGACGGGCATATCTACGGGTCCATCGGGCAGGTCAAGACGATGATGCTGTTCTACCGGCCCTCCATCGTTTCGAAGCCGCCGGCGACGTGGGTGGAGCTGCAGGAAACCGCCAAGAAGGTGACCACGGACAAGGCGTGGGGCTACGTCTTCTCCGCCGGCGGCGAGATGGACATCATCTATCCGCTCCGCGACATGATCTACTCGCAAGGCGGCCGGATGGTGGACCTGAAAAAGCAGGCGATCGTCATCAACACGCCCGAGGGCAAGAACGGCTGGAAGATGCTCACCGACATGGTGCTGACGGACAAGAGCGCGCCCACCTCGGTGGTCGAGTATTCGTGGATGAGCGCCTCCGACATGTTCGCCATGGGCAAGGCCGCCATGGTGATCACGCACACCGTGGACGCCAACCGCTTCCAGGACCCGAAGAAGGCCCCCAACATCCAGAACGACTGGGCCGTGGCCCCGCCGCCGAAGTGGGATGCCTCCAAGCCGGATGCGTACCACGCCTCCTACTTCGACATCGACGGCTACATGATCAACCGGTTCATCTCCGACGGCCAGAAGGCCGCGGCCATGCTGTTCCTCGACTACATGCGCAGCTACGAGGCCCACTACCGCGAGCTGATCGTGGAGGGGAACGAGGCGGCGGTGATCGCCGTGTACGATCACCCGGACGCCAAGAAGATCCCGGTACCCGAGGCCCGCAAAGCGGCGATGAGCCGCGCCGTGCTGGAGACGTTCCCGCCGGCCGGCCGTGCGCTCACGGACCTCATCAAGGAGCACTTCGCCTATGCCATCGGCGGGAAGATGGCCCCGATGGAGGCGCTGGAGAAGGCGCAGAAGGCGCTGGATGAGGCGGCCGTGCCCGAATAACCGCCGCCCGGAAACCCGACCCCCCTCCCGCCGCGGCGGGAGGGGGGATCCCTTTCTCTCGCGCGGGGGCACTCATGAACGCCAGCACCGGGGGAGCCCGGCGGCTCCGGATCAGCAATCCCCGCTACGGCCTCCTCCTCAACATCCCAGGACTCTTGATTGTTCTCCTCTGGGTCGTGTTTCCCGCACTGCTCCTCCTCGCCACGAGTTTCCTGCTTTACGACAACGTCCATCCCGTGAGCTTCTCCGGCCTCGGCAACTACCAGCGGCTCTGGACCTCGCGCGTCTTCGGCATCAGCGTGGAACGGATCATGGTCTTCAGCCTCGGCTCCACGGCCATGACCTCGCTGGGCGGACTCATCCTGGCCTTGTGCCTGAGCAACGTCAGGAAGGGCGGGGGGCTCCTCCGCTCCCTGATGATCATCCCCTGGGCCGTGCCGGCCGTGGTCTCCGGTCTGATCTGGAAGTGGATGTTCAGCCCGGACTTCGGCGTGATCAGCGACCTCTTGATGAAGGCGCGTCTCATCGCCAAGCCGCTCAGCATCTACAGCGATCCATCGCTGGCCATGTGGGGCGTGATCATCGCGGACAGCTGGACGCGCATCCCGTTCATGGGGATCATCCTGCTGGCGGCGCTCCTCAGCATTCCCGAGCAGATCCACGAGGCCGCCCGCGTGGACGGCGCCGACACCCTGAGGCGTTTCTTCTACGTCACGCTGCCCATGATCCAGGGGCCGCTCCTGATCGGACTCATGATCACGACGATCTTCTCGTTCCGGACCATCGACATCATCATCCCCCTGACCGCCGGCGGGCCGGGCCGGGCGACGTACGTCCTCGGCTATTACATCTGGGACCAGATCACCAAGTCGCTCAACTTCGGCCTCGGTGCGGCGGCCGGCGTCGTCCTGTTCCTCATCACGTCGCTGATAACGCTGGTCTTCGTCTACCTCCTTCGAGAAAAGTAGGCAGCCATGCGAGACCGCATCCTGGAAAGCAAGGCACTGTCGTACAGCGTGGCCATCTTCGTCCTCTCGCTGATGATGATGCCGATCTACTGGACCGTGGTCACGGCGTTCAAGCCCGACACCGAGACCTATGTCTTTCCCCCGGTCTACTTCCCCTCCAGCCCCACGTTCGAGCCGTTTCGGCTCCTGTTCGAATCCTATCCCTTCATGGACTACGTGGCCAACTCGCTGATCGTCACCGTCTCGACGACCCTCATCGTGACGGTGATCGGCATGATGGCGGCATACGGGGTCAGCCTCTACCCCTTCCGGGGCGGGAAGGTCATGCTGATGACCCTGCTCGCCACCCGCATCATCCCCCCGCTCTCGCTCCTGCTCCCGTTTTACCTGGTCGTCAGCTACCTCGACCTGGTGGACACGCTGCTCAGCATGATCATCGCCAACATCTACCTCACCTATCCCTTTGCCGTCCTGATCATGAAGGCGTTCTTCGACAATTTCCCCCGCGAGGTCATCGAGTCGGCGATCGTGGACGGCTGCAGCCGCACCGGCGCCCTGTTCCGGATCGTGCTGCCCGTGGGCGCGCCGGGGATCGCCTCGGCGGGGATCATCACCTTTCTCTGGACCTGGAACGAGTTCATCTACGCCTTCGTGTTCACCTCCACCTCCAAGGCGCAGCCCGTGACGGTGGGCTCGTACGACGCCATCGGCGATATCTTCGTCAACTGGAACCAGATGTGTGCCGGCGCCCTGGTGGCCGCCCTCCCGGGCATCCTCTTCGTGTTCGTGGCGCAGAAGTACCTGATTGCCGGGCTCACCTCGGGCGCCGTCAAGGCCTAGCCTCACCGCAGCGAGGAGTTGGCGTAGCAATAGCGGCAGGCGTGAGGGCAGGTGTCGTAGGTCCCGATATCCTTGCTGATGATGCAGCCGCATTCCTTCCGCTGGCCTTTGTCCTTCAGTCGCAGCCGGTCTTCCCTGGGGCCAAGAAAAGTCATCAACGCCTCATCGTGCCCGAACAAACGCTCGAGCAGCACATCGTCAACGCACTTGTTCCGGCCGATGCCGAACTCGGCCAACTCCACCGCCTCGGCGCACGTGGCGACGGTGAGCCCCCACGGCCGCACCGCCGCGGCCAGTTGCGCGGCGAAGAGCCGCATCTCGTCGGTGGTCAACTCTCGGCAGCCGCGCCCGAACCGGCGCAGCCGGTTTCTCACTTTGGCGTACCGCTCGAGATCCGCGAAGGCGATGACGAGCCTCCGCGTGAACGGGTGGAGGCGTTCCCCGACCCGTGCCACGCGCTCGACCAGGCTATTGACGTGCAGCCCATCGGCGAGCAGCAGCGGATCGTAGCGCCAGACCACTCTGGCCGGGCCGATCCGCCGCGCCAGCTCCTGGAACGTCGCGATCCGCGCCGGCAGTGGGGGCACGCCGGGCTCCAGCCCCTCGGCCTCGTAGTCGTTGAGCGTGTACTGGAAGTAATAGCCGATCCCGCGCCGGTCCAGCTCCTCGAGATACGAAAAGATCGGTTGTGGATTCTTTGTCCAGAACACGATTGCACGCGTCTTTGCAAAGGACACGAACTGCGGCGTCCCGCTGAACGGGTTGACCCACCTGGTGTGGCCGGCGCGCAGCTGCTCGAAGAACCACTCCGCGTGAAACGCGGGGATATCCGTCCGCCGGCTGGCCGACACGACCAACGGCGCCACCGCTTCGGCATCCCCGGCATCCGTGGTTCGAAGTGCGATCTTGTCCCAGCGTGGTGCGCTCATTCGCCGTCGCCGAGGCCACACGGAGGGGCGGCGTTGTTTTCGGCCGAAACTCAACCGGTCCGGAACGGATTCACCACCTCGACTCCGTCGAAGCGGGCCCCGTGTCGCAGGTCTTCGGTCAGAAGGACGGCGCAACCGGCACGCTGCGCCGCACGGAGGACGAGGGCATCCCAAAAGCCCACGGCGTGGAGCCGGAGCAGGTCAATGGCTCCCAAGACATCGGGCAGGTCAATCTGGACAAGCTGGAAGCGGCCGAACAGCTCCACTTTCCGGCGCGCGATCTCGACCGGAACGCGGAGCTTTACGGTCGCAGCGACAAAATACTCCTGGAGGACTTGCGTTGAGACAACGCCCCAGCCCTCCAGGCGGGCCCGCTCCACGTGTTCGAGTGCGCGGGCGCGTTTCTTGGGCGCGTCGTGGTCGTCGGTGTAAACGAGAACATTGGTGTCCAGGAAGCTACGGTCGGCCATGCAGCTCGCTCCGATGGAACCGCCAGCCGCGGGAGCGGCCCTGCCCCTCGTCGGATAATCTCCGGATTTCCTCGATATCGCGCTGTGGGTCGTTTCGAGCGGTGAGCTGCTCCAGATAGTCCCGCACCACCTGGTTAAGGCTCTTCCCCATGGCACGCGCCGCGCGCCGCGCCTCTTTGACCAGCCGCTCATCGATGGACAGTGTGAGGTTCATGGCGTCCCCCGGGCCGCGCGTCCCGTACCCTTCCGGGTGTCACACATAATACGTGCGCACTGATGCCGTGTCAATGCTCCGGGACCCCCGAGCCGTCTCGGCCGACCCGGGCGCAGCTGCGCGACGCGCCAAGCACCCCAACAAACACTCCCGCCGGCGGTTGCCCCCCGGCGGGAGTCGGGTGCGACGCCGGACCGCGGATCTCACTCGGTCGGCTTGGTCGGGATGCGCATGGCGTAGAAGCTGCGCCACACGAAGATGAGGGCGACGAGGAAGAAGATGCCCGCGACGGTATGCGCCGTCGCCGCCGGCAGCTCGATAGCCAGCTCGACAGCCAGAAGGCCGAAGAGGGTCGTGAACTTGATGACCGGGTTCATCGCCACCGAGGAGGTGTCCTTGAAGGGATCGCCCACCGTGTCGCCGACGACCGTGGCGGCGTGCAGATCGGTCCCCTTCATGTTCAGCTCGGTCTCCACGATCTTCTTGGCGTTGTCCCAGGCCGCGCCCGCGTTGGCCATGAAGATGGCCTGGAACAACCCGAAAACCGCGATGGAGATGAGGTAGCCGATGAAGAAATAGTGGTTGACGCAGGCGAAGGCCAGCGTCGCGAAGAAGATCGCCACGAAGATGTTGAACATCCCCTTCTGTGCGTACTGCGTGCAGATCGCCACGACCTTTTTCGAGTCCTCGACCGAGGCCCGTTCGCCGCCGCCCTCCAGCTTGATGTTCCGTTTGATGAACTCCACCGCCCGGTAGGCCCCCGTGGCCACCGCCTGGGTGGCCGCGCCCGAAAACCAGAAGATCACCGCGCCGCCGGTGACAAGACCCAGCAGAAAGAGCGGGTTGAGAATGGACAACCCCTGGAACACGCCCGCCGGCCCGTCGGCCCCGAACCGAGCCGTGAGGAGCTGGATGATGGAGAAGATGAGCGTGGTTGCGCCCACCACCGCCGTGCCGATGAGGACCGGCTTGGCGGTCGCCTTGAAGGTGTTGCCGGCGCCGTCGTTCTCCTCGAGATACGCCTTGGCCTCGTCGAAGTTGGGCGCGAAGCCGAACTCTTTCTGGATGTCCTGCGCCACGTTGGGGAGCGTCTCGATCGTGGACAGCTCGTAGACCGACTGCGCATTGTCGGTCACCGGGCCGTAGGAGTCCACGGCGATGGTGACGGGGCCCATCCCCAGGAAGCCGAACGCCACCAAGCCGAAGGCGAAGATGGCGGGGGCCGCCATCAGGGCGCCCACCCCGGCCGCGCTCACCGCATACGCGATAGCCATCAGCGCGATGATGGCGATGCCCATCCAGTAGGCGCTGAAATATCCGGCCACGATGCCGGCCAGGATGGTGAGGGACGCGCCCCCCTCGCGGGATGCCGAGAGCACCTCGCGGACGTGGCCAGAGTTCACCGACGTGAAGACTTTGACCAGCTCCGGGATCAGCGCGCCGGCGATCGTCCCGCAGGAAATGATGGTGGAGAGCTTCCACCAGATCGTGCCGTCGCCGATGGTGGGGATCAGGATACCCGATAGGAGGTACGTCATGCCGATCGACACCAGCGACGTGAGCCACACCAGCGTGGTGAGCGGGGTTTCGAAGTTGAACCGTGGGGCGTTGGCGAATTTCGCTTTGCTCCACGCCCCGTTGATCCAGTACGAGACGGCGCTGGTCACGATCATACCGACGCGCATCACAAAGATCCAGACGAGCAACTGGATCTGGACCGCCGGGTCTTTCACCGCCAGCAGGATGAAAGTGATCAACGCCACACCCGTGACGCCGTAGGTCTCGAAGCCGTCGGCCGTGGGGCCCACCGAGTCTCCCGCGTTGTCGCCCGTGCAGTCGGCGATGACGCCGGGGGTGCGGGCGTCGTCCTCTTTGATCTTGAAAACGATCTTCATCAGATCGGAACCGATGTCGGCGATCTTCGTGAAGATGCCGCCGGCGATACGCAGGGCCGCGGCGCCCAGGGATTCGCCGATGGCGAAGCCGATGAAACACGGGCCGGCGGAGTCGCCGGGGACGAAGAGGAGGATGAAAAGCATGATCACCAGCTCGACGCTGATGAGGAGCATCCCGATGCTCATCCCGGCCTTGAGCGGGATCGCCATCGTCGGATACGGCTTGCCTCCCAGGCTGGCAAAGGCGGTCCGGGAATTGGCGAACGTGTTGATCCGGATGCCGAACCACGCCACGACATAGCTGCCGAGGATGCCGACGATGCTGAACACCACGATGGTCACAACCTGCGCCGTCGTGAAGTGAAGCAGAAACCCGAAATAGACCACGATGATGACCGCGATGAAGGCCCACAGGATGGCC
>Ga0255347_1007875_pt1 | contig 10898 bp, 19 predicted proteins | sample wastewater_treat_2_FD_192479 | JGI IMG/M metagenome (GOLD analysis project Ga0255347, IMG submission 192479) | Wastewater microbial communities from Lulu Island WWTP, Vancouver, Canada - plant24 | ecosystem: Engineered > WWTP > Wastewater > Unclassified | place: Canada: Vancouver, British...
GGCCCGAGGTTCAATTCCCTGCAAGTAGTTCTCTTCGGGCCTAGACCCTACCCGGTCCATCAGGGCTCTTGATCTCTTTTTCTCTGACCTCAATGATAGTAAGCATCTTAGATCCACCAACTACTAGTGTCGTGTCATTAATTAAATGTCGTAAAGTATAAGATGTATTAGCTCATATTCTATCCTGGAGAATAGGATATGAAGAAGTATATCGTTACGCTAACTGAAGAAGAACGCAAAACTCTCAGTGACATTGCATCAAAGGGAAAGCAGAGATCACAGAAGATTCTTAATGCATTGATTTTGCTGGGTTGCGACAAAGGTGAGTACCAAACAGAACACTCAACCAATGAAGAAATGTCTCGTGTGCTTCAAATCAGCATGAGAAAGATCGATCGCGTGAAAAAGCGATTTGTTGAAGGAGGTCTCGATGCTGCACTTGATAAAAGGACAGGGAACCGCATCTATGCCAAGAAAACCGATGGGGATTTTGAAGCCCATTTGATTGCACTGAGCTGCAGCGAGCCGCCAGAAGGTTTCGCACGGTGGTCTCTAAGGCTACTGGCTGATAAGGTTGTTGAGCTCAACTATATTGACAGCATTTCCCATGAGACTGTGAGGCGAATTTTAAAAAAACGAGATCAAGCCTTGGCAACAAAAGGGATGGGTGATTCCACCAGAGCAAAACGGTAGCTTTGTCGCGAACATGGAAATGGTGTTAGACGTATATAAGCGACCTTTTGATCCGCTTCATCCAATCATATAAGAAAACCAATACCTGCCTCGCCCGGACGGTCTGCTAAATATGATTATGAATACAAACGCTGCGGTATGGCCAATATATTTCTTGCCTGCGAGCCATTGGCAGGGAAGCGCATGATAAATGTTACTGAAAGAAGGACTGCGTTGGACTGGGCTGGCTTTATAGAAGAGATAGCTGCTCAATATGAACAAGCAGAAAAAATAACATTAGTCATGGATAACCTCAACACCCATAAAGCAGGATCATTTTATGAGAAGTTTCCGCCAGAAAAAGCAAAGGCGTTATGGGATATGTTTGAGTTCGTGCACACTCCAAAACATGGCAGCTGGCTGAACATAGCTGAAATAGAACTAAATGTGCTTTGGGGACAATGCCTGAACAGAAGAATCGACGATATTGAAACTGTTAGGAAAGAAGCAGTGGCATGGCAAGATACCAGAAATAACAAAAATGCAAAGGTAAATTGGCAATTCGCTACTGCCGATGCCAGAGTTAAGCTTTCTCGTCTTTATCCGACATTAAATAGTTGACGCGACACTAGGATCGAACTCGTTATTCTTGAAATCCTCTATCACTGCATGGCCTGCATCCGCAAGCATCTTGTTGAAGTTCCTGCCTGGCTGGTTATTCTCGCTCAGGTAAACCACAGCAACCCAACGATCAAATGGATCTTTGCCGGTCTTATCATCTAGGTCTAGGAAAACGTAGGCGCTCTGTAGCCATGTCTTTGTATATGCTGATGCCTTCTTTCCAGCTTCGCAGGCTTCAGGGCCGCGTGTCTCCGGGGTATCAATATCCGCCAGCCTGACTCTGATGAGATCCTCGGAGAGCAGGCTATCCTGTAGTTGGACATCGATGGTATCCCCATCCACTATCTTGACCACGCGGCCATATGCCTCGTCGGGTGACCCTGTTGCTAGACAGAACCAAAGCAATAATGCCAGAATCAGCAGTATGGCGATCTTCGTCAGTCTCATTGACCCATTCACATCTTTGTATGTTATTCAAGCTTTTTCTCTGTGAAAAATGGTTAAATGATATTGTTTTCTGGCAAAAGTACTTAGCTTTGCACGCAGGAAAGAATTTCGTGGAATGGGCTAAGGTGGATAAGGGATGCAGGTGACTCCTCCCTGCCCAAAGGAGCATATATGCAGGCCAATACCTTCGACGTGATAGAGAGGCGCAAGCGCATCACAGTTTTCAAGCTAGGCAAGCTCTGGGTCTTCAAGCAGTTCTTCGATAACCATGAGCTCTTTAATGCGCTGCTGGACTACTACAACAAAGACCAGTACCGATTCGAGTTCAAGTCCACCGGCGCGAGGAACAATGCCCTCAAGCTCCTGGAACGCAACGACTTCGACTACGACCTTGTGGAGGACCTGAAAGGCTATATGGTCCAGCTCCCCAAATCAGCGAAATATGCGCAGGTCCTGAAGAACTCCGTGGCCTTCAAAGAGACCACGAACGAGAGGGTATTCCTGATGAAGGATCTGGCAGCGGTCGAGGAGGCGGTGGGCTTGGGCGCGAAAGTGTATGAAGGAGTGATCTCTTTCTGAGCTTTATTCCGAGCTCAGGTCCTTCAGCTTCTGGAAGGCCTCAGAGATCCTAGCAGATTCCCTGCTTTTCTCCGCTTCACAATAATTTATGATCTCATCGATTGTCGCTCGCAAAGCATAGATTTTCAAAGGTCTGCCTTTTCCGCTGCTCTTGGTCTCACACTCCTTGAGCCAGCCCCTTTCCCGCAAGGTTTGCATGGCTATGCTGACCTCCGGCTGTCTCAGGCCAGTGGCCTCCTCGATATCCTTGGAAGATCTCTCGTTCTGATCTTTGAGGAATGTTATAACGCAGGCCACGGTTCTTTTCATGCCCAGGGTCTCCAGGCCCAGCATGAACTCCAAGTCCTTTTTGTCTGCGACCTTGATAGTAACGTCTCTAATGGTGCTTCCTCCTACGCTTTTGACAAATATCATACTCATATTAAAATTTAGGCCCGATATCCTGGGCCTTCCCTCTTCGGGGTAACCTTCATAACCACCTTTTTCCCATATCCAAGTGGCCCGGAGCCCCACGCTACCCCCTTAAAATGCCTGGTTCTCTTCCGGGCCATCGATTCTAGGGCACTACAGAAATTAATCGCCCCACGATTATGAAAATAGCGGTCGGCTACTTCTTATGTAACAAGAAAGACCGAGTCTGTTACATAAGAAAGCAGTATTGGGGCACTGAGAGATTTCTATTCAATTTCGTGTCTTCTTCCTCCCTTTGTATCTTAATCCTTTATTCCCTTCATGTAAAAATGGTCGCTTGATATTGATTTTGGGCCAAAGTACTTATCCTCATCTGGCCTATAAGCATATCATGGCAGGGGTCCTTGAGCAGCTATTCAGGCCACAGCAGAAGACCATATACCAGGATCAGAAGGCTATGGAGCTGGAAGCCGCTAAAGAGATCCTGGCAGAGGTCTTCAGGATCAGGTTATCAGAGGTAGATGAGATGATCCGGTGCCACTTCGAAGCTGATGATATGGGCTCTATGGGCTCTGACGATGGCCTATGGCCTCAAGAGTTCTGGCTCTAAATACCGCGTTTGGCACAGTACTCATCAAGGGATATATATTGGTCTTTTTCCTTCTGAAGCTTCTTATACTGCTCATCAGCGTAGGCGGCCAATACGTCCTCTTTGTGAACTTCCACAGTTGCCATTGGTACCTCTAATATCCATGCTAGGTTATTAATGTTCCTTATAGGCAGAGTCTCTCTTCTTCGGGAAGAGATCTGTGACATATACTGTCTGGCCCTCCACAAAGTACATGGCTCTGAATCCGCCCATCCTCAGACGGTACATTGGCGGCCTACCGCTACCGGCCACTATGTCTATATCACGGCCTGCGCCTGGACTGAATGGATCCTTTTCCAGCTCCTTGAGATGCTTCTTGATGTTCTTAGCCCTCTTATCATCGAGACCATCCAGGCACTTTCTGGCATCAGATGAGAGCATCACTGTGAACGGCATTGAGACATCATCTCCATAACTGCCACAAAGTGTTTACCTCATTTCGTTCTTTACTTTCTGGAACAACTCAGGATACTTCTTCTCCAGGCCTTCCTCTAATATCGTCCTGGCCTCTTCTGAGATAGAGAACTCTGGAGTGGTCTTCTTTAGGTACCACATTACAGCAGAGATCTTAGGGCTCCAGATCGCTATAGATTGCCTGTTGCTGTTAGCACCTTCGACAGCTTCGCCTAAAGCCTTTAGGTTTAAGCTTTTAGCCTTAGAGTCTAATCCCTTAACCGTAGGGCTTAATCCTTTATCCTTTAGGTCTAAGGGTTTGGGCTCATCACCTTTAGGTTTAAGGTTTAAGGCCTCATCCTTAGAGTCTAAGGTTTTATCATTTAGGCTTAAGCCTTCAGGTTTGGATGTCTTGGATTTCACACCCGCCATTAGGTGCTTAAGCTCATCTCCAGCTCCCGGATTCATAATGCCATCACCTCTTTTGCTAAATTTGAGTAGGCCAAAGCTCCTGGAGAGTCTGGAGCATGTAATGTGATAGGAAGTCCATAACTGGGAGCTTCGGCCAGCCTGATATTATTGGGAATTACAGTTTTGAATACATCCTCTCCCAGGGATTCCTTGACCTGGGCTACTATCTCTTTGGCCATCTTCGTTCTAGGATCGAATAGGGTGAGCAGATACCTTTTCTTTATATCATACCCTAGATCGCTCTTAATCAGCTCCAGGAGATCGAGAATCATGGAGAGGCCCATTAGAGCAAAGAATTGAGTTTGAATAGGGATCAGCACCATATCAGAGGCTACCAAAGCATTGAGAGTTAAGAATCCCAGAGTGGGAGGTGTATCTATCAGCACGTAATCATAGCCTTCCAGGCTTCGGAGCTTCGGCCTGAGTACTGACTCCCTGGCGGTGAGCTTGGAAGCCAGCTCCAACTCTGCTTTGCCCAGAAAGTTATTGGTAGGAGCTATATCCAGGTCAGAGACCATAGTATTCTTGATCAAGGCCCTGATGTCTAAGCCCCTCATCATTACATCATACATGGTCTTATCCAGCTCATTTAGGCCCAAATGCCTTGTAGAAGAGCCCTGGGGATCTAGGTCAACTAAAAGAGTCCTCTTCCCATTAAGAGCCAGATAAGCCGCCAGATTAACTGTAGTGGTAGTTTTGCCACAACCTCCTTTCTGGTTAGCAATGGCTATTACCTGCATGGCCTGAAAGATTAAGGTCTAAGGCTTTAACCTTTCGGCTTTAGGTCTAAGGTTTAAGGTTTTAGGTTAAATGATTTAGCCTAAAGGATAATGCCTTTAGGCTTAAGGCTTAATTGTCGGGGCCTCAGCCGTCCATCACGGGCTGAAGGATCGAGAAGCTATGGATTTATTGGCTCAAATCTTCGGACCATGGATCTAGCGATTCGTCGGGCTCTAGTTGTTGTGCCACGTCCATCATGTTCAGATACATCCGGCGCTTACTCTTCGTCCAATATCTAAAACCAATCTTTTCATAAAATTCTAAAGCTGTCTCCTTTGGGTCAACGGATATGTATCTACATCCTAATGGCCCTTCTAAGGCAAAACCTATAGCGAGAGAAAGTAAATAGTGTCCAATACCATGCTTCTGAAGTCGTTTATCAACCGCAAGCCTGGCAATCAAAATACATGGATATGCAGGGTAATCACAGCCATCAATATGTTGACTAGCATCCAGCTTATCTTTATCCAGCCGGATAGAGTCTGCAGCCAATGTGATGAATCCAGCAAGACGGTCTTTATAAAAGCATAGGTGTGTTCTGCTAAGAAGAAGCTTCTGCTCTTTTAGTGCATCATTTTTTAAGAAATCATCTAACTCCTCATCGCCAGAATCAAAAGAAGTAAGGGTATATTTAGCATTCCTGGCGTTGAGTAATTCAATGCTAAGTGCCTTTTCTGGTATGGGTCCCATCAAAACTTGCTGCAATTGGCTTTGTAGATCTTTTTCGCCTGGCGGAAAAATGCCAATTGATCAGAAGTAAAGGCAGGGCTCTTTTCGTTCTTTAGGAACTCCTTGGCTTCTTCACCACTAAGGGTTAGCCCTAATTCAACTTGCCTTGCCATCTCAATCCACTTCCTTTTAAGTTCGCTGCAAATAATGTATACATGCGTGTATATACGTTTTATGCATCATATATCATATATACATCATATCCCGAGCACTGCCACCTTCATCGCCTTTGCTTTCTGGAGTGCTGTCTCGTGATCCACCTTCCTGCAGCTCCCCAGGTGGACATGCCTCACCTTCCCGCCTTCTCTCCATGAAGCTATCCAGTAGTAATATGTCTGGATTCCTGCCTTAGATTTCTTGGATTTCTTCATCTGCCAAAGGCGGAAGATCCTCAGCCTCAGCCCTCAGTTCATCTGTATGGCCTGCTAGCTCTTGGGCCTTCGTTCCCGGCATCTCGCAGGATCTTAGCGGCCTTCATAGCGGTCTTAGCGCCCCTGTCCAGCTCCGAGGCCTTCCTCTTCAGGGCCTTCCTCTTCTCACTGTAGATACGTCTTTTTCCGGTGTTATAGGTAAACATGAAGAAGCCTGGATTCAAGATATACGTTGCATTATCCTCTACACAAGGTATTTCATTAAGCTAGACCAAACACACATATGGAGGGAAGCTCATTAGAGGACAGTTCGTTCTTTGTTTGATGATGTTGGCTGTGTTATGTGCACCTACATTGGGGCAGACAACTGCAATTGATTGGTACAACAAAGGCATTGATCTCGACTCACAAGGCAAGTACGATGAAGCTATCCAAGCTTACGATAAGGCCATCGAGATCGATCCGCAATATACAGAAGCCTGGAGCAACAAAGGCTTTACTCTCGCAGAACAAGGCAAGTACGATGAAGCTATCCAAGCTTTTGATAAGGCTATCGAGATTAATCCACAATATGCAATGGGGTGGATCAACAAAGGCAATGCTCTCGGTGATCAGGGCAGGCACGATGAAGCTATCCAAGCTTACGATAAGGCCATCGAGATCGATCCACAATTAACAGAAGCATGGTACAACAAAGGCGTTACTCTCGCAGAACAAGGCAAGTACGATGAAGCTATCCAAGCTTACGATAGGGCTATCGAGATCGATCCGCAATTAGCGGACGCCTGGATCACCAAAGGCAATGCTCTCAGGCCACAAGGCAAGTACGATGAAGCTATCCAAGCTTTTGATAAAGCTATCGAGATCAATCCACAATATGCAATGGCCTGGATCGGCAAAGGCAATGCTCTCGATGATCAGGGTAAGCATAATGAAGCCATCCAAGCTTACGATAAGGCCATCGAGATCAATCCACAATATGCAATGGCCTGGTACAACAAAGGCGTTACTCTCAAATCGCTCGGTCGTACTGCAGAGGCGGATGCTGCATTTAGCAAGGCTAAAGAACTTGGTTATAATGGATAGTGGAACAATTTCGCCTTATTCCAAAATATGACATATCTCTTTTTTGCTGCTTGCCAGACATCCATTATCTTTTTGCTGTGCAAAGACCTGAGAGGTGCCGTCTATGCGGCGGTTGGTAACGCATCAGAAAAAGCTGGATAGCTCGATAAGGTCAAAGAAATGCACGCCCTAACCGGCGTAGCAAGCCTTAATCCAGCCAGATCTGGAGTTCTCGCCACGTGTGGGACACGGCTCAAAGCCATGTGGCGAAGCAAACACTAGGCCCGGCATCTGGCGATGCTACGGGTTCCTGTAAAAAGGACGCTGTGTGAGATTCCAGTGCTTTGTTTGCATCTGCCCAGGTTTTAAGTCGGGGATCTGGCGGGATCAGACCAGCCATTGAGTTGGACTGGCTCCTCTGCGGAGGACGCTGTGGTCAGTGTTGATTCCGCTGAGACTCGATTATGCTGTTTTCAGACCCTATCACAATTGTTTTCAGGAGTTCTGCTGCAACAGTGTCTGCACATCCGCATGCATGCTGCCCAGCTTCTTGGTGATCGGGTGCTCTAGCCCGTACTCCTGCTCCGCCAGCCCCTTGACCCGCCAGATCTCGGAAAGAAGCTTGCCGATCTCCTTCATAACATATTTGCGATTTTGCTCGGTCATGGGTCTTGCAGCTCCTTTAGGTCCTTCGATGACATCTCCAAAGAGCGCCCTCGCATTTTACCTTTTTTCATGGTACTCAGAGGCCAAAAGGGATATCCTGTCGCCTATGGGAATGGTCAAGTCGTTGTCCTGCAGCCGAGCTATTCCTTCTTCGATGTAGTTGATCCAGATCTTCTCTTTCGCCTCGCCAGCTTTACGGTACTGCGCTTCTATCTCCCGGTAGACGGCATTGTAGTCCCGGCCTGCAATGACCAGCTTGGAGCAGTCCGGAGCGTCTCCCGGGCCGGTTGGCGATCAGCTTCATGATGAAGATGTCCTCCAGGGAGGCGTCCCTGATCACCAGGCTGCCAAAGGACCTGATTCGTTTAGCCCTCTGCCACATTGCCTCGGAGAGGTCAAAGTCGTAGGAGATCCGCTGGGCGAAGTCGTTTGATTCTGGTTTTACAAGGCCACAACCACAAGATTCAACAGAACCGCTAAAATTGATCTTGTCGAATTTACTCGTAAGGCTAATCACGGGCATTGGCCACACCATCGGCCCTTTCTATCAATTATGGCCAACGCATTTTCAGTTAGAACTATCCTCTGCGCTTTATGCCTGGCACTTTTTACGATGACCACAGGATCGCTTACCTTTCTGGCCTCTGCTATGATCCTGTGACCGTGGATCGAGTCACCGACTTCATAACCTTTCATTAAGTTGTCTCCATCTTGCCTTCCTTCTCTAGATCATCCATGATTTTGCATATTAGCCCGTAATCTAGCTGTAAGTCAGTACTGGCATCAGAGGCGTATGCTTCGCCTTTCATCTGAAAGTACCCAGCTACTTCCTTCTTAGCGGTTTGGTAGTCCACATCACGGTATTCAATGACCTTGATTGCCGCCAGCTTTTCCCTGACAGCGTCACGGATGAAATCGGAGGGATTAAGGTAGAAACCAGCCTCAACGAGCTTATTGATTTGTGCAATCTCATTTTGGGTAAGCTTAGCACCAACTACCTTACCTATGCCACTAACAACGCCCACATCTGCGCCCATATTCATTTTATTAGTTAAAACTAATTTATAGATTTATCGGTCTGCAAGTTGCACACACTTGAATATAGCACCCATCCAGGCCACTATAAGGGCCCAACACAATTTTATAAATATACTTTCCTACTCGTAAATACTACTTGTACGCTCCAGATATAGGCTTATCAGAATCGGTAGCAGTAGAAAAGATTAATCGCTAACAGTAGTGCAGTCAAGTTAACTTGATCAAAATTCCATAGACTATGGAATGCTCAGTTAGGCCAAAGCAATTTTAGCCCTTTGGCCTGGATAGTAGAGTGAGGGGAAAATCTAAGGTTAAAACTTGTCAGTTATACGTACCAGGGAGGAGAAGGTTGATGGAAGGTTAAGGGAAGCCTGTAGGGCGGGCTTACACACTTTCTACAATCTTAATTTCCTCCTCAGTTAGCCCATAAAGCTCATAGACCAGGGCGTCTATCTGTCCATCTATGGCTTCTATTTGACGCTGGAGACCGGTCTGCTCATGGGGTGTACGGGCCTCATGGAGCTGCTTGTGAAGAGAAAGCATCTGATCTACCAGAGAGACCATCCGATCGTGGCGGGCGGCGTCGGCGGAGTTGGAGAAATCGATGGTGCGGATTGGGAAATCTTTGAAGTAGACATAACTTGGTTCATAAAAATCTCCTCGGAGCTTAGGAAGAATTGATCGGAACAAAAAGTATGTTGTTGAACTATTTAGCATTCCCAACAAATACATGTTGTTCGTTGGAATTATGAAACATTTTTGATTTGTATAGATACCATTTTGATCAAAAGTGAACTCAGGACGTTTGCATATGTTTGGATAAATGATCTTCTGATTCTCAAACTCATCGTAGTAATCGCAGGCTCGCAGTTCCCACCAATGCTCTCCTTTGTCATACCTCTTTTCAGCCGCTTCTGAAAAAGGTTGCAAGTGATTGGCTATCGCAGGATAGTTCTGTCGGAACCAGCCAAAAGCATCCTTAGAGTTCTCTGATCTCTCTCTAGTCCAGCCTCTAGGCATCAGTATTAGGTACTTGTCGTTTGCAGGCATCTCATACCTTTTGATATCTCTTCCTGCTAAAAACGGCTTGATAAGCTCTGCACTTCTAGCGTCTTCCGCAATCAACCGCTCCTTTGTCGATCCATCGATTACGAAAGCTTCGTTTAGTCCGGTCTTGATGCCATAGTAGATCTTACCGCTCAAGTAATCGCTCAGGGGTACACCCAACGCCTTCAACCTGGATAGCAAAGCCTGAGTCCTCTCATCCGTCAGAAACCACCCCTTATCATCAAGAACTAACTGGTTCACGTTGTAGTGGTTCTCTTTGACGTAATCACTTAGGTTCTGGAACTCCAGGGTCTTAATCTGAGTTACCTCAAAGCTTGTATGGGGTTTGCTCTTGGTAATGCGGATTATGCAGGGATAGGTAGTGGCTCCCTGGAATACTTGTAGATCCCCGAAGTCTATAATCTCCTCTATGCACTGCTCTTTCAACCAGGCCCGTAGAGGCAGGCCATAGTTGGCCCTCATCCATTTGTTAGCCACAATGTAGGAGAAAATGCCTCCTTCTCGGAGGAGAGATACACCACGTTCTATGAAGTAAGCATATAGGTCCGCAGTCCCTTGGTATACCTTGTAATGCTTCTGGAAATAGCCCTTGAACTCTCCTAACCCTTCTTGCCTTACATAAGGCGGATTACCTATAACCACGCTAAAACCGCCTCTCCGGAAGATCTCCAGGAACTCTTTCTCCCAATCAAAGGGATTGATTCGATCTATCTCCTCTTGCCCCATGCCTGGATTGTCATTCAGAATGTCCCAGCCGATCAATGAATTTCCGCACTTGATGTTATTGCTCAAATCGGGTAATGCCCTCTCTTGGAAGAGCTTGAGCTGCTTGGAGATTGTCTCTTCATTCTCTCCTTCCAGCACCTTCAGCAAAAGGGAGAGCTTTGTAACCTCTACAGCTTGACGGTCAATATCAACGCCGTAGATATTGTTTAGCA
>Ga0255347_1007877_pt1 | contig 10897 bp, 10 predicted proteins | sample wastewater_treat_2_FD_192479 | JGI IMG/M metagenome (GOLD analysis project Ga0255347, IMG submission 192479) | Wastewater microbial communities from Lulu Island WWTP, Vancouver, Canada - plant24 | ecosystem: Engineered > WWTP > Wastewater > Unclassified | place: Canada: Vancouver, British...
GCTTTGACAAGAGTTTTGAGCCCGTCGATGATCACCGTCTCATATACTGGCTTTCCATTCTTGAGCGGAACAAGTTCTGTAGTCGTCCCTCCGATATCAACGATAAGACAGTTGTCAATCCTGCTTAGGTAATATGCGCCGTTTGCCACGGTAGCAGGGCTTGAATGGTATAATAACATCGGATTGTCAAGAGCCCTTGCCGGGGATGAAAGCCCCCCGGTAGAGGTCACAAAATAAAAGTCCGGGTTGACCTTCGAGATCTTCTTAATAAGAGTGTTCACTTTCCCTTTTACCCGCGCATTCAGCCTTGTTGTATGTATCCGGGCAGGAAAATTCAATGAGCCTATTGGAGAACTGATTGCTATCTGTTCGTCTGAATAGAATTGTGAAACGATCTCATATACCTGCTTTTCCAGTGCATCATTCCTGACTGAAAACTTTCCTGCAATTGCTACAGCTCCTGCATGCTGACCTTTCATTATCCTTTTTATCTCTTCAGGATCAATTGGTTCAACAATATCACCACGATGGGAGACGGCTCCTTTCACAGTGCCAGGGTAAACAAGGCCAGGACCAGGTATACAAATCGTACGGATGTCAACTGACCGGCCGGTGATGATCTCGTTAAGTGGCTGGGAAGTGCTGATAGCAAGGCGCCCGCCTGGAGAGATCATTGAAAGGGCATTGTCAAGCCCGTCAGCATTTGGTACTTTATATGTGTTAATTTGAGAATCTATGATAGCAATATCAGTATTTGTATCTCCGATATCAATCCCGGCAAACATGATTACTCACGGGTTTTAGATTCCCAACATATATCAGATGATGCATATACACTTCAGGGAATTATAAAAATATTAAGGCAATAAATATGTTAACCGGCTGTCTGGAAGGGGAAACGGTGGTTAAGAAAGGGGTTGCAGCCGTATTTTTCAACCCGAAAACCCGTTTTGTTACAAAATTTTATGTAACAAACCAACGCCTGATTATAAAAAACCAGAAAAACCAGCTTATTAAATTATCATACGAGCTTGTTCACGAGATCTATGTCGAGAATAATACCTATGTCTGTATAAGGTGCAATACCCCACAAAGATTTTACAATGGCAAAGAGGAGTATGTCAGGATATTCATGCATGGCCTTAAACGTAAGGAAGGAGGGGGCCTTGCGATATTTGACGATCCCAAATGGCCAAATTACTGGAAAAAAATCATCAATACGCAGGTGAAAAAATTCCAGGCAGCCATTGCATTAAAGAAGCGGTCCATGCAGGAAGAGGAAGATGAATTATTACTAATCGAAGGGGTGGTAAGGTCAGAAACAGGGCTTGATGAGTTCGAAGTTGTAAAGAAAAGAGAGAGGATGCAGGTCTGGCTTGATGATTCTTACTTTGAATCCTGCATGGTATATGCAACAAACAACCGGCTTATCGTTAAAATAAAGTCCAGGGATTATATCATCATACCATATTCAGTCTTTTATCATTCAGATTGCGATCCTGATAGCAGGATGAAAATTACATTCTCTTTTCCACAGGAAGTTGAAGGATTTGAAAATGCCATCTCAAAAATGTATTTAAAACGGATTCCAGTACATGATGAAGAATATCCTGAACAGCTACAGGAGAGATGGGCAGATGAATGGTCAGAACTGTTTAAGAAAGTAACGTCCCTGTTCAGGGAACATAAGGGTGCAGTCAGCCCTGATGAGATGCTTGAGATGTTAATCGAGATGAAGCACAGCCCGACAAAGTACAATCTCTCATCATATGCCAAGCAGGGATGGGATCGTGCGTGCGGGCTTGCAGTAGAACGTTTCGGTTATGAAAGAAATGATCTCTTTCTCTTCATGAATTTTCTTTTACATGAATATGAAGAGATGAAAACCCGTTCTATGGCAGAACCTGACCCTGCACGTCAGGAAGCGTACTATGGGTCAGAGATGGCTTACAATGCCATACTCGCATATATAAATCAACATACCAGAGCAAGGTAACAGTGAAAATAAATACTCAACAGGATATTCTGGTTATGGATCCTGAACAGGATGCCATGATGCTGATTGCATCACTAATGGCAGTCTCTGCACGGACAGCACCGAAAGGAAAAGGTACTGACACTATAGTGACACGGATTATTTCCGGCGATGAACTGGAGAAGGTTGCCGGTGAGATGATCAGGATAGGGGAAAGGACCGGCCTGCCACCTTTTCCCAGGGATGCGCAAAACATAAAGGATTGCGCCGCTTGTGTTCTGATCGGCTGCAAGGGGACAGAGGACCTGGGCCTTAACTGCGGAGGATGTGGATATTATTCCTGTAAAGAGATGCGTGAAAAAGTCTCAAAAGATCCGGTCCGTTCCTTATTCGATGGTCCCAACTGTGTCATCCGGATGGCCGACCTTGGTATTGCGGTAGGATCTGCGGTAAAGACGGCGCAGATGCATAATGCAGATAATCGTATCTTTTTTACTGCAGGTGTTGCTGCATTATCACTTCAGATGCTTCCTGGTTGCACCTGTGCTTATGGCATTCCCCTTTCTGCTACAGGTAAGAACATCTTTTTCGACAGGAGACCTGTATCATGACAATTTTGAAGATAAGAGGAGGAGACCTGGACCTGGTCGAGTATGATTTTGCATCCTTTTCACCAGGCGAGAATGTTAACACCTGTGGTTTTGAAGGAACCTATGCACTGACGCCATCACAGGTTCCGGTACGTACCCGGGCCCCTGGCAGAATTCACCTTACCGTTCTTGACATGAACAGGTTTGCACCAGGTCAGCCTGGTGGCGGAGGAGTCGGGTTTGCAATCGACGTATTTGCTGAAGTTGAAGCCAGGTGCATTGAACATGGATTTGAGATCAATTATTCCAGGTCTTCAATCATCAGCCATTTTCTTTCAGTGTTCTCAAAAACTGTTGGTTATACTGGCGGATTTTCTGTCACGGCAAAGGATCATAATTACAAGCATGTCGGACTTGGTTCAACAAGTACAATCCTGACTGCCCTTTCTACAGCGGTTAACAGGGCTCTTGGAGATCCTTTAACACCAGACGAACTCCGTATTCTTATCGGGAATAATTACATCGAAGAGACTGAAGAAGGCCGGGTCGCTTTTGGTTTTGAGACAGGGGTAGGCCCGGCGGTGAGCGGGAAAGGAGGAATGGCAATCCTGGGAGATAACCTTACCCTTGTTTACCGGAACCAGTTTGGAGAAGGGAAGAATGTGTATGTTGTGATTCCTCCAAGCTCAATATCTTCCGCAGGAGAGGAAGAGTTCTCCCTGCTTATGAACAAAGCCAGGTCACTTGATTACAGGGACCGGGAACTGAAGGCATATATCATCATGATGGACTTCATTCCTGCACTAAGTCAAGGGGATCTTAAAAAAATGGGCGACCTTATGTGGGAGATGGAGTTTCGGGGTTCTAAGAGGGCTGAGATAGAGCATCACTCATTTGAGCTCTACCAGTACATGCACAAACTAAGAAAAGCCGGCCTGGAGTTCATAGGGATGAGCTCAGTTGGCCCTTCAATAGCGGTAATCACCGATATGTCACAGGATAAACTCATCTCCATATTAAAGCCCTTAAACCTGGAGATTGCCGTCTGCACAAAAGTGAATAACTCCGGTTTAATATACCTTTAATGTACACCAGTTATATCATGATTTTTTCAACCTTCCGGTGACGAACACTTATGGATATCAAACCACTTGGCTGCTATGTTTCAGGAGGCCTTATCTGGTTCTCTCCGATAATTAACCGGATAATTCGTTTAACCATCCCTTTTTTACTTGCTGGTGCCCTGGTAGGTGTTATCTTCTGGCTATATGATGACACCACTGCGCTTCAGCTGGGTGGACTTTTATTACTATATTTTATTCCACCGGCAGGTAAAGAGACGATTATTCCTGCAGGGGTTGCCCTTGGGTTTCCTTTCCAGGTCATCTGCCTCTCAATAGTCTGGGTAGATATTGCCTGCTGCCTTTTCATGATCTGGAATTTTGAACTTATCTGCAATATTCCGTATTTAGGAAATATGATACGTTATCTTATCAGAAAAGGAGAGCTTTACCTTGAAAGTCACCGGTGGCTTGAACGCTTATACTTCATCAGCCTGACCCTTTTTGTATTCTTTCCATTACAGGGCACAGGCTCTGTGAGTGGTTCTGTGATAGGCAAGATCCTTGGATTAAAGTCCACCGAAATCTTTGGGGCAGTAACAATTGGTTCATTCCTTTCAAGTTTTCTTATCGGTTATTCGGTGTACGCCCTGAACGAATACCTGGATGTAAATGCCTGGTATATTCTTGCAGGGATCCTGTTTATAATAATATTTGTACCGGTTTTCATGTTTGGATTATTCAGGACAAAAAACGGACACCGGATTTACAAGGTTATCTTTAATTATTACCATAAGTTAGTCAGCCGAATTCAACAACTCATATGACCTTTCTGGTTCTCATTCTTTATGATAATTCTTCGAAAAACCCCGGTTGATATCGCACCCTTTAACTTGTATCGGGTAAACCTTGGATCCTGCAAACCTTTTGCCCAGGAGTCTTCTTCTAATGCATGAGTATGGAATTGCCTATGATATCGTCGTTACGTCAAGGAAAGCGGCCCTTGACAATAATGCAACAGAGATAACTCATATCTATGTGGATGTGGGAGAACTTTCAATAATCAACCCTGACCAGGTGGAATTTTTATTCTCCGCCATCGTGGAAGGTGATCCACTGTTTCAGAATGCAAAGCTCACATGCACGAAAGTCCACCCGGAGACAAGGTGTTCATGCGGTTATGCCGGTGATGAGATATATGTCTGCCCAAAATGTGGACAATTGCCAGAGATAGTGAGAGGAAAAGAAGTAGTAGTAACCAGAATCGAAGTAGAGGCTGATTAAATGAAGATTTCATTGATGCATGGTGCTGGCGGAGAGGTTATGGGAGAAGTCGTTGATCTCTTCTCAAAATTAACCAATGTAAATGCCGGAGGAATCGGACTGGAGGCCCTGGATGACGGGGCTGTAATTCCGATTGGTGATAAACAGGTGGTCTTCACCACCGATTCACATATTGTAAGGCCACTTTTTTTCCCAGGCGGAGATATTGGACGCATATCTGTCTGTGGTACAATTAATGACATCACCATGATGGGAGGCAAACCCCTTGCCCTTTCCTGCGGGCTTATCATAGAAGAGGGGTTTGATTTTGACACCCTTTCAAGAATTGTAAAATCTATGGATGATGCCCTGAATGAAGAGAATGTCTCCCTTGTAACTGGTGATACCAAGGTGATGGAGAGGGGTGCACTGGATCAGATTGCAATAAATACTGCAGGGATTGGAGTAGCTGACACGATAGTCAGGGACAGCGGATTAAAACCCGGTGATGCCATAATCGTCTCCGGAACACTTGGTGACCATGGGTTTGCCGTCCTTGCAAGCAGGGAGGAGTTTGATTTTGCTGACCAGATAGTATCAGATGTAGCTCCTCTTTATGGGATGGTTCATTCGGTAATGAATGCCGGAACAGTAAATGCCATGAAGGATCCCACAAGAGGGGGTTTTGCAAGTGCAATTAATGAAATGGCCAGTAAATCACAGGTGATGGTTCGTATATCAGAGGAAAATGTTCCGATCCGTTCAAATGTCCGGGCTGCCTCCCAGCTTCTTGGGATCGATCCACTGGAAGTTGCCAATGAAGGGAAGGTTGTGATGGGAGTTCCTGCAGATGAAGCGGAAACTATCCTGAAGATTTTGAAAGGGCATAAATATGGCAGGGATGCGGCGATTATTGGAACTGTCTGCGAAGGAAAAGGAGTGATAATGGAGACCGGGGCTGGTGGTGAGCGGTTTATTGAACCGCCCATGGGCGATCCGGTGCCGCGTGTCTGTTAAAACTGATTTCTATTAACTTCTTTTTATAAATACCATTATCCCAAGTATTACCCCAAGCAGAACCGGGAGTATGGATAATGGTGTTTCAGCCCCTTTTTCTTCAGGCTGATCACCATAACGGGGTGGCAATCCAAATGCTTTTGCTGCCTTATCTGATAGACCAACAGATGATGCAGTATCTGCCGTGATGGTTGCCTTTTCAGATGCTTTAAAGCTGTATGGATATACCTTGAGATAGATCTCTGAAACACTGTCTTTGATGGTGACAGTCTCAGGGGCTGTGCCCATCTCCTCATTGACTTTGATAGCTGCACCTGCTGCTGATAATTTATACTCAAATACAAGGTCAGTATCTCCGGATACCTGGATCACAACCGGTGTTTTATCTGTGGTGACCAGCAGATATGCCGGGTTGTCCCTGGAGACGTCCACCTCTGCTGTGATGCCGGAAATCATTTCTGGTCTGGCTGGTGTGTCTGTTGGCGTCGGCTTTATTGTATCAGAAACATCAGTCTTTTTAACCGGTTCATCAGCTATGTCATGGTCATCGGCCGGCCCGGTAAAACGATAATGATCCCTTTCTTCTGAAGTAATGGAATACCTGCCGATGAAACCATCATAATCGGAGAATGAGATATCGTAGTTTCCAGGGCTCTTAATTGGCATTTCATATCTTACCCTGCCACCAGAGACTGGTATTGATTCTGGTCCGAAAATTGTCTCACGGTCCTTGGTAACTTCCATCTGTATTGCATTTTCAGAGTACCCGGAGATCTTTGCCTCTATCAAAAGGATCTTCTCAAACTCCTGCCAGACTGGAGAAGTGATGGTTATCATATCTGATCTGTCGATAAGTTTCACCACCCTTATCGATCGTGATCCTGCAGAAAATACCCTTTGGGATTGCGACAGACCCTCAATCTTATAATTTCCCTTATCAAGGCCGTCTGTTTTAAAAGTTACATTAAAGAATGTATCACCTTTTTCAGTAATCTGTATTGACTGCCTGTCAATCTCCAGGGGAACATTTAGTGAATGGGAAAAGACTATATCAATTTTGTCAGGTGGCGGGGTGTTTGTCGATCCTGTAACAAGAATGGACTCTCCTACCTTAACCTGGGCAGGTGCTTCTATCGAGAGATAATATGCACTGACTGGTCCACACATCAGTATAAGGAGGAACACTGCAGTTGTTGTTTTTAAATGATTGAAATTCATATATCATTCCTCTTGTCGGCCTGGTCAATATTGTGGATCCCTGAAACTTAATATCATGACTATGATGAAGTCAGCAGGTTTATTATTTTCATGCAGGGTAAACAAATGTAAGCCATCAGGTTTTTCTAATGATCATCAGTTTTAATACTCTATCAGTGTTCTGATTTGGCCCTTACATTCAGGCACTTAAATCCGGAAATATCATATTACAATCTGCCGGGGCCATCCTGCCTCGCATCATGGAAGAGATCTGTTATATGTTCCCCTGATGTGTAACCAGGTTTTTATAGGGAGCTATTGAGAGGACAGGGACAATTAGCTATTTAACATGAAATTTGAGATAGTCAATTTTGGGATCATTCTCAAAGGCTGCGGTGAGGATATCAGCATCAACAGCAAGGTTATCTCTCCGAAGAGATTGTATTCCGGGTAATGTATCAGGTTTCATTTCTTTTCATCTCTTAACAGGTTATCAAAAAGATTCATGTAAGGACTCTGCAGATTACTGATCAGAGGAATTATCAAACCCACTCTGGATCTGTATCAATTTTTTTAAGGGAACAGATGGATTGCGGTACCTTCGTTTCTTTCGGTGTTTCTCTTCCAGCTGAATCGCCTCTTTTGGGCAGAGATTGATGCAGGCCAGACAAAATAGACAGTGATGCTGCCAAACCGGCCGTTCATCCAGTATTCTGATATTATCGGCAGGACAAACCTTCCTACATATTCCGCATCCATTGCAGGTATCATCTACATGAAAACGATTATCAATTTCAGGGAGACTCCTGATAAACCGGGGATAGAGAGAATAATGCAGGATCTGACTCATCAAGGGGAATTTTGGCATCTCTTTCTTTTTTAACTGAATAAAGTCCGCGATATCAGAAAGCTGGCGCTCAGCATCGGCAAGAATTTCTTTTTGTGTTTTATCATCCGGGGCTCCCCCATACGGGATATAATTATCAACCATCCGAACCATCCACCCTGCCTGGAGCAATGAACCATTTTCTTTTAGCAACGTATCCAGCTGAAGGAGTGCATATCTTCCGATACCACCTGCTGTTGCAACCGCAAAAGTATATGATACATGTGAAAGGGAGATTCGTGGGATAAATTTCGATAAGATGAGCGGAAGACCACTATAATTTACTGGGAAAATAAAACCCACTTTTGGGCTATCAGGAATCACCGGACCTGCCTTTTTCATCAGGATTGGAATCGATTCGATGACAGTATCACCCAGTTTTTGTGCAAGTAACTCTGCTGCAGCAAGGGAATTGCCCGTCCCGGTAAAAACATAGAGAGTGGTTGTCATACGTGGGTAATACACGGAAGAGCATAAAAAGGTACTGGCTAACAAACCACTTGATGTTGTCTCACACCAGCCGATAACCAATTCATTTTACTATCTTCCGGAAGATAGAAAACTCTATTAAAGAAGATTCAGGAGACTGGATCAGGAAAACGCAGGTTTACTAAGACGGGCGGTACGCAGAGGGTATAATGTTTGAGATAACAGCATATCAGACAGGAAAAGATGTGATGGCAGTTTTTCCAGATCGTACCGACTGAAAAACCAAAAAGTTCGAAAGAACTATGAGATAATCTGTCATGCTCTTTATTAAAGCCATATTGACATGCCAAACCGTTAATCAGTGGACCTCATACCTCCCATCTTTCGATATTTCTTGTTTCCGGGTTAAATACAATACCAATCTCGTATATCCGCCTTGAATCAGACCGGTACTTCTCTGCATATCCACGTCTTTTAATCTGATCCAGGGGGCTTTCATCCCAACTCGTATCGACACCAAGCACTTTGAATTCAAAGATCCAGATCCCGGTCCTTGTCTTAACAGTCAGATCAATCCGTCCTTTGTTTGAGGTATCTTCCGGAATTACCTCGTAGCCAAGGCTTGCAAAATAGGTGTAAACCACACTGGCATAATACCCCTCATATCTTGCAACCGGGTTGTTTCTGTACCAGTCATGCGGAATGGATGCAAAGAATGAATGGAAACAGGAATGCAGGTCTTCAACATCCCCCTGCTCAAGTGCATCATACAGACGATCGCGTACCCCGGAGATATCATGACTGCTTAGTACCTCTAAGAAGAGGAGATTAAGTGATACCCTGACTTCGGTATTTGGATATCCAAGCACGCAGCGAAACCCTCTTACTGGATCAGCTGTCCATGACTTTATCGTCAGGTACCCCGCCTGAAACAGGAGCGTCTCTGTCCGGATATTTTCAGGATCAAAGGATCCCAGGAGTTCATCACCTGCAATAAGTCCGTCGTATTCAGCAGGAAGACGGGGTCTTTTCTGCCAGAGGGTGATAAGAAATGAAGGTGTCCCAGTCTCAAACCAGAAAGGTCTGAAGGTTCTCTCTTCAAGAAGAAGGAGAATGTCAAACGGATTATAAACTGATTCACCTGTCCATGAATATCCATTATACCAGTTTTTCACTGCGTTTAAATCCAGGTCATCTAAATATTCCCGAAAAACTGTTTTCAGATCATCATGGGTGTACCCGCAAATTGCTGAATAACCTTCGTTAAGTGTGATATCCCGCAAATTGTTTAAACCGGAAAATATTCCTGTTTTGGCAAATTTCGAAACCCCTGTGAGAAGAACAAATTTTAGATGGAGATCCAGTGGTTTGATTGATCCATAAAAATTTTTCAGGCAGTCCCGCATCTCCTGCATGGTGCTGATATCCGCGATATTATCAAGAATAGGCCTGTCATACTCATCGACGAGAATGACGACCTGCTTTCCGGTTTTTTTTGTAATTTTTGGTATGAGCGAAAGCAATCGGTTTCCAGGATCTCCGGAGCTTTTCTCTATCTCATAATGTTCTTCCCATTCATCAAGAGTGCTGGATAGTCTGCTTATAAGATCAGAGATATGGCTCAGTGACCCGCCGGCAAAATCGATCCTTAGGACCGGATATGTTATGGTAAAGTCCCATTCCGCTTCAGGGGAGTCAATGTACAGCCCGGAAAAAAGTTCTTTTCTCCCGGAAAATGCACAATCAAGCGTATCGATAAAGAGACTTTTTCCAAACCGCCTTGGACGGGAAAGGAAATAATAAGATCCTTTCGCTACCATATCGGAGATAAACCAGGTTTTATCGACATATGCATATCCTTCTGTTCTCATTTTCTCAAAGGACTGGACCCCGATTGGCAGCTTAGGAGGAGGCATAAAAAGATCTACTTAAAATAAGGGCTTGTAGATTACATCTTTCTTCCGGATATGATAATAAATTCATGGTTTTTTCTTCAGGCTTAACATACAGCTCTGCTCCCTTGACACCACATGGTAGAGTGGAATTTATCGATAATCAGCAGTTAAATTTCATAGATTGTAATTTTTTTACACAAGAACCTCTTTAGAGGAAAAGGCGCGAATTTTAAATTATATCCTTAATCAAAAAGATTTCACCTTGAAAAGACCAGGCCATTGAATGAAAGAAAATAATTCAGGCAAAAAAAGGATTTCTCTTTAATTCATCTCATGGCTCATGGCTCATGGCTTTTTCGAGGTGGTGTGAAGAGATCCCTTACCATCTTCACTGCACAGAGATCTCCACACATAGAGCAGGTCTCCTTCTCCTCGTCCCGGCCATGAATACTTCTGGCTATGTCGGGGAACAATGAAAGGCTGAACTGCTTCTCCCAGTCAAGTTCCTGGCGGGCCTTCCCCATCGAAATCTCCCGCTCCCTTGCATCAGCCCTTCCGGCAAGCAGATCCCCGATATGGGCGGC
>Ga0255347_1007878_pt1 | contig 10897 bp, 8 predicted proteins | sample wastewater_treat_2_FD_192479 | JGI IMG/M metagenome (GOLD analysis project Ga0255347, IMG submission 192479) | Wastewater microbial communities from Lulu Island WWTP, Vancouver, Canada - plant24 | ecosystem: Engineered > WWTP > Wastewater > Unclassified | place: Canada: Vancouver, British...
TATTTGACCGTGACAAAAGGCAGGCCGGTTTTCATGAAATGGAAGAAAACTTCATTCAGCTCGCGGCACTCATCTTCAAGAACACCGGTGGTGACCTCTATGCCTGCGCTTTCCAGAATCCCTATGCCCCGGCAGCAAACCAGTGGATTCGGGTCGGTCGAACCCACCACCACTCGCCTGATTTTGCTGGCAATAATAAGATCCGTGCAGGGCGGCGTCTTACCATGATGGCAACAGGGTTCCAGTGTTACATAAAGAGTCGAATCCTTAACGCTTTGTGTGGCATCGGCAATCGCGTTGACTTCGGCATGGCTTTCGCCGCAGCAGCGGTGCCAGCCCCGGCCGATGACTTTTCCTTTTTTAACAACCAAAGCTCCCACCATCGGGTTGGGGCTTGCCCAGCCCCTTCCGCGTGTAGCCAGCTTCAAGGCCATTTTCATAAAATATTCGTCTGTCATGACGGTTTATTAACGCAAGGACGCGGCCAATGCAAAGTAAATTATTTCATGAAATATTTCCGGTTCAAAAAGCCTGCATGGAGAATTTTTGCCTGCCCGAAAGGGGTTTTTTAAGTGACGGTAATCACATTATTTTTATTGACATTTGACGAGGAACTAGTAGAATTGCGCGAATGCTTGGAAAAGGCAAACCGCCTGAAAAGGCGGGGCGCAAAGCCACCGGCCTGGGGAAGAAACAGGCAGCGGGGTTGCCGGGCGCACACCGGACAAACTCCGTTATTTCCTCTAAAATAGAGATTAAAAGAGCTTCAGGAAAGTTAAGGGCAATGACCACGATTTTTAACATCTTTTCTTTTGTTTTCGGCGCGGTTGTCGGCAGTTTTCTCAATGTCTGCATCTACCGTCTGCCTGAAGGTAATTCCATCGTCAGGCCTCTTTCCCGCTGCCCTCATTGCCTGCACCCAATCCGTTTTTATGACAATATCCCGCTGGTGAGTTTTTTGTTACTTGGCGCGAAGTGCCGCGACTGCGGAGGGAAAATATCCTGGCGCTATCCGCTCGTTGAACTGATCAGCGCCATTTTTTCACTTCTGCTTTTCATAAAATTCGGCGCCACCTTGAATTTCCTGGTATTTTTCATTTTCACGGCGGTTCTGATTGTGATTACCTTCATTGACCTCGACCATCGGATCATCCCGGATGTTTTGACTCTCCCCGGAATTGTGGTTTTTACAGCAGCCGCCATTTTCATTGTCGGGGTGCCGTGGCTCGAGGCCCTCATCGGCCTTGTTGCCGGCGGCGGCGTTCTCTTTTTAATCGGGCTGGTCTATGAACTGCTCAAAAAAGTAGAAGGCATGGGCGGGGGCGATGTCAAGCTGCTGGCCATGATCGGCGGTTTTTTCGGCTGGAAATCACTTATCTTTGTGCTTCTTTTCAGCTCGCTTACCGGCGCGGTTGCGGGTGTCACAGCCATGATTGTTCATAAAAAAGACCTGAAATATGCCGTGCCTTTCGGCCCTTTTTTGTCGGCGGGAGCGGTTGCTTATATTTTCCTGAGAGATTTAGTGTCGCAGTGGTTGTTGATGACCGGCCTGTAAATTCGTATTTAATTTGCAGTAACGTGTGGCCGCCGGTGCGGGTTTGACAAAAATTGTTATATATGCATGATTATGCAAAGTTTATATACAAATGACGAACAGAAAAAACTTGGAAGATCCGGGGCTTGCTCGGGGAAATTCCGGTAAATATTCAAGAGGCGCTTTATGAACCCAAATTCCTCCAGGGGATTGACGCTTGTGGAATTGCTTATTGTTATCGCAATTATCGGTATTATCGCCGCGATTTCATCGTTTGGCTGGCAGAGATATGTAAGAAACACAAATCTGCGAACAGCCGCTAGAGAACTGGTATCCGATTTCGCCTTGATGAAAGCCAAAGCCGCCTCCGCTTCCCAAACCGGCCAGGATACTACATACGACATTGTGTTTAATATTGCGGGAAATTCATATACCATGAGGGCCACATCGGCCGGCGAAACGGTAAGTTCCCAGACCAAATTAATCTCATCTTTTGGCCCCGGAGTTAAACTCGAATCAATATCTTTGGGTGGTGGGGGTAATACGATCACATTTGAGGCGAGGGGGACATTGAACCCGACTATGGGAAATCTGGTTTTGAAAAACGACCTTTCGAAAGCCGCAGCCAAAATTACATTCAATATGACAGGTAAAACCCATGTTAAATTTGAATTTTAAAAGTTGTGACCTTATTAAAAAAACAGGAACCAGCGGCATGGGGCTGGTGGAAGTAATCATCGCCGTCTTCCTGACGACCGTCGGTATACTTGCCTTGCTGACGCTACAGCCAACCGCGCGAAGTACAACCCTGCATGCCGATTATGTTGGCCGTGCCGCAGGTATTTTACACAAAACAATGGAAGATAATGAAAACTGGATCATCAACCCCTGCAACAGCGTAACCCTGGGCGACCAGGACGGCGAGGGGATAACGGTATATACCAGCGGCGAAAATGCACGCCTGCGAGGGGACATCGGCTACATGGTAAAGACGAACATCGTTCAGGATGGAGGCAATGTTCACGGTTTTGTCGTGACCGTCACGGTAACATGGAGGGGTACAGCAGGGCAAAATGCCAGGAGCATCTCGGAGAGTGTTACGGTTGCCCGTCAGGAGTTTGCAAGATTTCCCACGGGATGCCCAAACGGTGTGGTAAACTAGTATGAAAAAACAAAACGGATTTACATTGGTGGAGTTGCTGGTAGCCCTTCTTGTGGGCGGGATCCTGATGGCCGCCATTTATGGGGTAATCAACACTGCACAGCGTTCATCGACGGGAACGGAACGCCGGGTCATCGCCCAGCAGGACGCGCGTGTGGCTCTGGAATTGATGGCGATGGAAATAAGGATGGCTTCTCTAAACCCCACATCAGCAGCAAGTATCTGGATTAGCCCCGCGGACTGTAGTACTGCCTCTGGAAATCAGCATGCCCGCGGTATTCAGGAAGCGACAGCAAGTTCGATAGCCATTGAAATGGATCTGACCGGCTCAGGTATCCCTGAATTTCCGGCTGATGGTGAGATTAATGATCCCAATGAAATCATTCGTTATGCTTATAATGCTGCGAACAAGTATATCACCAGATCCACTAACTGCGGCGGGAATCAGCCGTTTCTGGGAGCGACCAACGCCGCGGCTGATGCCAAAACCGTTCTTGTGGTAAATGGTGATGACGATGTCAAGATCCCCTTGTTCAGATACTATGACGGCTCCGGTAATGAGCTTGCCTCGCCGGTGGCTAACCCCGAGGACATCAGGCTCATCGAAATCACACTGGTAGCTGACATGCAGCATGCTGACATAGGTACAGGCCAGAAACGCCGGGTGATTTATTCCACAAGCGTCATTCCCAGAAATCATTTTTCCACGCTCACATATTGACCGGGGGTGAAATGGACAGGAAAAATAAAATGAAACATTTAAATGAAAATGGTTTTGCCCTCCTGGCCGCGATCATTGCCTGTTTGATTCTTTTGGCCGTCGGGGCGCTGGCAATCAATTTATCCACTGCCGACCGGCGCGCCGGCGCTGTGGTGGTGGGCGACAAAAAAGCTTTTGCCGCCGCCGAAAGCGGTGTGCACCGCCTCGTGCAGGATTTTGACCCTGTGCCTGCCACCTGGACCACCGCCAACAGCTATACGCAAAACTGCACCTCAACCATACCATCTTATGTCTGGCAAACAATTGCCTCCGGCATCGATGATCGCACACGCTTCGCCTTTTGCCGTCCGGTGGTGAGTAATATGCCGCCCCTCGTGCCGCCCGGCTACAGTATCGGCGGCGGTGCATCGTATGGGATTTTGCGCTATGACACAACGGTTGTCGGCCAGAGTACCAGCTATAAATCAATGAACAAAGTAGATATCGGCATCGGTTTCGGTCCAGTGCCGATGTCCCCTTGAGGAGGTAAGGGACATGTTTAAAAAAATATATTTAATGATCATTTTATCCGTTCTGCTTTGCTCTGCAGGAGTGCATGCGGCGGATGAAGACCTCTGGACAATCACCAACCCTCCTGACGTTTTGATTGTGCTGGACTTGTCCGGAAGTATGACTCGAAATCCTCCTGGTAACAACACATATATATATGGATCTGAAAGTTGTTCACCTGATACGGTTAACTGCGTTCATGCTTCTTATTGCCGGAATGGTTATTGTGATAGACAGCGTCCAAATTGTAATTATAATTGCAGTAGGATAGCAATAGCCAAAAGAGCGGTTTTTTCCATTTTAAACGATCACAACGATGACGGTCTCAACCAGATTAACGACGCTGATGTAACCAGTTTGGGTGTCCGAATTGGTTTGATGAAATTCTATGGTTGTTTAAAAGGCACCCCGACCGATTATACCAGGTCGAATAGCTGTATTAAACTGGCCTGGCCGATTTCTGCTAGTGCCGCAGTCCATGATCCGACCCCTTACGCCAATATTTTCTGTAATGAAAGTGTTTGTGAGACTCCCCATATTGATGGCACAGGCACATGTGGTAGTCTTAAAACACAATCCCCCACAAGCCCTACATATGAATGTGTTGTCGGCCTTCAGGCCTCTGGTGGTACGCCATTGCAGGGTTCACTTGAACAGGCCCTTCGCTACCTCAATACTCACAAATCAACGGACCCGGCCAGAGAGTGCCGTCTGAAATCTGTCATATTTATCACGGACGGCGAGGATACACTGGCCTGCAATGGAAACGCCAGTGATTCAGGGCCGGCTCAAAGGCGTGCATCTGTCCATCAGGCTAAAGTCCTGAAAGACGCGGGCTATGATGTCTGGGTCATCGGTTTTGGAGGAGATATGCCCCAGACACTTAAAAATACCCTGAACTGGATGGCATATCACGGCGGTACGAGAAACAAGAATGCGGCTCAAGAGGGCAATCCTGCGGCAGTTGCTGTTTCAAATACACCTTGTAACCGTGGCACAGATCCGGGGCCTAATTATCTATCGGGATATGCTTTTATGGCTACTAATCCCGATGAGCTTTCTAGTGCCATCCGCTCGGCAATAACGTCGATTCTGTCAGGCAATTATTCTTTCTCATCACAGGCAGCCGTGGCGGCTGCCCGCGTGCAGGAGGAGAATTTCCTTTATGAAGCCTCCTTCGAACCAAGAAACAATGCCGGTGCTAATAAAGAGCCTTTCTGGCCCGGGCACTTAAAAAAATATCGTCTTACGAACACTGGCGCACTGATTACACCTGTCTGCTGGGACGCAGGAGAAAAACTGGCGGCCCAGTCCAGCCGCTATATGTGGACGTTCAAGGGTGGTAGCATGACTTCTTATGCAACAACAGCGATCACTGATGTCGATCTTAATGTTGGGCCTCTGTCCACCTCCAATTGCGGCAATAGATGCAAGGAAATTATAGGGTTTTACCGTGGCGAGTCTGCGTACAATATCGAAGAGAACAACTGGAAACTGGGTGACCTGTTTCATACCAATCCGGTCCTTGTAAAAACCCCGGCGGATTTTTTCTATGATCCACGCCAGTGTGGTGCAACATCTTTTGCCGAGTTCCGCAATGACAATATCCGTACCGCCGTCAATGGAAGACAGTTGGTTCTTGTCGGCGCTAATGATGGCCAGTTGCACGCTTTCCTCACCGGCACCAGCGCCCAGGACTGCTCTTCCGGAGGCGAGGAGGTCTGGAGCTTTATCCCACCAAATTTGCTCGAAAAGATGGGGCCGATCGCCCACAACAGTCACGCCGATCGCTCAGCACTTGCCTCGCATCAACTTTTTGTTGACGGGCCGCTGCAGGTGGCTGATGTTTGGCTCCCGGGTTCTGCTGCTACGGGAACAACGAAACAGAAAAGCGAGTGGAAGACAATCGCCGTGATGGCACTTGGAGGAGGTGGAGGAGAATTCCTCTGGAGCGCCTGTTCCAGCTGCCATTGCCCCTATTCGCCATCCAATCCATCAGCTGTCCGCTATAGTGGGACTTTCTCTGCCGCTACGCCTTATTACTGCGGCTATTATGCTCTGGATGTGACCGATAGTGTAACCACACATCAGCCCACCATGTTGTGGAATTTAAAACCTGGTTCTGCCCTTGCTCCCTATATAGGGCAGCCGTGGAGTAAAATGCAGATCGGCCGCATCAAAATTGCTGGCAATGAAAGATGGGTAGGCTTCATCGGGGGCGGCTTTGCCGGCTCCGGCCATGCAGGTAAAGGGTTTTTTGTGGTGGACCTCAAAGATGGTACCATCATATGGAGCTATACTCGTGCCCAAAACGCCGAAATGGATTTTCCTGCACCTGCCGCTCCGACCGCGCTTGACACAGACAATGACGGTTTTGCAGATACAGTTTATATGGGAGACATGGGCGGCAATATGTGGCGTTTCCGCCTGTGCCCCTCGGACAGCACCGGCTGCGGCGCTGCAAGCTATCCTAGTGGCTGCACCGAGGCAAACTGGACGGCAAGCCTTCTTTTCCGTTCCTCTGACGCAGAGAGGGGGGCGGCACTGGGTATAAATACCTCCAAGCAAATATTTACAAAGGCGGTCGTTGCAATGGATCCAGACAAGTATCTCTGGGTTTATTGGGGTACAGGTGAAAACAACGACCCGATCACAAGACCGGCCGATACCAACGATACAAAAAACAGACTTTATGCCGTGAAGGAAAATAAAACTTTCACCGGAACCTATACGACGGCAAACTTAAAAAATATCACCTCCGGTGTCTATTGTTACTCGGCAAAGACGGAAGGCTGCACGATTGCTGATTCACAAAACGGCTGGTATATAAATCTATCTACCAATCCTCTGACGATATCAGGCCCCGGAGGGCACACAATCAATAATCCTGTCGGTGAGAAGATGATTTCAGACCCGGCTCTTTTTGGCGGAATGCTCATGTTCCCCACCTACCTGCCTCAACAGGGAGAGGACACGGCCTGCGGCCAGGCCGGTCACTCCTTTTTGTATAAACTGGATTACCTCACCGGTTCCGGAAAGGCAGACGAGGGACGCAGGACAGACTACATTGGTGTAGGCGTGGGTTCTTCAGTTCTTGTTTCCTACCGGCCCGGATTTGGTGCGGCCGACATTTATGCAACGGCCAGCGGCGGCGCCGGAACCAGTGCGCTAACACAACAACTCGGTGAGGCGCCTTCGACCTCAAGTATGACAAACATCCTCTACTGGAAGGACAGACGCCTGAAATAAAAACAGGTTTCAGACTCCGCTGACGATACTGCTTGCCATGACAAGCGGCTGGTGATAAAAGCCGCTTGTCATTTTTTTATTGAAGGGGTAGCGCTTTTGGCATGAAAAAGAAAATTGCCGGACTTATTGAGAAATCTATTTCCGCCTGCGTTGCGGCCGGGCTCTGGGCGGATGATGGCCTGTCTTTCGTGGAGGTGGAAACGCCGGCGAACGAGTTACACGGTGACTTTTCCTCCAATGCGGCGATGGTGCTGGCCTCACGAGTGAAACAAAATCCGCGCTCGATCGCAGGGGCTATCCGGGACCATCTGGATGACCCGGAAGGCATATTGGAAAAAACTGAGATCGCCGGCCCCGGTTTTTTGAATTTTTTCATAAAAGATGCATTGTGGCAAAAAAATATAAAAGAAGTTTTAGAGGCTAAAGACAACTACGGCAGGAGCAATCTGGGAGGCGGGAAAAAAGTTCAGGTGGAATTTGTAAGCGCCAATCCCACAGGGCCTTTGCACATCGGGCACGCGCGAGGCGCGGTAGTGGGGGATGTGCTCGCCAATCTGCTTTCGGCCGCGGGCTATCAGGTGTCGCGTGAATATTATATAAATGACGCGGGCAGCCAGATGGACAATCTTGGAAAATCAGTTCTGTACCGCTATCGGGAAGTGTTCGGAGAAAAGACGGATTTTCCTGAAAACTGCTATCAAGGCGGGTATATCAGGGATATCGCAAAAGAGATTGCCCTGCTCGAAGGAGATATTTATCTGGAGAAAACCCCCGAAGAGGCGATTGCCTATTTCAACTCCGTCGCGGCGGAGGTGATTCTCGAGGGCATCAGAAAAGATCTGCGTGATTTCGGTGTCACGTTTGATACTTATTTCAGTGAAAAGGAACTCTACCGCAATGATGGCGTGAACAGGCTTTTGTCGTCGCTTCGTGAACAGGGCTTTATTTATTCAGACGGAGGCACCTTGTGGTTTAAAACAACGGACTACGGTGATGAAAAGGATCGTGTTGTCATTCGTCAAAATGGCGAGCCGACCTATTTTGCCGCCGATATTGCCTACCACCGCAATAAATTTTCCCGCGGCTTCGAAATGCTCATCGATATCTGGGGAGCTGATCATCATGGCTATATTCCCCGTCTCAAGGCCGCAGTTCAGGCGCTCGGCTATAACCGGGATACTCTCAAAATCATTCTGGTACAGCTTGTGAATCTGCTGCGGGCTGGCGAGCCAGTGGCCATGTCCACCCGCGCCGGAGAATTTGTCACACTGCGCGAGGTCCTCGACGAGGTCGGCAGGGATGCGGCGCGCTATAACTTCCTGATGCGGCGCTCCGACAGTCATCTTGATTTCGATCTGGAAGTGGCCAAAAAGCAGTCCAACGAAAACCCGGTTTATTACGTTCAATATGCCCATGCGCGAATCTGCAGTATTTTACGGCTGGCTGAGGAAAAAGGGATGGCCTGTCCCTCACCCGGGGATTGCGATTTCTCTCTTCTGGAGAGCGGGGAGGAAAAGACACTCATTAAAATGATGGCTGCCTATCCGGATATGCTTGAGGGGGCCGCAAAATCTCTGGAGGTGCATCGCATCACGTTTTTCTTGAATGAACTTGCGGCGGTTTTCCACAGCTACTACAATAAGGCCCGGGTCGTCACAGATGACGCGGACATTTCCTCGGCACGTCTGGCGCTGGTGGAAGCTCTGCGCATTCTTTTGAAAAACGCGCTTAAAATTCTGGGGGTCGGTGCACCGGAAAAAATGTAAAGCAAGAAGTTTGTTAAGCCGTGCATCGCAAAGCGATGCCCATGGAAAGTGCGGGACAAAAAATGGGATCTGAAAATGTGAAAAAATTTGAGATAAAGCTAGCCAAAACGGGGATCGTTGTCCTCGTTGCCGGTATGACAGTCCTCGTGTGCCTGTCCTTCATTCTGGGAGTCTCGGTAGGCAAAAACATTGATACCTATCCGGGGAAGATCGCCTCTCTTCCTAAACGGATTGTCGCCTCACTCTGGAAGCCCTCCGCCTCGCCCGCACAACACACACGTGAGACGGGTCAGGAAAAGCAGGATCAGGAAAAGGTGACGATTGATTTGTCTTTTCATAAGGATCTGACCAGTGAAAAGCCGCCGTCAATCGAGGTGGCTCCGCCCGCGGAGCCACGGCCGGAACCAAAGGAGCAGGCGCCTCCCCCGACCGAGGAAGCAGTTATCGAAGAGCTATTGAAAAAGCAGGAAGAAATTTCCCCGGAGGCCTATTCCGTGGAGAAGCCGCCGCCGGAAAAAAAAGCCGAGGCCAAACAAGCCGTACGTCCATCGACACCCGCACGGGCCGCCTATATAGTACATGTGACATCGTTGAAGGACAGAGATAAGGCAGCGGCAATAAACAAAGAGATTGCTTCCATGGGTTATACCTCAAAGGTGACGAAAGTCGAAATCAAGGGGAAGGGCACATGGTACCGCGTAATTGTGACCGGCTTCGAAAGTAAGGCAAAGGCCAGGGCGGCCGCTGATAAAATCGGGAAAAAAGTAAATGCCACCTGCGCTGTCTGGCCCGTTCACGACGGCGCGGCAGTGAAACCTTAACAGAGGTCTGAATAAATGTTTGAAAGTTTATCTGAAAAGCTCGAAGGCATCTTTAAAAAGCTCAAAGGCAGGGGAATTCTTGATGAGGAAAGCGTCGGCGCCGCCTTGAAGGAAATCCGCATGGCTCTTCTGGAGGCGGATGTCAATTTTAAAGTTGTTCGTGATTTTATCGAAGATGTACGCCTCCGCGCGATCGGCAAAGAAGTGCTTGAGAGTATCACGCCGGGCCAGCAGGTGGTTAAAATTGTTCATGAGCGCCTGGTCGAGCTGATGGGCAGCCAAAGCGCCCACATCAAATTCGGCTCAAAAATACCTGCTCCGATCATGCTCATCGGTCTGCAGGGCTGCGGCAAGACGACTACAGCCGCGAAACTTGCTTCACTTCTCTCCAAAGAAAAAAGAGTCTATCTGGTGTCGGCAGACGTTTACCGGCCGGCGGCTATGGAGCAGCTGGCCACTTTGGCGGCACAGATAAAGGCAGGATGTTTCGATGCCGGTGACCTCAAGGATCCGGTGCAGATTTGCCTGGAGGCGACCCGTCAGGCCAAAAGAGAAGGCTATGAGGTGCTCATCATCGACACGGCAGGTCGTCTGCACATCGATGATGTGCTCATGGATGAGCTAAGAAAGATAAAAGAAAGTGTCCAGCCGGCGGAAATCCTGTATGTGGCGGACGCCATGACCGGCCAGGACGCGGTCAATGTCGGCGCGAAGTTCAATGAACTAATCGGCATTGACGGTGTTATCATGACCAAGATGGACGGTGACGCGCGCGGCGGAGCGGCTCTGTCGCTGAAAGCCGTAGTCGGAAAACCGATAAAATTCGTGGGAGTGGGAGAGAAAATCAGCGCGCTGGAGGTTTTTCACCCCGAAAGGGTGGCCTCGCGCATTCTGGGGATGGGCGACATTCTGTCGCTGGTGGAAAAGGCCCAGGCGACGTTTGATGAAAAAACCGCGCGGCAGCTGGAACAGAGTCTTCGCAAAAACGATTTCACATTGGAGGACTTCCGCCAGCAGCTCAAGCAGGTTAAAAAGATGGGATCGCTAAGCGATATGATCGGTATGATTCCAGGCATGGGGAAAATCAAAGGAATC
>Ga0255347_1007880_pt1 | contig 10896 bp, 9 predicted proteins | sample wastewater_treat_2_FD_192479 | JGI IMG/M metagenome (GOLD analysis project Ga0255347, IMG submission 192479) | Wastewater microbial communities from Lulu Island WWTP, Vancouver, Canada - plant24 | ecosystem: Engineered > WWTP > Wastewater > Unclassified | place: Canada: Vancouver, British...
CACTCTCCAGCGCGATCACTTTCCGTGCGTCCGGCGCATTAGCCAACGCCTTGACGAGTGCGGCGGTATAAGCACCTGTGGTATCGCGCCGCGCGGCTGCGGCCAGGGCGCTCTGCGCCTCGGGCGTGACACGACCGCGGGAGGCGAGCGTTTTGGCGACCAGCGTATCGGCCATGTCGCTGCCAGCGATCTCCCGCAACAAACGGAAACCGGCGATTGCGGCATTTTCGTCCTGTGAGTCCAAGGCGGACAGACCGAGGTGTGCGGCTTCGGTGATGCGGCGCTCTTTGATCAGTTCAAGGGCGACCTTCTTGCCGGTGTCGCTGAAGGTATCGTACGAACGGACCACAGCGTCTTTGATCTGCTCCGTCTTGAGTTGACGCGCGCCGTCGCGGATCAGCGCCAGACGGTTCGGGGGCAAGGTTTTGAGTAGCACAGGAAGTTGCGCGGCGAAGGCAGCCGGATCCAGTCGGATCAGGGCCTGACGCGCCGCGAAGGCCACGGTGTCATCAGCATCGCTGAGGAAAGGCACGACGGCCGCGCAGGCACTCTTATCGCCGCGGTCGCCCAGCATATCGAGCAACATGACTTTACGGACCGGGTCGGTGGCAGTCGCGAGCTTGCCGGTCCAGAGTTGGGTTTCGGCGGCGCCGCCGGTGGTGCGGGCGTGGGCCAGCGCCACACCGGCGTAAGAGAGGTCGGCATCGTCGAAGGCTTGCAACAAGCGCGGGGTGCGCGCAGCCACCGCCAGTGTGGCGAGTTCGGCATTCAGCGCGGCGTGACGCGTGGGCTTGGCCGGCGCGGCTTTGGGGGCGCGGTCGTCGGTGACCGCCTGAACGGTCATGGCGGCCAACGCGGCGACGCCCGGTTTGTCGGACTTCTCAAACGCCCGGATCGCCGCCGCCTGTTGCGGTATGCCGCACCAGCGGAGTTGATCGAGGAAGAAGCAGATGACATCGGCATCGTTGGCGCGTTGCGCCGCCGCCAGCAAGGTCCCGGCGTACGCCGCGCGACTGGAAGCGCCAGCCGGGCGCATCACGTACTGGGTCAGTGCGGCGATGCGCGTGATGGCGACCGGATCGGAGGCGTAGCCGGTCTTGACCTCGGCGAGCAGCGCATCCAGAGCGGACACGCCCTGCTTGAGGAGATCGGCAAGCGCAGCGTCATTGATGGTGGCGAGCGCCGCTTGTTGTTTAGTGGCCCATTGGGCGGCTGTGTCCTGGGCCGAGACGGTCGCGGCGGCGACAAACAGGCCGAGCGCGAGTGTTGCATTTATAAGGCGGTGGTTCATGGACAATCCTCTTTTCATGCTGGAAAAAACGGTGCGGCACGGGCTTACATCTGCCACGGCGCGCGCATCTGCTGGTAAATGAAGCGATCGGCGGCCGGGTCGTTGACTGCGGTCAGCTTGGCCGGATCAAAGGTGAAGCCGCGCCCGAGGCGCATCGCGACGATGCCGAGATTGACGATCGTGCACGAGCGGAAGCCGTTGTCCTCGTTAAGCGCGAAGCGACGGCGTAGCTTGACCGACTCCACGAAATCGGTCTGCTGCGGCGCAGGCTCGGGAAGTTCGGCGATGATGGCGTCCAGATTCGGAATGTCGGACTTTAGCTTCGGCCAGACCTTGCCTTTGGGTCCCTCCAGGAACGGCACCCCCTTCATGGAGTCGTCACCATCCAGGATAATCTGGCAGCCGTCGGCATAGGTGAAGGTGATGCGGCGGAAGGAGCCGACCGCATCAGGATGCTGCGGCGGGCAATCGATCTCGATCTTGGTGGGACTGGTATCGTCTTTTTCCATCAGGTACTGGACGGGATCCAGATAGTGCTGGCCCATGTCGCCGAGACCGCCGCCGTCGTAATCCCAATAACCGCGGAAGGTGCCGTGGGTACGGTGCGGATGGTAGGGCTTGTACGGGGCCGGTCCCAGCCACAGGTCGTAGTCAAAGGTCTCGGGCACCGGTTCGGGCTTGAGGTCGACCCGTCCGCTCCAACCGAACTTGAGCGAGAAACCGGTGACGCTGCCGACCACCGCTTTGACCGGCCAGCCAAGGACACGGTTCTCCATGAGCTTCTTCAGCGGTTTGACTTCGGTGCCGAATCCATAGAAGCCGCCCATGAAGCGGAACCAGGTGTTCAGGCGGAAGATGCGGCCATTGGCCTTGACCGCTTCCTGTATGCGGCGTCCCTCTCCGATGGTGCGTGTCATCGGTTTTTCGCACCAGATGTCCTTGCCGGCCTGGGCGGCCATCACCGACATCAGGCCGTGCCAGTGGGGCGGGGTGCAGATGTGGACGATATCGACATCCGATCGCGCGAGGATTTCGCGGAAATCGCGGCAGGTGAAGATTTTACCGTAGCCGTTCTTCTCGGCCTGCACGATTCCCTCCCTGACGCGGTTGGCGTCGGGATCGCACAGCGCGACCAAGCGTGTCGGCTTGTAACCTAGGTGATTGCCCGAGCGGGCGATACCGCCGAAACCGAGCAGCGCGCGCGTGAGCTGGTTACTGGGCGCGGTCTCAGATCGCAAAATGTGGGCGGGAATGATCGTGAACGCCGATGCGGCGCCTGTCCGTTTCAGGAAGGTCCGGCGGCTGAGTGATCTTGGCATGTTCTTCTCTCCCTTTGTGTGTGTTGAGCGGGTCCTTCTAAACCCCAAACCCATGAGCCACATAGGGTAACGCTTTGCAGTGTGTTGCGCAAGCGTGGTTTTGAAAACGTTCAACGCAACGTTCAAGTGAGGAATGTACCGCCGAACTCATGCACTAATACACTAACGAACTAACAGCGTTTGCGCTTGAAGAATGGGGGGGCGTTCATTATAGTGTGAGTCAAATTGACACTGGAGCGAAGTGGCGCACATGGCATCCGGTTTTTTTGACAGATTGGTCGCGCGGATCGACAAGTTGAACCCTGAAAGCCTTCAGGCGCAGATGGTGCGTCTGGTGCGGGAACGGGGGTTTCTGGAGACTATTTTCCAGACGATCCAAGAGGGCTTGGTGGTTATCGACAACGACGGTCGTCTGCTCTATGCCAACCATGCCGCCGAGCGGCTCACGGGGTTTGATTTCGAGCGGACCAAGGGACGTTCGATCATGCGTGTCCTGCGCGACTGGGACTGGGAACACCTGTTGGAGGTGCCGGCCTCCGACAGCGGCTGGGCGCGGATGGTGACGCGCGAAATCGAGATCACCTATCCCGAACACCGTTTTATCAGCGTGTATGCCATGCCGCTGAATGAGGACGGCTTTGTTGAAAAGGGGGTTCTGGTGATTCTGCGCGATGTCACGCGCGACCGCAAGCAGGAGGCCTCGACGCTAGAAAGCGAGCGCTTTAACGCGGTCAAGCTGCTGGCGGCGGGCGTGGCGCATGAGATTGGCAATCCGCTGAATGCCCTCAACATCCACTTGCAGCTTCTGGCGCGCGAGTTGCAGGATCTGCCGGATGGTACGCGCGAGCCGCTGGCTGATCTGGTGGACGTGGCCCGCGCCGAGGTGGAGCGGCTGGATACGATCATTCGTCAGTTTTTGCGCGCGCTGCGACCGACGCAGCCGGTGATGCGGACGGAGCAGGTGACGGATGTGCTGCAGGAGACGCTGGCGCTGCTGAAGACCGAGTTTGAGAATCGCCGTATTGCGGTGTCGGTGGACATCGTGGACGCGATCCCGACGGTGCAACTCGATCGATCGCAGATCAAACAGGTGTTTTTCAATCTCATCAAGAACGCGCTGGAGGCGATGCCGGACGGCGGCACGCTTCGGATCGAGGTGAGCGCGGGTGACGTGTATGTGGATATTGCCTTCATCGATACGGGGAAGGGGATCGCGCCGGAAGAGTTGCAGCGTGTGTTTGAACCGTACCGCACGTCCAAGCAAACCGGTAGCGGACTGGGCTTGATGATCGTGCAGCGGATTGTCGACGAGCATGGCGGCGAAATTGAATTGGCGAGCAAGCCGGACGTGGGGACCTGTTTCAAAGTGCGTCTGCCGCGTTCCGAGCGGCGGGTTCGCCTGCTCACACCCCCGGCCGCCGCGAAAAAAAATAAAACGCAGACGCCGTTCGACGGCACTCCGGAAGTGGTAGGATAATGGTATGAAGCGAAATGGCAAACCGGTGGTCCTCGTTGTGGACGATGACAAGAATACGCGCGATGGCTTGCAGCGCGCGTTGCAACGTCATTACACGGTGTTGGCGGCGGAGAGTGCCGATGCAGCGTTGTCGTTGATGGGTAGCGGACAGCAGGTGGACTTGCTACTTTCTGACCTGCGCATGCCGGGCACGGATGGTCTGGGGCTGTTGCGGCGTGTGATGGCGCAGTATCCCCGCACGATCTGCATCTTGTTGACCGCCTATGGTTCGGTCGAAACGGCGGTTGACGCCATGAAGCAGGGCGCCTATGACTTTTTGACCAAGCCTGTCAACCTCGACCATCTGGACATGCTGGTGGCGCGCGCGCTCAAGTCGCGTGATCTTGAGCACCGTGTCGAAACCCTTGAGAGCCAGCTCAACGAGAAGTACGGGATGGAAAACATCGTGGGCGAGTCGGACGCGATGAAACAGGTGTTCGACATCATCCGTCAGGCGGCACCGACCCAGGCCTCGGTTCTGATCCAGGGGCCGAGCGGGACCGGCAAAGAGCTGGTGGCGCAGGCTATCCACCGCCTCAGCACGCGCGCCAAAGGACCGTTCGTGGCGGTGCACTGCGCGGCACTCTCCGCGACGCTGCTCGAGAGCGAGTTGTTCGGCCATGAGAAGGGGGCTTTCACCGGAGCCACCGTGCAACGCAAGGGGCGCTTTGAGTTGGCGGATGGCGGCACGCTTTTTCTTGATGAAATTTCCGAGATTGATCCCTCCATTCAGGTCAAGCTCTTGCGTGTGCTTGAGGAGCGCACGTTCGAGCGGGTAGGCAGCGAAGAGACGATCGAGGTCGATATCCGTGTGATCGCAGCGACCAACCGTAATCTGCGTGATGCCGTGCTTCAGGGCAAGTTCCGCGAAGACCTCTACTTCCGGTTGAATGTCGTGGACATCACGTTGCCGCCGCTGTCGGAGCGCGCCGGAGACATCCCGTTGCTGGCCAGCCGTTTCCTGAAAGAGTATAGTGAAAAGAACGGTAGGCAGATCGAGGGGATGACGCCGGATGCCCTGAATCTCCTTGAGGCCTACGCCTGGCCGGGCAACGTGCGTGAGTTGCGTAATACAATCGAGAAGATGGTGGTGCTGTCGCGTTCCGAACGGCTTACGGCGCGCGACGTTCCGGCGAATATCCGCGATGCCGTCAAGAGCGGCAGTGCCGGAGTGGCGCTCCGGATGCCGGTATTGGCGTCGGGCTCGCTGGCCGAGACAGAACGCCGCAAAATCATGGCGGTACTGGAGAAGAACGGCGGCAACCGCACACGGGCTGCGGAGGAACTGGGGATCAGTCGCCGCACATTGCACCGCAAGTTGCGTGAATACAGGGCTGCTGAGGAAAATGAAGGAAAAGGAGGTCAGTGATGGCAAGCGTATGGCGTTGTTTGGGCATGTCGTTGCTGGTTGCAGGCGCACTCTGGGCGCAGGGTTTGATTGTGTGCGGGAAGTGCGGACGCGAGGCGCGGTCCGGTGATACGGTATGCCGTCATTGCCGGGAAGCCCTGCCCAAGCCGAAGGTTGGCGCACCGCCGGCGGCTGAGCAGCCGACGGCACCGGTCGACGACAAGTCGGAGGCGGGGCGTCTGGCAGCGGGCATCGTGGAAGCGAATGTGCGTCTGGCCCGGGAGTCGGAGGCGAAGCAGCCGGAGTTGGCACTGTGCTATTATCAAAATGCTATGGCGCTGATGCGGCTCGTGCCGGTGGGGACCTTTCCAGACACTGTGAGCGAGGCAATTCTGACGGGCAGCGCGCGTGCGCTGAACCTTGTGCAGCGCGGGACGATACCTTGCAAACGCTGTAACGGCAGCGGGCGTTATCAGATCGATCTCAGCAAGGTTGATTCCCGCAAGGGGGTCAAAGCTGTTCCCGGTGTGCCCTGTCCCGCGTGCAAAGGGGCCGGCACGCTCCCCGGGCTTAAAGAGGTGTCGAAGGCTAAGATGCAACTCTTGCAGGGGCGGACAGAGTTCGAGCAGCGGCAGATGGTGGCCGGCGATGTCAAGGTCGGGCGCGTCTTGGTGCCGCCCGCGCTGGACAAGTTGCTTTCCAACCGGCAGCGCGCGCTGATTATGACCGGCATGCCGACACCCTGCCGCGAGTGCCAGCAAACGGCGCGCCAGACGTGTACGGCTTGCCGTGGAAGCGGCTGGAAACCGTGTGATTTTGAGGGGTGTACCCAAGGTGTGCTCAAAGAGACACGCCGTTCCGGCGCGCGAAAAGAGAAGCGGCTGAATGAGGAGGCGGTCAAGAAGTGTCCGCGTTGCGACGGGTTGGGAGAGATCCCATGCCCAACCTGCAAGGGCAGCCGAAGCGTGGCCTGTTCTAAGTGTGACGGCAGCGGCCTGGCACCGCGTTGCACACGGTGTACGGCGACCGGCCTAATGCCATGTAAAAGATGCAAGGGAACGGGCGATGTGAAAGGTACACCGTGCCCGGAATGCAAAGGAGAAACCCAGATGCTGTGTCCAGCATGCCGGGGGGAAGGAGCACTGTCCCGATGAGCGAAATACCCGCATTTAAATTGCCGAATTTCGAGGTGCTGGGTCTTCTGGGACGCGGCGGTATGGCGTCGGTCTGGAAGGCGCGCCAGGTCTCGCTTGATCGCTACGTGGCGATCAAAATCCTCGCCTCGTCCTTTGCCACGGATCCCGACGACGTCCAGCGTTTCCGCGAAGAGGCGCGCGCTGCGGCGCAGTTGAAGCATCCCGGCATCGTGCAGGTCTACGATGCAAACTTTTCCGATGGCGTCTATTACTTCGTTATGGAACTGGTGGACGGCTACACCCTTGGCGACTTGTTGCGGCGGAAAGGCCAAGTCGATGAGGAGGACGCCCTGATTGTTGCCGAAAGCGTCGCGGTGGCGATGGACTACGCCTGGACCCATTACCAGATGGTGCATTGCGATATCAAACCCGACAACATCATGGCTGACGCGGACGGGACGGTGAAGGTCACGGATCTCGGGCTCAGCCGCTCGGTGACACTGTTGGCCAGCGAAAGAAAGAGCAAGTCCGATGAGGTTCTCGGCACCCCCGCTTACATGTCGCCCGAACAAGTCTACGGCAGCGACAAACTGGATTGCCGCTCGGACATCTATGAGCTGGGTGCCTCGCTGTATCACATGGTCACAGGGCGCATGCTCTTTCAGGGCAAAAGCGATGACGAGATGCTGCGTTGCCATGTCGGCAACGAGCAGGCACCTGATCCGCGGAGCATTGCCAAGCATCTGGGAACCTCGTTCGCCCTGCTGTTGGAAAAAATGACGGCCAAGGATCCTGACAACCGCCATCGCGACTGGAGACTCCTGCTCGCCGATTTGAACCGTGTGCGCGCGGGGAGACCGCCGTGGCCTGCGTTGCTACCCGCATTCGGCAGCTCGATCAAACTGGATCGGTAAAATCCGGGGTGGCTGTGGAATATGGGTACATGATGCGCGGGGACGAGGTCTGGGTACGGCGGACCGCGCGCGCCGCGACGTGGTTCGCGCGGTTGCGCGGTCTGCTGGGATGTCGTGCGCTGGGCTCGGATGCGGCGTTGCTGATCGAGCGTTGCCGCGCCGTGCATACCGTCGGCATGCGGTTTGCGATTGATCTGGTGTTTTTGGACCGGGACTGGCTGGTAACGCGCGTGATCCAGGCCGTACCGCCCGGCAGGCTGATGGTGGGGGGAGGGTGGCGTGCAACGCACGTGTTGGAGAGCGAGGCCGGATGTCTCGATGTCGCCGCGCTGCGTATCGGCGAAGCGCTGATGTGGCGGCCGGACACGGCTGCGCCGGGCGTGCGCGGATCGGTGGTTTGAGGAGGGTGGCGGCATGACCGCAAGTGTGACGAAAGATCAATCATGTCAAAAAAATACATGACAGGTATGAATCGGGTTGCAGTTCTTGGTGCAGGTCTGGCGCTGGCGTTCCAGTGGCTTTATGGCGGGCCGGTCGGTCCTTGGGACCGCGCGGTGCTCTATCAGGCGCCACAGCTTTTCGAGGCTGCGGAGTTTGCCACCAACGGGGTGAAGACCGTCTTTTACGAAGGCGAGCCGTATCAGGGTCGCCCCACGCGCGTGTTTGCCTATTACGGACTTCCCGTCGGGGCCTCGCCCACAGACAAGGTGCCGGGCATCGTATTGATCCACGGTGGCGGTGGTTCGGCCTTTGTGCGCTGGGTCAAGCTCTGGAACAGTCGCGGCTACGCGGCGGTGTCGATGGACACCTGTGGGGCGGTCAGCGGAAACGCCTACGGCGAGGAGCAGAAAGGCCATCGGCGGCATGCTTGGGCCGGGCCGCCGGGGTGGGGGGGCTTTGACAACTATGACGATCCGATTACCGACCAATGGACCTATCATGCGGTGGCGGCTGCCGTGCGCGGCCACTCGCTGCTGCGTGCATTGCCGGAGGTCGATACGTCGCGGATCGGGGTGACCGGTATCTCATGGGGCGGCTATCTCACCTGCATCGTGGCTGCGGTGGACGACCGCTTCGCGTTTGCCGTGCCGGTGTACGGCTGCGGTTTTCTGGGCGACAACTCCGCTTGGCTCAACGTGTTTCAACGCATAACAAGGGTGAACGCCGAAAAGTGGCTGGGGTTGTGGGATCCTTCGGTGTATCTGCCGCACGCCAAAATGCCGTTTCTCTGGGTGACCGGCAGCAATGATTTTGCCTACCCGATGGATTCGCTCCAGAAAAGCTACCGCGCACTGAAAGCCCCCTCTACGCTCTGTGTGCGGCTGCGCATGCCGCACGGTCACGGCGCCGCCGGTGAAAACCCCGCCGAAATCCTGGCGTTTGCCGATAGCATGACACGCGGTGCCCGGCCGTTGCCAGTCTTCACCCGTGCAGCATGCGAAGTCCGGACAGCAAGAGCCGCCTTCAACGCCAACGGTCGTAAGGTCGCAAAAGCAGAACTCAACACCACGACGCATACAGGCAAGTGGCAAGAGCGCGTTTGGCAGGCCGCTCCCGTCACGGTCAACGGAAACGCATCGGCGGACGGGACGTTGGAGGCTGAACTTCCCGAAGGCACAACAGTCTGGTTTTTCAATCTTTTCACCGATGACGGTTTGTGTGTCAGCAGCCAGCACGAAGAGCGATGATGGAAGACGTTTTGCAAAACATCCGCGTGGTGCTGGTGGGTACCCTCTACCACGGCAACGTCGGATCGGTGTGCCGCGCAATGGCCAACATGGGACTACGTGAGTTGGTGTTGGCTAGACCGCGGCTTTGCGATGATCCTAGCGATGCGTCGCGGATGGCCGTGCATGCGGCTGACATCTTGGACGCGCGGCGCGAGGCCGCCACGCTGGCCGAGGCGGTGGCCGACTGTGCCTTTGTGGTGGGGACTACCGCGCGCGGCGGTCTCTACCGGCAACATGTGAAGACCCCGCGCGAGTCGGCACCGGAGTTGTTGCGACTGGCGACGAACGGAAAGGTGGCGTTGGTTTTCGGGTGTGAAGACAAAGGGCTGTCCAACGAGGAGATCGGGCTTTGTACCCATCTCATCCGTATTCCCGTGCATCCCGATTACACCTCGCTGAACTTGGCGCAGGCAGTCTTGCTCTGTTGTTACGAGTTATACAGCGCGGTGGGTTCTTATGAGCCGCCGGTGGAAAAGTCCGCGCCGGCTTCCGCCGCGCGTAAGCTCAAACTGGCGGAGATGTGGCGCGAAATGCTGCTGCGGATCGGGTTTATGAAGGAAGATAAAGCCGACCACATGATGCAGGGCGTGCAGCGGATTTTTTCACGCGGTGTGTATTCGGATGATGATGTCGCGATCCTGATGGGGGTGGCGCGACAAGCCGACTGGGCCGCGCGAAATGGCGGCGGCGTGAAGCCCAAGGGCAGTACGACGGCCTGAACGGGCCAGCGGCTTACTTGCTGCTCAAAGCTTTGCGCAGCAAGGCCTCTGTGTCGGTTATGGCGGGGTCGGCATCAAGCGCGGCCTGCACCATCTTACGCGCTTGGTCTTGCGGGAAGCCCAACTGACCGAGCGCCAGAATGACATCGCGCAGCATGGCGTTGCGGGGGTCGCCGCCGCCTGCGGTGCGCCCGGCGAGCGCCTCCAGCGGATCCACCTTGTCGCGAAGCTCCACGACGATGCGCTCGGCTGTCTTTTTGCCAACGCCGTGTACGGAGCTGATGCGCTTGACGTTGCTCTCGGCAATCGCGGCGACCAGTTCGGTCACGGTCAATCCGCTCAACACACTAAGGGCGAGCTTTGGGCCGACCCCGTTGACGTTGATCAACCTTTCGAACATCTGCTTTTCTTCGGCCTGAGCAAAGCCGAACAGCACTTGCGTGTCCTGGCGGACATGATAATAGGTCAGCAGACGGCACTTACTCCCCGTGGCCGGCAGACGGTCATAGGTGCTCAGCGAGATGAAGAGTTCATAGCCGACGCCCTGCACGTCGAGTACGACGGTGGAGGGCGTCTTTTCAGCCAGCGTGCCATGCAGAAATGCAATCATGGGGCACCCGGCACCTCAGGCATCTTCTTCCAGACGCGGGGCGTGGGTCAACACGTACTGTTCGGCTTCAGTGCACCACAGTCCGTTGTTGCGTCCGCAAATCTCGGCCAGCGCCGTGAAGTACGGGTCCTTTTCACCAAGTTTCGCGAAATCCTCGATCGCAGTCATGGGCATGGAGACGTGGGTGTAGAGCAGTTTCTTGCCGCCGGCGATTTTTGGCAGATTCTCGGTGGTCTCGGCCGCAGAGTCGATGCCGCCCACATGGGTGACCATGACGGATGGCGTGACCAAGCCCTGCGCTGCGTAGTTCATG
>Ga0255347_1007885_pt1 | contig 10893 bp, 8 predicted proteins | sample wastewater_treat_2_FD_192479 | JGI IMG/M metagenome (GOLD analysis project Ga0255347, IMG submission 192479) | Wastewater microbial communities from Lulu Island WWTP, Vancouver, Canada - plant24 | ecosystem: Engineered > WWTP > Wastewater > Unclassified | place: Canada: Vancouver, British...
CGCCTGCCATGGTCATTTCTTCCCTGCCAGAATGCCACGATTATGTCTTGGAAAAGGTCACGCTTGACAAAGACTTTGCTTATACAAGGGCAGGAAGATCATTAACTCCCCGGATCATCGTAAAAAACCAGGGCGGGGATGATGTTTATCCAGGGAATGTGCCGGTGGAAGCATGGCTTGGTGAAACTCCTTTAATTCCTGTCGTAGATAACTTTCCTCCACTTAAAGGAGGAACATCAGCCATGTTTATGCTGCGTTTCATGATCCCTCATGATATCCCCAGGCGTCCAGTCCATCTGACTATAAAGATAGATCCCTGGAATACAAGGAATGAATGCGGAGATGGAACAAATGAATTCACAACACTGTCTCTTGTAGTCATAGAAGATAAGGTAAAAAACTGGGATGACTTTTAATCATTTCTTTAGATCATACCTTCTAATCCCTTCCTCGTACCGGTATCTCTGCACCAGGATAATAATCCGGAAAAAGAGCCTTATCACATCTGATCAGTATAACCGGCTCCTGAACATGGATCTCTCAGAGTTCATCCGTTTTATTGGAGAATCCGGGTATCATGAGGAAATACATACTCTCTCACATTCATACCATGAGATAGAGCTAATAGAACAGGCACTAACCCAAAATCTTGCGAAAACTTATCGGAATATCCTGTCTATCTCACCCGGTGGGTTACGCGATCTTGCAGAACGCTACTTCACGCGGTATGACATCGAAAATGTCATGCTTATCCTGCGTGGCTGCCAGTTTCAGATACCTCCCGACAAGATAAGAGCTGTGCTGATCCCGGCAGGAATACTGGATCCGGTAAAGCTTGACCAGCTCCTGGCTATCCGGTCCGTAACAGAGATAATTAATCATCTCTCCAGCTGGACCGGTCATCATATCCTGTCATCAGGGATCTCTGGTGAGTACAAACGTGGGACCTTTGCTTCTCTTGAAAACGATCTCTATATCGCATACTACTCAAATCTCCTGGCAGATGCAAAGTCCGGCTACCAGGGGGGCGATGTCATCATTCCTCACCTGCGTTTTGAGATAGACATACAAAACATAAGAAATATCTTCAGACTTCGTGCAGGAAGCAATGTTCGAGATATCACTCCTTATATGATCCCAGGAGGGTACAAGACTCCAAATGACTTTCAAAGGTTGTACGGAATTACTGACCGGGAAGAGTTCGTCAATGAACTGTCCAATGCCGGCATCCTGGCATTGCTGACAAAGGCGCTCGGAACTCTGCGATGTGATAAGAGTGTCTGCGATACCGATGCTGCAGAGTTTATTTGGAGTAGATGGGCAGCTCATAAAACTCCCCTCTATACCATCGTGCTTGCGGTAAATACCATGTTGCTTCATCATCTTGATGGCCTTGCCAGGCGTCACCAGTTTTCTGTTCTGCCTATCATCTCCTACCTTGAACGAAAAAAGTATGAAGTGATGAATCTGCGGGCTATCGCAAGAGGAAAACAGTTTGGAGTAAACCCGGACTTTATCAGGCAGCACCTGGTGATATGAGATGCCATACCTTCGCGATGTCAGGCCTACAAAATCTGAGTTGCTTATTTTAAAAACAAGGTTAAAAATTGCGATAAAATCACATAAAACCCTGCAGATGAAGCTTGACGGGCTTATAATGGAAGTGACAAGGCTTTCTCCAAACGTCAAGGCTGAATATGAGCTCCTGATTGCCCGTCATCGCAGGGTTAGACATCTCCTGGCCCCTGCATACATGATTGAAGGTATGCTAAACCTTACTATTGCAGCATATTCGGTCGAGTCAAAGACAGAAATTGAACTTTCCGAAAAGAATCTGTTTGGTGTCCGTGTGCCGGTGATAACCGGAGATAATGTCAGAACCGATCTCACCCTTCGTGGATATGGCCTTTTGGGAACTTCAATGGTTATTGATGATCTTGCTGATGCTTATGAGGGCCTGGTAGATGCAATTATAGCATATGCAGGTAATGCAGCTGCGCTAAGTCATCTTTTATTGGAGATAGAACGTATCAACAGGAGGGTCAAAGCACTGGAACACGTTGTCATTCCTTCGCTTGAGCAGTCGATAAAAACCATCTCTGCAGCCAGGGAAGAACTCGAACGGGAAGAACAGACAAGACTCTTTCACGTGAAAAAAAGGAGAAGATAGACCTGTTATCGTCGATTAGATCTCATCGCAGGGAAGGTACCGGCCTGCACACACGATATATTGTCTCTTATCACTACCGGTTACAAGGGTGAAATAGGTCTCTTTATAAAAAATCCCTGTTTCAAGAGGATTTGAGTACGAATAACGAACTGAGCCATGACCCTGCTTTAATGCATTTGTAACGATCTCATCCCTGAATTTCTTTCCTGATACATCTGTTTTTCCTGAAAAATTCGTTCCGGCAAGTTCTGGCTGGGCTGCATTTGCAATCATGTCAACTCCTGTACTAAAAATGAACACATATAATGAAGGATCATTTCTGTCAATGTATGGATGCCGCCCGCTTTGGATATCTGCAATGGTTCCTGTTGCATCCCGGCTCATCGCATCAGCCGTCAGGTTTACAAGATTAGTTACCTGCTCCATGGTCTGCGACTTCTCTGTACATCCAGGGCCGATATATTTTCCTACAATCTTTTCATAGGTAGTTATTCCGTCTATCTTGCGGTCTTTTTTCATTGCATCCAGTTCAGCCTGGAAATTTTCAATAATTTCAGGGTCAGAGTTCAGATTGAATGCTATATAATAAGGAAAATTGCCTAAATTGTCCAGGATGAAAAAAGAATCCGGATCTTCAGCGATGGTCTGAATGATGCTCTCTCCTGGATACTGGCCATATATCCAGACATCTGATGTTTCGTCTACCAGCCGTTGTATAGCTTCAGCAGGGGTTGTCACCTGGAAGATCTTCTCCTCCGGTATTCCGGCTTCCAGGCCTTTATAAAATCCGATATCATCTTTGATAGCGACTGCACGGAGGTCTTTATTGTCAGGTCTCTCTGTCTTCAGGGACTTGTTTTCAGCGAAAAAGACAAGTGGACATTGCATCAGGGGTCCTGCCCATCTGAAGAGTTTTTCACGTTCAGGTGTTCGCACTATGGAAAATATCCCGGTATTGTTGTTTTCCTGAACCATCCCGTATGCATCAGACCAGGCCATCAGGTTGATATCTTCGTCTTTAATCGTAATGCCTGCCCTTTCATAGGCGGTCTTTAAGAGGTCCACCGACAGCCCTGATGGGACACCATTTTCCAGGTAACTAAATGGCGGATACTCTTCGGTGAAAAAGGTCATCTCTTCTGGAACTGGTGCAGCCATGGAGAGGGATGAAACAAGAAAAATACATAGCGTAAAAAGTGTTCCTGTCTTAATTAATCTAATCATATTTTTCAATTCTCCTTCCTGTGATAAATAAACATTTGTCAGACCAGGGGCTTAGGGCATCTCTCACCTGATACAGGAAGATCTGCATGGGTTGTAAAGAGCGGGTAATCTATTGCAGCCATCCGCAGGAGAATCAGGTGTTTTCCAGCGGGTGTAAGAGCATAGACTGGCACTGAGGATCCTGCCTGAAGTACGGCATAAGGCCCGCAGATCTCACGGACAACACTTGAGGCACAGGCGGTGACAATATCTGTGTATTGCCTGACCATCTCTGCATCCCCAGCCGAATAGCCTGTGGTATGCACAGCTATAATAATGGCATCAGGATCATGTTCCCTGACTCTTTTTGCATCTTCTGGATCATGTATTGTCACGACCAGGTGTTCATGCCCGGCATTTTTTGCTGCAAATACACCTGCAAGAGGATCGAGGGATGCATTAAGGGGATCAGCAACGATTCCTCCACCTTCGATTATTCTATTGATGACTTCTGGTATTGGAGTGGTGCGGATAAGTCCTGACATGCGTCCTCCAATTCCCTGTGCCATATCAGGTCTGGTCACAACAACGGTCCCTGCGCCATCACAGGCGATGACCGCCGCATCGATAAACCTGCTTTTTAGTGATGTGCTGATGACTTCAGATGCCCCGAATCCGACGAAAATCTCCTCTGAAGTAAGCTCCCTTAAGGGAGTGCACATGCCATAAGAATCAATCCGGTTCTGGACATTATCTCTTACTGCCTCTGGTGTTATTTCATCGACCGGGCAGGCAAACCGGCGTGCAAGCGGGCAGCTACTTATTCTGGGCATGCCAACATCCACTACTCTGCCATCCCTGACGACAACCCTGCACTTTCCTACAGCTTCTATAATATGTTCGTCCATGGTTAATCCCTGAATTGTAAAAACACAACTCCTGCTCCTAAAATTACAACTAATGGGAAAAGTCCTGATTTTTCAGTTGGAACCGGCGTGGGAGGTGTGGGAAGTGGCGTTCTCCTCTGAATTGGGCTTATCTCCTCCTCATCTTCAGTATCATCATTCTTCTCATGCACAATCTCACCTGATCCGGCGTCTGGCAGGCCGGTAACGCTCGAAACCAGCGTTGGTGCTGGTGTGGGAGTATTCGTGGCGGTTGTGGACTCTGGTGCAATATTTACCATTGTTAGGGTTTTCAGGCTGATGTTGTCGATATATCCTTCGGCTTTTCTTCCATTTTGCCCTTCACCTATTGAAGTCAGGAACAGGTGAGTAAAGTCCTCCATTTTACCGGTAACCATTACAAAGTGGCTGAATAAGGGGGTGTTGTCACCAGGAGCAGTGACAGTCATGCTGACGCGGCTCTCTCCAGTGTACCAGGCAAGCCTGATATGGTACTCCTCACCGTCCGAAAATCGCACGGTGTTTCCACCATAATTCCCTTTTCCTGGGATAGAAAATGTCTGTGAGCGAAGGTTCTCTTTTGTTATGGCAGTAAGTGCAAAAGCCTTTTCGCCATTCTGATTATAGAGCTCTGCAATGATTGTCGATCCTCTCTGGCTGTCATATCCTTCAGTTCCTATCCCGAACCGAAATGAACTCTTCTCTTCAGTCAGGACAGGGTAAACGTCAAATTCAAGTGTGAACGGCCCGGCGTGAGGTTTTGAAAGAGGAATACATGCATAAGATCCTGTGCCTCCTGTTATCTGGTAATGGTACCGCCCTGACTTTTCATCATGGTAAAATGAAGACGGACTATTAGTCTCCCATCCTTCTGCATTGGAAAAGTCTGTTTCATATAATGTTGTATCTGCAATGACACAGCCCGCTTGGGCAATCACCAGTAAAAAACCTATTAATGAAAATAAAAGTCTGTGATCTGGCATACTATTGTATCTATGATATCGGATGCCAGGAATGAAAGGTTGCCGATTACCCGGCTTTTTCACCCCATAGTCAGTTCGGCAATTCCACCCTGGAAGTTCATGCTCTGGGCCGATCTTTGGTAAAAGAACCTGTTGTCTCTGTCGGGCCCAATCCCGGAAAAGGTGAACCTTGGGCTTTCAACATACTGGTAAGGCTCTGAGTTAATGTATAAGACTTTATATGGATCTCCCTTTGGAATGATAATATTCATCGTTGATGAAAAACTGTCAAACCCTCCGATAGAGAAGCTGTTAACCGGCCCCCGTGCAATGGTTTCTCCATTCTTGACAAGGGTGATATCGTTGAAATTAAACGCGGTAAACCTGTTCTTATCGGTGGATATGGTTCCATCTGTGGATCCTGATCCATAGATGAGCTGGATCATGTCCCCAGGTTCGAAATTGTAGATCTTACCGGCAATCTTCATGGAGCTTGCAGGGTCTGTTACCCTGAGCCTGATATATCCATCAGGGACCAGCGCACCGTTGATACTTCCTGCCAGGTATACATCCATGAGAGTTGGAGCTGTTACATTGATCCCGGTCTCCTGTGAGTACTTATCTGTTCCATATGCATTGGTGATCCGCAGCGTCACATTATACCGACCGGCACTCTGGAAGATGTGGACAGGATTTTTTTCAGATGACTGGGTCCCGTCGCCAAAGGACCATTCCCAGTTCTTTGGGTTGCCTGTTGAGAGATCAGTAAACTGTACGGTCAGGGGCGCCTGGCCCCCGGCAGGTTCAGCCAGGTATTTTGCAACCGGTGGTGATCCAATGGTGATAAAGTCTCCTGCTGTACGCCGGTTAGAGCCATAGTCATTTGTTACAAGAAGACTGACCGTGTAAGTTCCTGGAACAAAGTACGTATGGACCGGATTTTGCAGAGTAGAAGTAGCCCCGTCACCAAAACTCCATAGATAGTCTGTAACCTGTCCATAACTTAAATCATGGAACGTAACCGTCAGGGGTGGATCTCCAACCCTGGGTTCTGCGGTAAAGTCACTGATTGGTGGCTGGAATGGATTTGCATCCTTAAGATTGACAGGTATGTTTGTTGGAAGCGGTGTCGGCGTCACTGGCAGCACCATCTCAACCGGAAGAGGAGTTGCAGATACAACCGGCGGAGGATCAAGTCTTGTCTTGTCAATCAGGAGACTCTCCCCTTTGTTGGTCACATAATAAATCTCAACCAGTCTTGGAGCATCCGGTGCCGGATAAAAAAACTGGATCCTCTCACCAGCTGACCATGGCCATGAACCCCCCATAAAGTTCATGTTAGTGTTTGGCTGGACATCTCCATTCACCTTGATGATAAGACGATCAGACAAGAATGAATCCCCCTCAATATGCTGCATCACGATGGAGTCGCCCTCCCCTTCAATACTAATTTTAGCCTCTGGTATCCGTTCTGGTATCGGATTCCAGACAACCAGGATAACACCCAGTAGAAACAGCACAACCATAACCGCTGTCATGGCCATGATCGTCTGTATCTGTGTCATTGCACGTTCTTTTCTCATTTCCAAACCCATCCGGTTTCTGCATCTGTCTGCAGCTTAATCTGACTGCTTATTTATGGATTTATCTTCGATTTATAAATATTCAAAAAGGGGTGGTGACCTCGTAAGACTCAATACCACCCCTGAAGGAAAATCCTGCCCCATCCTGAATACTGAATAATAATTTCCCTGTTGAGTCTGTCCCTGCATTATGCAGAGTTATCATCTGACCAGGGCTTGCAACAATTGATGGAATTCCATTCACAAGTCCTTTAAGACCTGGTTCTCTGGCGATAATCCTGAAAGTGATGTCTGACGATGCAATCTGTTCATATTGGTTGATATTGATGTTTGTCAGCCACCCGGTTTCATATTCCTCTCCATTTATCCAGACTGATACATTATCAAAGTTGAACTGGATGATTGCATTGTTTATTATGGAGATGGACCCGGTTCCACCATTATTAATCATAATACTTACAAGGTCGCCCTTTTCAAGATAGTGATCCCTGCCACCTATCCTGATGATCATTCCAGGGCCCTTGACAGTGAAGAACAATACTCCTCCTGCATCAATGTTTGCAGTCCCGGGACCTGAAAGGAGCACGTCCTGCCTGTCAACCGGTAACACGGTGATCTCTTTTACTGGAGAGTCTGATGACTCACCAGGATCGCAAAATACCAGATCAAGGCTTGCCATGTAAGTTCCTGGGAAAGGATAGGTATGTTCAGGGTACCTCACATTGGAAGACATACCGTCGCCAAAGTCCCAGGAACGGTTTTGTGCACATATCTGCGTCTGGTCTGCAAACTGAACCGTCAATGGCTGAATGCCTGATGTCGGTCTGGCATCAAACCTGATCAGGGCCTTATCTGCAAAACCATCAAACGGGATCTGCCAGTCTGGTTCTTCCTGTGGATGTGGAACCAGGATCTCCGGTGTTATGATCGGTTCAGGAGTTGGTTCAGGTGTAGGAGTTGGTGTAGGGGTTGGAGTTGGTTCTGCACCAGTTGAATAAATGAGATTTTCTCCATCTCCTTTGGTGTAAATGACCGCAATAGTTGCAGGTTTTTCATACCCTGACGTATCAATTTTGAGGACAGTTCCCTGCTCCCATGGCCAGTTCATGCCCCCCATCAGCATGATCTTTCCCATTGGAATTTCAGCGCCCCCTAAAGTGAACCGCAGGTCTTGTTCCTGAAGAACAGGGCCTGATTCATAGTACAAAAACAGGTCTTCTCCAGACTGGCTTGGTGTCATCACCACTTCAGGCGGCCCTGAGGGCATCAGTATTGGTATGACGAAAACCGAAGCAACAATTATCGCTGCAATGGCTACAACTGCAGCAATAATCAGACGGATATCGATCTCGATCTCATGCGCTACAGGTTCTTCCGATTCATCCAGGTCCCCTCGTTCTTCCGATTTATCCAAATCCCCTGGTTCAGGTTTTGTTTCTTTTATGCTCTCGTCCACTTCGGACAGTATTTCCTCTTCCGGCTCATCCAGTTCCAGGTCAAATTGGTCGGCCGTCCCCTCATCATCGAGGAGTTCGAGCATATCCTCTTCTTCATTCATCATATACCTCCGTTCCGGACACCGGGGGCTCACATCCCACAAACAGGTCAGATATCTGTATGATACAATTATCCAATATATTATATAAAAGATAGTATTTGTTTCTGAACTGTGGTACAGGAGAAAAAATGGTCATGGATTTTCCATGACTCATACATGCCTTACAAATTTGTTGCAGTCACGAACCCTGATATCATTCAGATAGTGGATTGCTGTCTCGTTCTTTGGATTTATCTTTGTAGCTTCCTTAAAGAATTTTTTCGCCTCACAGAAATCTTTCATCTGGTACAGGACAAAACCTTTGGCAGCAAATAAATCATCAATGGACTCCTTTTGCATTGTCTCCACCGGGATATCTTTTACCAGTTCCTGGATGTCAGCAAGGACTTCATTTGCCCCTTTATAATCCTCTGCATCAATAAGACTCTGGGCCTTTGTACAGATACTCTCAATTTCAGCAGAATTTTTATTCATCTCCCGCTCAGGATGGTCGGTTAGGGAAGGAACTTTGGCCGGGTTTTTTGTTTTCTCCGGAGGGCTTTCTTTCTCTTTCTTCTGTCCGTTTTTACTGCCACCTTTCTGTGCGATATGACTGTATATCCGTTCGATCTCCTTTGCATCATCCTTGTTGGTGCAGGTCTCTTTTGCCTTGCTTAATATCTCAAGTGCCTCGTCGCCCTTACCTATATTAAATAGTGCAATGCTTTTCAGGAATAATGAACGGTAATCATCTGGTGACTGCGACAGCATCTCATCAAGACGGGTTATCGATTCAAAGTATTTTCCCTGTTTTATCAATGCTTTTATCTTCTGGTGATTTCCTGAAGGTGATGTGGCGACCTCGGTGATGACATTTTCCGGTTCAGGAGCCGTGCCTGGCAAAGCCTTCTCCTGTTCTGATTGTTTTGTCGCCTCTTCCTCCGGCTTGACTTCAACGATATTCTGTTTAAAAGAGATTGTTGTCTCTTTCTTTGCCATGTCAGATTCTGGTTTAACCAGGACCGTGACCGGGGTGGAAGATGCACTGATATCTGTTATATGATATGATCCCTGCTCTGCGGTGATATCCGGGGCAGTTTCAACCATGATTTCATGTTCATTCATGTCCATTGGAGCAGAACCCAGTCCGCCAGCTTCAACCGCCCTTTGCATCCCTTCGTGGGTCTCCGGATGAACAACTTGCGCTTCTCCTGCCATGGGTGAAACCCCATGGACCTGGGCTGAAATATTTAACCGGTAGGGATCTGGCGCCTGGGGTGGCGCAAGCGGAGGGGATGAAGTGGGGGCTTTTTCTCCTGCTCCGGCCCCACCCGGCTTAGGAGCAGGTGCTACGTTTTTTTGTGCACCGGGAGAAGCAGCAGCTCCTTCATCCCCCTTCTCCGGAAGGGCTGGCATGGAATATGTCACAAGATGGTTTAGCATCTCCTGGTAACGCAGGTTATCAATTTCACCTTTGGCATATCTCATGAAAAGAACTGAAAGTGGAGGGGTATGAGGATATGCAGGGATATCTTTCATTAATACATCTATCTTCTCCTCAAACTCTTCTGTCTCTATCACCCCTTCTGCATATCTTAAATGGACAACTCTGAGCGGAGCGCTCTGCTGATAATTGCTGATATCATTGAGAAGATGTGAAATTATCTCCTTGTATTCCCCGATTGATATCTCACCATTTGCATAACGCTCAGATGCAATATTTAGTGACGGTACCTGCTGGAACGAGATATTTTTTAAAAAACATGAGTAAAATTCATTATACTCTGCAGTATCTATCTCTCCACGTGCATATCTCACCTGAACAATTGACAGCGGATCTTCTTCGGTCATATGCCATCCCACCTTGATATCGGTATATCTTTAAACATTATAATGTACAATGACAACAGGTTTCTGAAAGTCGAATAAAATTTTATAAGGTAATGTATTCACTGTAATCCTTGTAAAAATTACCGGTTTGCCTCTTCTTATATGCGCGCAGTTATAGACTTTCATTTACGTATCCTCCACACTAATATCCCCTGAATAGTAAATTTGCCATGAACAGGATCTGCCAGGATCAGGTAAACTCCCGGCATGAACTGCCCGAAAAAATTATTCCATGTGATCCTGCTCATGCATCATTATCCACATCTTCGTCCTGCACGCCGGATTCTTTTGCAGAATCATCCCTCTCATCCTCTGTCAAAGCATCTTCTCTATTCTTTGCCCTTACCCATCCAGCCAGCGCTGCAATAAGTCCTGCAACACAAAGGCCAAGGAGTATTCCAAAACCAAGCACCACGGAAGGTTCTCTGGCAGCCAAAGCAAATCCCGGCATGATTTCGTCACCAGGACTTAAATTCGCTGATTTAGTAGCATGCTCATGGATTTCCTTCGTGAAAAGGGGAGCTCCGGTTTCAATGGGCATCGTGCCTGGTACCTGTTTCGTGGTCGGGAGGATCTCTGTTGGTGTTATGTTCATGGTCAATGCAGGAGATGGTGTGATAATTACCGGTTCTGATACCTGAAG
>Ga0255347_1007888_pt1 | contig 10882 bp, 7 predicted proteins | sample wastewater_treat_2_FD_192479 | JGI IMG/M metagenome (GOLD analysis project Ga0255347, IMG submission 192479) | Wastewater microbial communities from Lulu Island WWTP, Vancouver, Canada - plant24 | ecosystem: Engineered > WWTP > Wastewater > Unclassified | place: Canada: Vancouver, British...
TCCTTTTGGTGGTGATGAACAAATCGCATTTTCACCAGATGGTAAAACTCTAGCTTATACTTCTAAAAAGCTTTGGGGTAAAGATGACGCTGTCAGCACTAATTCAGATATTTATTTGTATGATGTAGCTTCAGGGAAAACTATGAATCTTACCGAAGGTATGAATGGATACGATAATGATCCTGTTTGGTCGCCCGACAGTAAAAAATTAGTATGGCATAGCATGGAAACTCCGGGCTACGAATCTGATCGTAATCGATTGTTTGTATACGATTTCGCAACGAAAGAGAAAAAGGAGCTAATCACTAATTTTGATTATAATGTTGATGCGGTGGAGTGGACAGCAGATGCTAAGATGTTGTATTTCTTATCTCCAATTAATGCCACACATCAGGTGTTTTCTTACGATTTAAATCCGAAGGCTAAAACGCCAATTAAACAATTAACGTTCGATCAAGCCGATTATAATGAACTAACGGTATCGGGTATGGGAAAAACAACTTCAGTTGTTACTTCACGTGTCGATATGTCAATGCCGTCGGAATTATACACTATCAATATTGTTTCTGGAGCTGCTACAAGAATCACTAAAGTTACTGACCCTGTTTGGGGAGGTGTAAAGAAATGTAATGTGGTGAAACGAATGGTGAAAACTACCGATGGCAAAGAAGAACTAGTTTGGGTTGTTTATCCTCCAGACTTTAATCCTGCGAAAAAATATCCGACATTATTGTTTTGCCAAGGTGGACCTCAAAGTGTTGTAAGCCAATCGTTCTCTTATCGCTGGAATTTTAGCTTGATGGCAGCAAATGGTTATATTGTAGTTGCACCTAATCGCCGTGGATTGCCTTCTTTTGGAGAAGAGTGGAATGATGAGATTAAAGGAGATTGGGGCGGACAAGCGATGAATGACTTGTTGTCGGCAATTGATGATGTAAGCAAAGAGCCGTATGTCGATAAAGATCGTTTAGGCGCTGTTGGAGCGAGTTTCGGGGGGTATAGCGTGTATTGGCTAGCCGGACATCATAATAAGCGATTTAAGGCTTTTATTTCGCATTGCGGTGTGTTTAATTTGGAGTCGGAGTTTTTATGCACGGAAGAATTGTTCTTTGCAAATCACGATATGGATGGTCCTTATTGGAATACGCCTCAGCCAAAAAGCTATCAGCAGTTTTCTCCAAATCGATTTATTAAGAATTGGGATACTCCAATTTTAGTTATTCATAATGAAAAGGATTTCCGTGTTCCGCTAAATCAAGGAATTGAAGCTTTTACTGCTGCGCAGATGAATAATATTCCTTCTCGCTTCTTGTACTTCCCCGATGAAGGTCATCATGTTCTGAAACCGCAAAACAGTATTTTGTGGCAGCGTGTTTACTTCGATTGGTTAGATACTTATTTGAAGAAGTAATAAAAGAAAAGGGTCGACTATTTAGCCGACCCTTTTTTAATTTCCTTCTTTTGCTTGTTCCTCACTTAGGTGAGTAATAATCTCTTTATACATATCGTTCATTACTTCCGGATGTGATTTGTACCACTCGAAACTTTCCTTGAATTGCTCCGGCGTGATCTGATGTTTCTGAAATACTTCTTTGTAATATCCGTATGCAATTTTTCGAGTGCTATCAGAGTAGTTTAAATTTTTTAATTGGATGGTCGCTTCCGTATAATGTACATCCGATAATACTTCTATCATCTTTTTTTGAGGCATGATGTTCAAAGGAACTTCTTCCTTTTCTCGCGAGCAGGATGATAACATTATCATTCCCGATACTATAAATGTTTTTAAAAAAGTGTTCTGCATTTTATCGATCAAATGTTATACGTTGCCCTTTTATACTTTCATCAAATTTCCCGCTGGAATAGGCTAAGTGCCCATTTACAAATGTTGCTTCTATCCCTGCTGAAAATCTATGTCCTTCAAATGGCGACCAACCACATTTATAAAGGATGTTTTCTTTTGTTACTGTATTTGGTTTGTTTAAATTAACTAATACTAAGTCGGCAAAATATCCTTCTCTGATAAATCCTCTTTCTTTAATTTGAAAGCAAATAGCCGGCGAATGACTCGTTTTTTCTACAACTTTCTCAAGCGAAATCCATCCTTCTTTAACAAAGTCGAGTAGGGCAGGTAGTGCATGTTGTACTAATGGTCCGCCCGAAGGACAAGATCCATATTTCTGCATTTTTTCTTCTATCGTGTGCGGAGCATGGTCTGTTGCAATTACATCAATTTTATCGTTTAATAATGCCTTGCGAATTAGTTCTCGATCATTAGCTGTTTTAACCGCAGGATTCCATTTGATCCATCCTTGCTTCGTCTTGTAATCTTCATCACTAAACCATAAATGATGAATGCATGCTTCGGCAGTAATTCTCTTTTCTTTCAACGGAATATCATTTCTGAATAGTTCAGTTTCAATTCCTGTTGAAATATGTAATATATGAAGTCTTGTATTGTGCTTTTCGGCTAGTGATTTCGCTAATGATGATGATTTGTAGCAAGCTTCTGCATTTCTAATAATGGGATGTTCTTCCATCGGAATCTCATCGCCATATTGCGCAATTGCTTTCGCTAAATTTTCTTTAATTGTTTTTTCATCTTCACAATGTACCGCAATTAATGTTGGCGCTTCAGCAAATAATTTGTTCAATACATGACTATCGTCTACTAACATGTCGCCGGTACTCGATCCCATAAAGATTTTTATGCCACAAACATTCTTTGGATCAGTCTTAATTACTTCCTCGAAATTATGATTCGTGACACCCATGAAAAAGGAGTAATTCGCAAGAGAACATTCCGACGCTCGGTCATATTTTTTCTGTAGCAATTCTTGTGTGATTGTCTGCGGATTGGTATTCGGCATTTCCATGTAAGTGGTAATTCCTCCCGCTACAGCAGCCTTTGCTTCAGTGTAAATTTCTCCTTTGTGTGTTAACCCCGGTTCGCGAAAATGTACTTGATCGTCAATCAAACCAGGAAGCAAATGCAAATTTTCTCCGTTGATTTCAGAATAATTTTCTGGAGTTGAGGCGATGTTCCCAATGCGCTCAATTCTCCCGGATTTAATACAAATGTCGGTATGGCGAATGATTCCTTCATTCACTATACCGACATTGCGAATTATCGTTTTCGACGACATTTTTTAGTTTTTTGGAAGTTCTCCCACCATTGTTAACGGATCTACCCATTCATCAAATTGTTCTGATGTTAAGTATCCTAATGCAATAGCAGTTTCTTTTAATGTCTTACCTTGCTTATGTGCAGTTTGTGCAATCTCAGCAGCTTTGTAATATCCAATATGTGTATTTAATGACGTTACTAGCATCAATGAATTGTTAAGGTTATTCTTGATGTTCTCTTCTATTGGAGCAATTCCAATTGCACATTTATCATTGAATGATACACATACATCACCTATTAATCTTGCAGAGTGAAGGAAGTTGTAAATCATTACTGGCTTGAATACATTTAATTCAAAATGTCCTGTTGCTCCACCAATGTTTATGGCTACATCATTTCCCATTACTTGTGCAGCAACCATTGTCATTGCTTCGCATTGAGTAGGATTAACTTTTCCTGGCATAATCGATGATCCCGGTTCGTTATCAGGAATGAAAAGTTCTCCAATTCCACAACGTGGTCCCGATGCTAGTAAACGAATATCATTTCCGATTTTCATTAAACTAACTGCAACGGTTTTCAATGCTCCATGTGCTTCAACAATCGCATCATGCGCAGCTAATGCTTCAAATTTATTTTCTGCAGTGATAAATGGTAACCCCGATAGTTTAGCAATGTTCATCGCTACGTTTTCAGAGTATCCTTTTGGTGTGTTGATGCCTGTTCCTACTGCCGTTCCTCCTAATGCTAATTCTGCTAAATGTGGAAGCGTATTTTCAATTGCGCGGATGCCATGTGTTAATTGAGAAACATATCCGCTAAGTTCTTGTCCGAGAGTTAACGGAGTCGCATCCATTAAGTGTGTTCTTCCAATCTTAACAATATGCATGAATTCTTTCGATTTCGCTGCAAGTGTATCTCTTAGTTGACGTAATCCTGGTAAAGTGCATTCCATTAAAATACTATAGGCTGCAATATGCATCGCTGTCGGAAAAGTATCGTTCGATGATTGTGATTTGTTTACATCATCATTCGGATGAACTGCCTTCTTTTCATCCATTAAATTACCGCCTTGTAAAACGTGAGCACGATAGGCAACAACTTCGTTAACATTCATGTTGCTTTGTGTTCCCGATCCTGTTTGCCAAACTACTAACGGAAATTGATCAGCTAATTTACCTGCTAATATTTCATCACATACTTGTCCTATTAAATCACATTTCTCTTTTGGTAAAACTCCTGCTTCAAAATTTGTTATCGCAGCAGCTTTTTTAAGTATCGCAAATGCACGAATAATTTCTTTCGGCATCTTGTTTATGTCTTGTGCAATTTTGAAGTTTTCTATTGAGCGTTGTGTTTGTGCTCCCCAGTAAACATCCGCAGGAACTTGCACTGTTCCCATCGTGTCTTTTTCTATGCGGTAATTCATTGTATGATTTTTTTGTCTTAATCTTTTTACTTTTTGTTTTATAAGACTAAGGTATTTTGTTTTTTAACTTTTGTAATCTATTCGAAGTAATAACATGTATTGCTATTTAACTCTCAATCGCGTAAGCCCAAACTCTTCAAGGCAAACCGGCTTTGCCGAACCAAGAACCAAGAACCAAGAACCAAGAACCAAGAACCAAGAACCAAGAACCAAGAACCAAGAACCAAGAACCAAGAACCAAGAACCAAGAACCAAGAACCAAGAACCAAGAACCAAGAACCAAGAACTCCTACACCAACTCCGAATTCTCCATCAAAAACGCTTTGATGAATTCATCAATCTCTCCGTCTAATACTGCTCCGGTATCCGATGTTTCGTAATCTGTGCGATTGTCTTTTACTAATTTATAAGGATGTAGTACATAACTTCGTATCTGACTTCCCCATTCAATTTTTTTCTTATTGCTTTCTGTCGCTTGCTTGGCTTCGTTTCGCTTTCTTAATTCGAGTTCATACAATTGTGAGCGTAACATTTGCATCGCTCTTTCTTTGTTTCCTCCTTGCGTACGTTCTACCTGACAAATAACTACTATCCCTGTCGGATGATGCGTTAATTGTACCTTGGTTTCAACTTTGTTTACGTTCTGTCCGCCAGCTCCTCCAGACCTAGATGTCTGTATCGATATATCAGCATCTTTAATTTCGATGTTGATCTCATCATCAATTAACGGATATGCATATACCGATGCAAAGGATGTATGCCTGCGTGCATTCGAATCAAATGGTGATATCCTTACTAGTCGATGTACTCCATTTTCACTCTTCAAATATCCATACGCAAAGTTTCCTTCAATTTCGTAGGTCGCCGATTTAATTCCGGCGCCATCTCCATCTTGATAGTCGATCTCCGTTACTTTGTAATTGTGTCGCTCGGCCCATCGTAAATACATCCTTAGAAGTATCGATGCCCAATCCTGACTCTCTGTTCCGCCAGCTCCTGAGTTGATAGTGAGTACTGCACTTAATCGGTCTTCTTCTCCACTTAACATGTTTTTGAATTCCAATTCTTCTACCAACTTAGTGGTGGTAGCATATGCAGCATCTACTTCTTCTTCTGTGGCTTCTCCTGCTTTTTGAAAATCGAATAGTACAGAAAGATCTTCAACCGACGATGATACTTCTTGAAAAGCATTCGTCCATTCTTTCTTTAAATTAACATTTTTTAAAATCTGCTCCGCACGCTTCGGGTCATCCCAAAAATCGGGCGCATGTGTCAGTTGTTCTTCCTGCGCAATTTGTTGAAGTCGGTTATCGACGTCAAAGATGCCTCCTCAGAGCATCCCTACGGTCAGAAAGTTCTTTTAATTGCTCTTGTATCATAATGGTCGCAAAAGTACGAAAAAATGCCTGCAAGCACTTTTATCTTCTTGATTTTTGAAGGAGATTTTTGTGCTTTTTGTCATTTTTTGTTTTCGGATCTTCCTGCTGCAATTTTTGCGATTGTCTCCAACAAAAAAAAGGCTGCCCCGTTTCCGAAGCAGCCTTTCTGTATTTTATTTTAATTATTTTACTATGCTAAATTCTGCACGACGGTTTTTAGCTTTATTGCTTTCTGTCGTATTCGGCGCAGCTGGCTTGCTGTCTCCGTTTCCTATCGTATTTACTCTTCCGGCATCAACTCCTTTCGTTACTAAATATGCTTTTACTGCTTCTGCACGTCGTTGAGATAATGCTGTGTTGTTTGTAGCATCTCCAACATTATCCGTGTTTCCGTCAATTAAAATTCGGTAGTTGGTGTTTTTCTTCAATAAACTTGCCAGCTTGTCAAGATTAGCATTGTACATTTTGCGTACAATGTCTTTTCCTGTTTCAAAGTAGATGATCTTAACCGTTTTGTTGAATGCTTTAATGTCGGCTTCTGATACCTCAGGACATCCTTTGTTGCTAATTGAACCTGCTACATCCGGACAATTATCGTCTTGATCCGCTACTCCGTCTCCGTCTTTATCCGGACAACCACCCATCTTGATTGTTCCCGGTACTGTAGGACAATTATCCGATGGATCAATTATTCCGTCTCCGTCAGTGTCAATACATCCTAAAAGTTCTTTAACTCCTTTTACATCCGGACATTTATCTTCTGCGTCTGTAATTCCGTCACCATCACGATCAGGACATCCTTGTAATTCTAAAGTTCCTGCTACTTCTGGACACTTGTCATCTGCATCTGCAATTCCGTCATTGTCCATGTCAGGACAACCTTTCGTTGCAATGGTTCCTTTTACATCCGGACATTTATCGTCAGCATCTAAAATTCCATCTCCATCACGGTCTAACGGACATCCATTCATGTCAACTTTTACACCTGCAGGTGTATTCGGACATTTGTCTTTCTTGTCTGATACTCCATCGTTGTCTGAATCTTTTACTTTTCCGAAGTTCATCGTTAAGCTAAGACTATGCATCAAGTATGAATCGTTATTCGAACGTGCTTCGTAATCACGAGTGTCGTGATCTGTATACATAAACGTTTCTTGAAGCTGAACGTTGAATAATTCGTTTATTTTATATCGAATACCTGCTCCAAATGGAACAAAGAAATCAGTTCCTTCTGGAACACGCTCCCCTTGTAAATATTGGAAACCTATTCCGCCATGTAAATAAGGAAGAAATTTATGTGTATCTTGATTGAATGCGTACAAGCGAACATGCGCATTCCATTGAATTTGCTCAGCACGGAAACGCTTGTTTGCACTTTCTATATATCCTAATGATCCGAAAGTAGCATTAGTCGAGAAATCGGCTTTTGAAGTGATATAACGACTGTAACTTATCCCAATATGCGCATAAGTTGCTTGGTCCGATCCGTAAAATCCTTGGCCTAAGTCCCCATTGTATTGGGAAATTCCACCTAACAGACCGATCGAATTGGCACGTTCTACGGTTTGCGCAAAGCTGTTTGTGCATATAATGCTGAAAACCAGTAGATTGAATAATAATTTCTTCATGATTGTTGCAATAATTTTTAAAGAAGGATTGCAAAGGTAGCTTTTCAATCATCATGAAGGCCGTTTAAGGGCAAATTTGTCATTTTCTTCATATTGATAATGGTCACTATTTACCATTATTAATTGACTTTTAGCGGTGGAAATCTTTTATAGCCCTTTCCATCTTTTGATCGAAAGTGTCCTACATTTGCACTAGTTCTTACTCAAAATTCGATATTATTCGAAGCACTTATCCAGAAAGGCGGAGGGACTGAGCCCTTTGATGCCTTGGCAACCCTTGTAAAAGAAGGTGCCACATCCTGTCCCTGTTCACCGGGAAAAGATAAGTGCCGGAAGATCTGGTTATACTATTAATCTATAAATCTCTTTCGGCACGCCGGAGGAGATTTTTTATTTTCCGGCTGCCTTGCTTACATATGAAAAAGAATATACAATCTGAACTCGTTAAGAGAATTCTTGTAATCGATGGTGCTATGGGTACTATGATTCAACGTTACCAACTCGATGAAAAAGATTACCGTGGTGATCGCTTCGCTGCTTGGCCTCATGACGTAAAAGGGAATAACGATCTCTTAAGCCTTACGCGCCCAGATATTATTCGTGATATTCATCTCGAATACTTAAATGCCGGTGCCGATATTCTTGAAACAAATACTTTTTCTGCTCAAGTTATTTCACTCGCTGATTATAAAATGGAGGAGCTGGCCTATGAAATTAATTTTGAGTCGGCAAAACTCGCTAAAGAGGCTATCACATTATTTGAAAAGGCTAACGGTAACGAATATCCGAAATTTGTTGCAGGCTCTATCGGACCCACAAATCGTACTACTTCGTTATCCCCCGATGTAAATGATCCCGGCTATCGTGCTGTTACTTTTGATCAACTCGTTGATGCTTATTCTACTCAGGTGAAGGGATTGATTGAAGGTGGTTCTGATTTATTATTAATCGAAACTATTTTTGATACTTTAAATGCGAAGGCAGCGCTATATGCTATTCAGGTTGTGCAAGAGCAACTGAATACTAATCTTCCGGTAATGATTTCGGGAACTATTACAGATGCTTCCGGACGTACTCTCAGCGGTCAAACTGTTGAGGCGTTTTTAAATTCTGTTTCGCACGTCGATTTGCTTAGCGTCGGATTAAATTGCGCCCTCGGTGCAAAAGAAATGCGCCCTTACCTCGAAGAGTTGTCTGAAAAAGCACCTTTCTTTATTTCCGCTTACCCGAATGCAGGTCTGCCAAATCAGTTTGGTGAATATGATGAAACTCCTCATGCCATGGGACATCAAGTGAAGGATTTCCTTGTCAGCGGATTTTTAAATATTGTTGGTGGTTGCTGCGGAACTACCCCTGATCATATTCGTGAAATTGCAACACTTGCTAAAACTGTTAAACCTCGTGTTCGTCCTGAGCGTGATCATCTTTTACATCTCAGCGGACTAGAAGCCGTTACTCTTCGCCCCGAAAGTAATTTCATGAATGTGGGTGAAAGAACTAACGTTACGGGTAGCCGAAAATTTGCGAGATTAATTGCCGAGAATCAATATGAAGAGGCTTTAGCTATTGCTCGCGATCAAGTTGAAGGAGGTGCCCAAGCTATCGATATCAATATGGATGAGGGTATGCTCGATTCTGAAGCAGCAATGGTGAGATTCTTAAACCTTATCGCTTCTGAACCTGATATTTCTAAATTGCCAATCATGATCGATTCGTCGAAGTTTCATGTGATTGAAGCAGGATTGAAATGTACCCAAGGAAAAAGTATCGTGAATTCTATTTCTTTGAAGGAAGGTGAAGCCGCTTTCATTGAACATGCGAAAATTATTCGCCGGTTCGGTGCTGCTGTTATCGTGATGGCTTTCGATGAGGATGGCCAAGCGGATTCCTACGAACGCCGAATTCAAATTTGTGAACGAGCATATAGAATACTAACCGAAAAAATTAATTTCCCTCCTCAAGATATCATCTTCGATCCGAATATTTTCCCCGTAGCTACAGGTATGGAGGAACATCGTCGTAATGCACTCGATTTCTTTGATGCGACCGAATGGATTAAGAAGAATTTGCCTTACGCTAAAGTGAGCGGCGGCGTTAGTAATGTTTCGTTTTCTTTCCGTGGAAATGATCATGTACGCGAAGCTATTCACGCTGCATTTTTATATCATGCCATTAAACGCGGAATGGATATGGGTATCGTAAACCCTGGTCAACTTCAAGTGTATGATGAAATTAATAAAGAACTTTTAGAACGTGTTGAGGATGTTTTGCTAGACCGTCGCGATGATGCTACTGAACGCTTGATTACTTACGCCGAACAAATTAAAGGTGCCGGCAAAAAAATGGAGCGCGATGAAGAATGGCGCAACGATTCAGTTGAGGAGCGTTTGAAGCATGCACTCGTGAAAGGTATCGTTGAGTATATCGATCATGATGTGGAAGAAGCTCGCGGTAAATATGAAAAGGCTTTGCACTTAATCGAAGGTCCTTTGATGGATGGAATGAATGTGGTCGGTGATCTTTTCGGTGCAGGTAAAATGTTCTTGCCTCAGGTGGTGAAGAGTGCTCGAGTAATGAAAAAGGCTGTTGCTTACTTATTGCCTTACCTCGAAGCAGAGAAAACAGAAGGTGCTTCGAAAGCTGGAAAAATATTAATGGCAACAGTTAAAGGTGATGTGCACGATATCGGAAAAAATATTGTTGGCGTCGTCCTCGCTTGTAATAATTATGAGGTGGTCGATATCGGTGTGATGGTGCCTGCCGATAAAATTTTGGAACGTGCTATAGAAGAGGAAGTGGATGTAATCGGACTAAGCGGTCTAATTACTCCTTCTCTCGATGAAATGGTACACGTTGCTAAGGAAATGCAGCGCCGCGGATTTACTATTCCTTTGATGATCGGAGGTGCTACTACTTCTCGTGTACATACCGCAGTGAAAATTGCTCCGCATTATGAATATCCTGTTGTGCATGTGAACGATGCTTCTCGTAGCGTTCCCGTGGTGGGTTCTTTAATCTCGAAGGATAATCGCGATGAGTTTGTGAAGAAAGTGAATGAGGATTATGAACGCATTCGTGTGCAGCATGCAGGCGCTAACGCAATGAATAAATATATTCCTGTTACTGAAGCTCGAAAAAATCAATCGGTAATTAATTGGAACGATTTTAATCTCGCCGCACCTTCGTTTATAGGAAATAAATCTTTTACTGATTATCCTTTGACTGATTTAGTGTCCTATATCGACTGGACACCTTTCTTTCATAGCTGGGAAATGAAAGAAAGGTGTCCAGTCGATATAGGACACTAAATCAGTCAAAG
>Ga0255347_1007892_pt1 | contig 10878 bp, 6 predicted proteins | sample wastewater_treat_2_FD_192479 | JGI IMG/M metagenome (GOLD analysis project Ga0255347, IMG submission 192479) | Wastewater microbial communities from Lulu Island WWTP, Vancouver, Canada - plant24 | ecosystem: Engineered > WWTP > Wastewater > Unclassified | place: Canada: Vancouver, British...
CCCTCCAGCGCCGATGGTACTTGGCGGGAGACCGCCCGGGAGAGTAGGTCGCCGCCGGATTTTTTATTTGTAGCCCCCCTGACGCAGGTCAGGGGGGCTTGTCAATGGTGCGCCCAGCATATTCGATGTCAGTTGCATGCTTTCCAAGGAAGGCCCAGGGAAGCTACAGGGGCACCCATCTTCGCTGTAGGGCCCTGCTAATCGAAGGCTGAGTGCTCAAGTATCTGGCAGTTTGTGCCATGAAGGTTGCTTGTGCAGCACTTTTCTTGACTTGGGCCTTGCTGTACTGCAGGAATGCGAGTGCCAATGGCGAACATAGAGCTCAAGTAGCGGAATACCATTCCAATATGCGAAATCAAATGCACAGGATCCCGCTCACGTAGGTAACCCCCAGTCCAAACCATGCTGCGACCGAGAGCTCGCCCAACATCCTGCCAGTAGCTATGCCGGCAGTGGTCCTCAAAACAGTGGATACCGTTGCTGTTCGGCAGCATTATTCGGTTCACAAGCATAAGCCGCTGAACGTTTGTCACGTATTGCGACAGTAGAAGCGACAGAGATGCAGTAGAGCGGTATACGCTCAGACCAACTAGGAAGCGCCAGCCATAGCGCAAATAGCGGACCAGAGAATGCGACATGTCATATGCAGCGACCGTTGGTGTGATTGGGCAAGATCGCGCAGGCCTAGGTCCAAATGAGCTCGAATACCCAGCCCCGCGAATCGCCGTGACTGCCACGCCGGATCAGTTCATGTACCTCTGGGTAAGCTCAACTCCTGTTGGGCCTCAGGAACCACCCATGATCGGAATCACACCCAACTCATGCTTAGAAGGCCGTTCAGCATATGCAGCGGATGTCTGCTTTGCTGGCTTCTGCTCATCTGCCCGGACGCATATTGGTCGCCCGCTGCCAACATCTGCAGGGCAGGTGATCTAGCAGTCGAACAGGAGCTAAGCGCTTCAGCGGCAAGGTAGTATTCGCTGTGGTACCCGGCGGATGCGTGCCGACTTATCGTAGCAGAGGAGGTATAGTCAAATTGGGGAAATTGAAACTTACACTAGGTTGCGCAAGGTATGATCGCACTGTGCCGCTAATTGACGGACGAGTGGTTCCTGAGGGAGTGGATCTGAATTACGTGCCCCTGGAGCCAGAGGAGCTATTCTGGCGTATGGCTCAGCACAGCGAATTTGACGCCTCGGAGTTCTCGCTCTGTGCGTACACGATTTTGATGGGGCGAGGAGACCACAGGTTTGTAGCGATTCCCGTTTTCCCGTCCCGGTTCTTCCGACACTCCTGCGTATACGTTAACACCAACTCAGGGATTGTTAAGCCCGAGGATCTGCGTCAGAAGAGGGTAGGTGTCCCGGACTACACGATGACTGCAAACGTCTGGATTCGGGGATTCTTGCAGCACGACTATGGCGTGCACCCCACGGAAATCCAATGGTTCACAGGGGGGCTTGACCAACCTGGCCGGAAACAGAGGATAGCTATAAAGCCCATCGAAGGCCTGTCAGTTACGCCGATTGGCCAGGCAACGTTGAGCGACATGCTTGAAGCAGGAGAGATCGACGCTGTCATAGGGGCGAGGGAGCCGCGTCCATTCAGGATGGGGTCACCCAAGGTTCAGAGACTATGGCCCAATTACAAAGAAGTGGAACAGGAGTACTTCACGAGGACGGGGGTATTCCCCATTATGCACACAGTAGTAATTCGGAGGGAGGTATATGAGAAGAACCCGTGGGTGGCCCAGAGTCTATTTAAGGCTTTCGAAGAAAGCAGACTCATTACCCTCGCCGAGATGAAGAAGCAGAGCGCTCTGAGGCACATGCTCCCTTGGCTCATAGCTGAGCTGGAGCGGACAGTTGAGCTAATGGGGGAAGAATACTGGCCGTACGGAGTAGAGAATAACAGGCATACGCTAGAGTTGTTCATCCAGTATTGCGTTGAGCAGGGGCTCGCCGAATCCGCCGTCGATCTTGGCGACTTTTTCGCAAGGGAAACGCTGGATACATCACGGATATAGCATTCGGTAGGCTCTCTCGCTCGGCACAATTCGAAGCTCATCAACTAGCACCTAAGAGGGAGGCAAAGCAGAATGAAGAGAGTATCGTTGGTAATTCTGATGGTCGTCGCATTACTCGCCATGACAATGCCGATTGCGGGCGCTGCAAAGAAGGTATACTCCATTGGTGCTGCGTCACCCGGGGGGACCTACTATCCTTACGCTAGTGGCTGGTCGGAATTGCTAAAGAAGAAGGCAGATATGGATGTTATCGTGGAAGTAACCGGGGGTGCTACCGACAACATCAGGCTTGTTGATTCAGGAGAAGTTGAGTTCGGCATGGCAACCATATCCACGGCGTATGAGGCATTTCAAGGTACGGCGCCATGGACGAGGAAGCACACGAATATCCGGGCGATAATCCCTAGTTACACTAACTTCTTCCATTTCTACGTTCGGGGAGGCATAGGGATTAACAACGTCCATGATCTTGCCGGCAAACGGGTACAGCTTGGGCCCGCCGGAAGCACTCAAGACTACTATGGCAGAGCGATCCTTAAGGTGCTCGGCATCGAACCCGCAAAGATAATCAACGTTCCATATTCAGACGCGAATAACATGATAAAGGACGGATTGCTTGATGCGGCATTTCTGACGGCTGGTCTTCCAAACTCCTCAATTCTGGAGCTTGAGGTCACTCACAATATCACTGTGATCGGGATCAGCGGTAAGGATGCTGAAAAGTTCATCAAGGAGTATCCGTATTTCGCAGTCGTGGATATTCCCGGGGGAACTTATAAGTGCGCTCCAAAAGCAGTGCCGACTCTTACAAGCACGAATTTCATAATTGCAAACAAGGATGTCCCCGCCGATGTGGTCTACAAGGCAGTGAAGGCCACGTTCGCAAATGTGGATATCATACAGGCTTCGCACAAATCTGCTAAGGAGACCAAGCCGGAGGCGGCCAGTCTCTCATTCATCCCGCTCCACGCCGGTGCCGTCAAGTACTACCGGGAGGTCGGAATAGATGTAGGGAATCTGGTGCCGCCCGAGATGAGGTAGAGCACGAACGAGCCTCTGCACGTGCAACTTCGACTGGGAGGGCCTCGGGCTATTCCGATCGATGTCCGGGGCCCTTGCTTTGGATCGCGAGCACACCGCATCGACAGATCTGTTGTTCCTTAGGAGCTAGATGCATGCGCGGCGCATGCGGAAACAAGGTCCGCGGGCCGGGAGGTCAGATCGACTGTCCATAATTCTGATCAAACACTCAATACACATTATTGCAGGTCACATGCAAACAGTCCGTCGAATGCCTTTTGGAGGGATTAGCTTTGAGTCAATCACGCAGTTGCCGCGGGACAGACGCTAGTAAGCGATCCATCTTTACAAGAGAAAATGCTGCAAGTGCCGTTGCTCTTGGTCTGTCAGTCTGGCTGTTCTATATCCTCGCCATAGGGGGCGGGGATCCCTGGCTGATGAGAAACGTGGTTCTGACCGCGGGAGCGCTGCTTGTCCTGCTTCTCAAACCCGTGTCCAAGTCAGCCACAAGATCGGCGGTTTTGGACTCAGTGTTTATATTGGCGACAATAGCGACGGGAGTGTACATCTGGGTCAACTTCAGCGAGCTGGTATTCAGGATGAGAGTCTCGCCTACCCCGTTGGACGTGGCCTTTGCGATCTGCGCTACGGTTATCGTGCTTGAGGTGACGCGTCGCGCTGAGGGCATGCCTCTGGCGGTTCTCGCCATAATCGCAATTGTGTATGCCCGTTACGGCAACTACTTCCCGGGAATGTTCCGGACAAGAGGCTACAGCGTACGGCGAATCATGGGCATGGTATTCGGCACCGACGGCATCTACGGAACTGCGCTTGGCGCAGCGTCAACATATGCGCTGCTATTCATCATCTTCGGTTCTTTCTTGCAGGCTAGTAAGGCAGGAGACTTCTTTATAAACCTTGCCAACGCCATAGCAGGTCGAGCCAGGGGTGGCCCAGCGAAAATCGCCATAGTAGCAAGCTCGCTTTTTGGCACCATATCTGGGAGCTCCGTAGCTAACGTAGTAACAACAGGCACGCTTACCATCCCAGCCATGAAGAAGACAGGCTACAAGGCTTCGTTTGCCGCTGCTGTAGAGGCGGTTGCGTCGACTGGTGGCCAGCTAGTCCCGCCTGTGATGGGGGCCGCCGCGTTCATTATGGCGGAGTATCTGGGGATTCCGTATCTTCAGATAGTCACTGCAGCCATAGTGCCCGCCGTTTTCTACTATACCGCGCTTTACTGGATGGTTCATCTGCGAGCCACTCGGAGAGATCTGCGAGGCATGTCCAGGGACGAACTACCGTCGCTGGTCACGGTGATGCGTGATGGATGGCATCTGCTTATCCCTGTGGCGGTCCTCCTGTACGTCCTTATTGGGATGAAAGCCTCAGCCATTCGTGCAGGTTTGGCCGGCATAATCACTTGCGTGGTTGCGAGCTGGTTCAAGAGCAGCACACGCATGAATGTGAAGGACATTCTGCGCGCTCTAGAACAAGGAGCTCGGAGTTCTACGAGTGTGATCGTTACCTGTGCAACATCCGGCATCATAGTCGCGGTGTTCTCCCTCACGGGCCTTGGCCTGAAGCTCGCATCGGCCATTCTTGCATACTCCCATGGCAGCCTGGCCATTGCGTTGGTGCTGTCAATGCTGATTGCTATCATCCTGGGAATGGGCGTACCAAGCGTGCCTGCTTACGCGATCTGCGCATCAGTGGTTGCGCCCGCCCTTGTCCAAATGGGCGTAGAACCACTTGCAGCCCATATGTTCGTCTTCTACTTCTCGGCACTATCGGCTGTCACTCCACCAGTGGCGTTGGCTGCCTACGCTGCCGCCGGCATTGCTGATGCAAATCCAATGCAGGCTGGCTGGGATGCCTTCAGCCTTGCCCTTGGGGGCTTCCTCGTTCCGTACCTATTTGTGTACGAGCCTTCGGTGATTCTGTTCAACGCCCCAGCTTGGACGATTGCGAGCGTTATCATAAGCGGGCTAGTAGGGATTGTCGCGCTGGGAATGGCAATCGAAGGCTGGATATTCAAGAAGGCCACTTGGATGGAGAGAGCCTTGTTGGCCTTGGCGGCAGTATTGCTTATCAAACCGGGAACGGTCACCGATATTGTGGGCGTAGTCTTGATAGTAGTCGCAGCCTATGGTAATAAGCGGCGCGCATAACGCCATTCCGTAGACTGCAGAACTCCGGCGGGTACTGCCGGTCCGCGCCTCGGACAAATCGCCCTGCCTAGTCTCCGCCGACCTCGTCGGATCCGCAAGGCAGCACCGCTGGGAGCGGCAGAGGTCGGCTTTGCTGTTCTCGCCTCATGACTTGTGGTGTTGCGAGCGGTGACACCAGTCACAACTATCAGGATAGCTGCTATGCGTTGCGTTTTCGCATTGTGAGACCATGTAGGCGACAGGCCGTTAGGCCTAGCACGGGAGGGACGAGCGTGGCTGAGCTGCTAATTGAGGACGCCTTCATAGTGACCATGGACCAGGAAGGCACGATCATCCCTAATGGCTATGTTCGAGTATCTGGCGACTGTATTACCGAAGTGGGAGAGGGCAAAGCACCGGCTGCTATCCGTGCGGGGCGCGATAGGGATGGCGCCGGTTGCATCGGGTCAAGCGGACATGTAGTGCCGAAGATGCCTCAGGACCGTGAGCTGCCAGCGGGACAGCATCAAGAGGTTGAGGTGCTTGCTGGGCAAGGTATGCTGGTCATGCCGGGGTTGATCAACAGCCACATGCACTCTTATGCCAGCCTGATAAAGGGCATGGCGGAGAATACTCCCCTTGAGGTATGGATGCTTCACTCTATGGCCGCCGGCGCAGGGATGAGCCGGGAGGACGTATACGTGAGCGCGCTCCTTGGCTGCATCGAGATGATCAGAACGGGCACGACTTGCTGCGTTGACCACATCAACCAAGATATCGCGCGAATAGAATCAGCGGTGAAGGCCTACTCTGCAGCCGGATTGCGAGCTTTCTTGACGCCCATGATCAGCGACAAGGCGTATTTCGAAAGCCTTCCCTACCAACTCGAACCAGTGCCGTGTTCTGTCCTGGACGAAACCGCGGGAACTAGGCATATGAGCGCGGAAGAGGCTGCTGCTCTCAATGAAGAGGCTATTCGAAGATGGAACGGGTGTTTCAATGATAGGATTAGGATAATGGTCGGCCCTTCAGGCCCCCAGAGGTGTTCCGACAAGTTGCTCGAGATGTGTGGCGAGCTCTCGGAAAGATACGGGGTGGGGTTTCACACCCATCTTCTTGAGACCAAGACCCAATGGGTTACGGCACAGCAGTTCTACGGGACGAGCATGGTACGACACTTGCGCGATCTGGGGCTGGTATCGGAGCGCTCGTCGTTCGCGCATTCAGTCTGGCTTACGCCCGAAGACATTGACATGATAGCCAAAGGGCGGGCAACCATAGTCCATAATGCATCAAGCAACCTCATCCTCGGCAGTGGGCTAGCCCCCATCGCGTGCGCTATGGATGCCGGCGTAAACATCGCAATAGGGACCGACGGACCGAATTGCGGAGCCAACCTGTCCATGTTCGAGTCGATGAAACTGGCGGCGATGTTGCACAAATCCCTTGGGCTTGATGAGACCCTTTGGCCCAGTGCTGCTGCGGTCCTGAGGATGGCAACAGCAGGCGGAGCGCGGGCGGTGTTGGCTTCGGACAGGATCGGTTCGATTGAGAAAGGAAAGAAGGCTGATCTTGTATTCCTGACCCGGAGTACTCCGTTTCTTGCTCCGCTGAACGATCCTGTCCGGCAACTTGTGTATGGCGAGAACGGCTCTTCCGTTCGTACGGTGATTGTCGGCGGCGAGGTGCTCATGAAAGACGGCAAGATCGAGTGCCTAGATGAGCGGGCTATCCTTACGGAAGCCCGAGCCCGGGCGCCGCATCTGGCAGAGCGGATGGAGGACTACATGCGTTCACACAGGCACCTTCGTGAATACGCGCATCGAGTATGTACTACAGCACTCGGTCGGCGAATAGGTTTCTCGCGTTTCCTCGTGGACCGTCAAGGCGATGACCCCTTCATGACAGAGAGCTAGACCGACGGGTTGCGAATGCCTGCCCCGTTCGTCGAGGGTGTCGCATGATGTGTTAGTTGAAAGGGGTATTGCGCCGTGAAGAAGCTCCGCGTAGTTGATGCGCATGCCTGCACAGGGTGCAGAGTATGTGAGCTTGTATGTTCCTTCAGAAGGCTGGAGGCATTCAGCCCCAGAATGGCATGCATAAGGGTGCTCAAGAACGAGGAGGAAGGCATTGATACTCCGATTATCTGCAGGCAGTGTGAGAATGCTCCATGCATAGAGGCATGTCCAACACGGGCTCTGGCAAGAGACGATAGGACCCATGCCGTGGTAGTCTCTGAAGAGTACTGTATCGGCTGCGGAGAATGTGTGGAGGCCTGCCCGTTCGGAGCCGTCGTCGTAGATGCCGAAACCCACAAGGCCTGGAAGTGCGATCTGTGTGCGGGGGACCCGGAGTGTGCGAAGTACTGTCCAACCTCGGCCATACAATACGTTGACTCGCAAGAGGTGCACCTGTAAAGAGCGACGATGCTGCACACCACGTAACGGAAGCAGAGACACTACCGCACAGAGAACCATAGGCCGGGCGAGCGTGCGGCTGAAGTGGAAACGAGGAGAGAAGATTCGCCTCGGGTGGGAGAGTAAGAATGCAAGGATGGAGCAAGGCGAGACTGTGGGTGGACCTATCCAGCTGTCAAGCAAGAACCGAACACCTCGACGACTGCCTGCTTAGGACGTACCTAGGAGGTCGGGGGCTGAATGTAAGGCTTCTTTATGATCTCGTTACCCCCGCAACTGACCCGCTCGGGCCGGAGAATCCCTTGATAATCGGCACGGGCCCGCTCACGGGGACTTGGGTCCCTGCGACCGGAAGACACAACATTACCGCGAAGTCGCCTGCCACAGGCATCCTCGGTGACTCCAGCAGCGGCGGATTCTGGGCTGCGGAGATGAGATATGCAGGTTATGACCAGATCGTGATACGCGGCGCATCTGAGAAACCTGTCTACTTGCTGATATCGGACGGACACACAGAGATCAGGGACGCATCTGCTTTGTGGGGCAAGACTACCTGGGAGACCGATAGACTGATCAAGGCAGAGCTTGGGGATGCCTCGGTCCAGGTGGCATGCATAGGACAAGCAGGAGAGAACTTGGTGAAGTTCGCGGGGGTCATGAACAACCTGGCGAGGGCGGCGGGGCGGACTGGAATGGGAGCTGTCATGGGATCGAAGAGGCTCAAGGCCATCGCGATTCGCGGCACCACGCCCGTGAGACCAAGCAACCCGCCCGGCCTGAAGCAGGCTATATGCAAGATGCTGGATGGCATCTACGGCTCTCCCAGCTACGGCGTGCGTTCGAAATACGGAACCCCCATCCTTGTAGAGACCTATGGGGCCGCCGGCCTGCTATCGACGAACAACTGCCAGACGGGAGTATTCCCGAATGCGGCGGACATAGGGGGCGAGAGGCTGCTCAACGAGTTCGTTACGAGCCTAAAGTCGTGCTTCGCATGCCCCATCCACTGTAGCAGGTATTACCGGGTCCACTCCGGGCCATATGCCGGATCGTATGGTGAGGGGCCTGAGTTTGAAACCATGTGCTCCATGGGGTCGCGATGCGGCAACGCAAATCTTGAGAGCATCCTGCATGTCAACATGCTCGCCAACCAGTATGGCTTGGATACCATTTCTGCAGGGAACATGATTGCATTCGCCATGGAATGCTTTGAAAAGGGTCTCCTTTCGAAGGCCGACACAGACGGCGAGGAGCTGACATGGGGGAACCACGCTGCTATTGTCTCGCTAGTTCGAAAGATCGCATTCAGAGAGGGCTTGGGGGACTTGCTTGCTGAAGGAGTAAGGGCTTCGTCTGCACAAATACCCGGATCCGAGAGCTTTGCCATGCACGTGAAGGGGTTGGAGCCCCCGGAACAAGAAGTGAGGGGATTGAAGGCTTGGGCCTTGGGCTGGGCCGTGTCCAGCAGGGGCGCAGACCATTTGAGAGCTTATCCTGTGGCGGAGACCACCTGGACGCGGGAGCAAGCCATGGCGTTCTTCGGCACGGACAAGGTGGTGGATCGTTCCACGCATGAGGGCAAGCCGGAACTCGTGAAGTGGTCCGAAGAAATATGTGCAGTTGCGGACTGCATGGAGATGTGCAAAATCGCTCAGATGGCTGTCGGAATCCCCATGGATCTAGTCGCCGAGGCGCTTCGCGCCGTTACGGGCTGGGACACAGGTCCAGAGGAGCTTCGTCTGATAGGCGAGAGAATAATCAACCTCGAACGCCTTTTCAACGCCCGAGAGGGTCTGAGCAGAGAAGATGATAAGGTGCCCATGAGGTTCGCAGTCGAGCCTCTGCTGGAAGGACCGTCAGAGGGCCAAATCGCGGATCTCGGTGAGATGCTAGATAGATACTATGAACTCCGGGAATGGGATCCCATCACAGGGCTACCGACAGAGGGCAAGCTCAAGGACCTGGGCCTGCTGTAAGTGAGCCGACGCTCGCCCGTCTTGGTAGAGGTGGGATCCTCTTTCGTACTGACACACTGAATCCTCCCGGTCATGTTCTCGCTCTGACTTGAAAATCCCCACTGATCAGAACCCCGTCACATGCCGATATAGATCAAGACATCCAGGATGTGACCGGGAGAGTGGGTGATGATGCAGGAGAGATAGAACACAGCAGTGATTAGTCATTGCATGCATCGATGACGGCCGGAGGATAAGTGCTTTGTCTGCTTCCCCTGCGGATATGGCGCGACGTCTAGCGGTACTGTCATCCCAGTTCAGAATTGGGGAGGCACAATCTGATCCTTTGGTAGGATGTCCCTGACCATCGTCTCCGTAGTCGCGTATCAATGAGGACCCCCGCCAGGTGACTGTGAAGCCACCGGCATGGGGGTCCCTTGTCTTTTCGGTAACTTCCGCGAAATTGGGCTTTTAAAGGCGACTTTCAGACATGTCCACACCTAAAGACCTGTTCAAACGCGGGATTTTCCTGCTGCAGAAACGAGAGCACGAATTCGCCCAAATGGCAAGAAGGAATTCTGATTGGCTTGCCGAATAAATGTAATGCCAGCAATCGGAATGCAGTTCCGCACACTGAAACTACCGAAGTATGCAGCGATTTTGGGGGGAAGCATTCGATGGAATGGAACAGGAAGCACGTTTTCGACCTCGAGGATTTCTCCAAGGATGAGATCGAGACCGTCCTTGAGGTGGCCAAGGGCTATCGTGAATCGATGAAGAGCACACCGGCCAAGACGTTCGACTACCTCAAGGGCTACACACTGATGAACATGTTCTTCGAGTCCAGCACCAGGACAAGGGTATCCTTCGAGTTGGCAGGCAAGAGGCTCGGCATGCACGTAGTGAACTTCGCATCCTCCGCCAGCAGTCTCAACAAGAGCGAAAGCGTCGATGATACCATTCAGACTCTGGACGCCATGAATCTCGACGCCGTAGTGGTCAGGCATTCCACCATAGGCACGCCGCAAGTCGTGGCAGCGAATACCCGAGCGGCAGTCATCAACGCGGGCGACGGCACGCACGCACACCCGACTCAGGCATTACTTGACCTCCTGACGATGGCTGAGATGGGCATTGATTTTCCCCGGGCACATGTTGCTATCACCGGGGACATTCTTCACTCCCGGGTCGCCCGGTCCGACGTGTACGGACTTACCAAGCTGGGAGCCAAGGTTACGCTGGTTGGTCCGCCCACCCTACTGCCAGAGGAATTCGAGCGACTCGGAGTCGACATTTGCTACGATTTCGAC
>Ga0255347_1007894_pt1 | contig 10877 bp, 10 predicted proteins | sample wastewater_treat_2_FD_192479 | JGI IMG/M metagenome (GOLD analysis project Ga0255347, IMG submission 192479) | Wastewater microbial communities from Lulu Island WWTP, Vancouver, Canada - plant24 | ecosystem: Engineered > WWTP > Wastewater > Unclassified | place: Canada: Vancouver, British...
CATCTCGGCGAGCCGGGCAAGGCCCGCGAGGTCCTGCTCAACTTGCAGGAGGGTTATCCCGACAGCCCGTATGTGGCGAAACTGCAGGCGCTGCCGGCGGTTGCCCCGGCCGGCGAGGCGGCCGCACCGGAGGCGGTACTGCAGAAAGAATAAGCCGCTGTCCGGAGCGGCGGCTATGGCATCATGCGCTCGATAATATCATAGGCGCTGCCGAGCGTGTCCAGAAGCCGGTCCTTATCCTTGCCGCCGGCCTGGGCCATGTCCGCCCTGCCTCCTCCGCTCCCGCCGATGCCCTTGACCACCTGCTGGATGATCTTACCCGCGTGCAACGAGGGTGTGAGGTCCTTGGTGACCACAACCACCAGGAGCGCCTTTTCCTCGGCGGCGGTCCCCACGATGATGACGCCTGACTTGATCTGATCCCGGATGCGGTCGGCCTGTTCCCTCAAGGTTTCCGCGTCATGTGCCTCAACCGGCGCGGCAATGACCTTTACCCCCTTTATCTCCCGCAACCGGGTTAAGAGTGAGTCTGACTTCCCCGCGGACATTTTCTTTTTCATCAGCTCAACTTCTTTCTGCAGCCTTTTATAATCATCCAGCAATTTCGATATCCTGGGAACAATTTCATCAGGATGGGCTTTGACGAGCCGGCTCACGGTCAGGAGCGCCTGCTGTTCCTGTTTAATAAAGCGGGCGGCCGCTTCACCGGTGACCGCCTCGATCCTCCGGATGCCTGCCGCGACGCTGCTTTCGGCCAGAAGCTTAAACGTGCCGATGTCCCCCGACCGGCGGGCGTGAGTCCCCCCGCAGAGCTCGGCGGAAACGGAGTTGATGGTAACCATGCGAACCGTCTCGCCGTATTTTTCGCCGAAGAGCGCCAGCGCTCCGGCCTGCAGCGCCTGCTGATAGGGAATCAGGCTGGTATGCACCGGATGGTTTTCCCGCACCCGCTGGTTCACGCGCGCCTCCACCCGATCAAGCTCCTCGCCGGTCAGCGCGCTGTAATGGGTAAAATCGAACCTGAAGCGTTCGGGGGTGACCAGCGATCCCGACTGTTTGACATGATTGCCCAGTACCTCGCGCAGGGCGGAATGGAGCAGATGAGTTGCGGTGTGGTTCGCGGCGGTGGCGGCACGCCGTGCGCCGTCTACCTTAAGCTGGAGGATATCGCCGGGCGCGAGGCTGCCGTGACGGATAAAAACCCGGTGGAGAATGATCTCGGGCAGCGGGCGGACGGTGTCCTGCACCACGGCGGTGAGCCCCGAACGCTCGATAATGCCGGTATCCCCCACCTGTCCGCCTGATTCGCCGTAAAAGGGCGTTTTGTCGGTAAGCAACAGAATCTCGTCACCGGCGTCTGCCGTGGCGACGGAGGCGCCGTCCTTCAGCAGCAGGAGGGCGGTGGCCTCGACCTCGGTGGATTCATAGCCGGTGAAGGCGGACTGCATGCCGCGCAGCAGGCCTTCCTTCAAGAGGGCATCAACCGTACCGTCCCGCGATCCCTTCCAGGATTTGCGGGCGCGCTCGCGCTGCTCATCCATGGCCCGTTGGAACCCCGCCTGGTCAACCGACAGTCCCTCCTCGGCGACAATGTCGGAGGTGAGATCCAGGGGAAATCCGTAGGTGTCATACAGCCTGAAGCCGACCTCTCCCGGCAACTGCCGCAGACCCTGACGCTTCAGGGTCCGCACCTCATCCTGAAGGATGCGGAGACCGCCGTCGAGGGTTTCCGCGAAGCGATCCTCTTCCCCGCGCACCACTTTGGCCACATGGTCCTGCGCGTTAATCAGGTCGGGATACGCGTCGCCCATCACCTGCGCAACCACAGTGCATGACGGCGAGAGAAAGGGGCCGTTTAGATTCAGTTTTTTGCCGTGGCGGGCGGCCCGCCGGATAATGCGGCGGAGCACATAGCCTCTTCCCTCATTGGAGGGAAGCACGCCGTCGGTGATTAAAAAGGTTATGGCGCGAAGGTGGTCCACGATGACCCGCATGGAGACATCGGCGCTCGAGTCATCGCCGTAGCGGCCGCCGCAGAGCGATTCCACCTGGCGGATCAGGGGCTGAAAAAGGTCCGTCCCGTAGTTGCTGCTCGCTCCCTGCACGACCGCGGCGATGCGCTCCAGGCCCATGCCGGTGTCTATGCACGGCCTGGGCAGCGGTGTCTGTACGTCGTGGCTGTCGCGGTTGAACTGCATGAAAACGAGGTTCCACAGCTCCAAAAAGCGGTCACATGAACAGCCCACCGCGCACCCGGGTTTTCCGCATCCCACGTTCTTTCCCTGATCAATAATAATTTCCGAACAGGGCCCGCAGGGGCCGGTTTCGCCCATGGACCAGAAGTTGTCTTCCATGCCCAGCCGGACAATCCGGCCGGCGGGCATGCCGATGTGGGTATGCCATAGTTCGAAGGCATCATCATCATCCTGGAACACCGATACCCAGAGCCGGTCCGGGTCCAGGCGCAGGGTGCGGGTAAGGAATTCCCAGCCCATGGCGATGGCTTCGCGCTTGAAATAGTCGCCGAAGGAAAAATTGCCCAGCATTTCGAAGAAGGTGTGGTGGCGGGCGGTGTGGCCGACGTTTTCCAGGTCATTGTGTTTTCCGCCGGCACGCATGCATTTCTGGGAGGATGCGGCCCGGGCATAGGGGGCCTTTTCCCGGCCGGTGAAAACATTTTTAAACTGAACCATGCCGGCATTGGTGAAAAGCAGAGTGGGGTCCTGGAAGGGGATCAGTGACGAGCTTGGCACCACCCTGTGCCCCGTGCCTTCGAAAAAAGCCAGAAACTTTCGTCTGATGTCGGCCGCGGTCATCATCTGTTTTGGTCAGGTAAATGTGTCATCGCCGGAATTAATCGCATCGGCGATGGTATCCCAGGCAAACCCCTTCCTGAGCAGGAAAGCGATCGCCTGCCGCCGTTTATTTTTTCCCGCGGGCGCTTGAATGTCCTCGGGGGAAAACCGGGATTCGAGGGCGCGGCGCGCGACCCGGCTGAAATCGTGCTCCCGTCCCAGCACCTGAAGCGCCGAGGCGACAATGCCGGCTGCAACCCCTTTTTTCAGCAGGGCATCCCGGATGCGGGTTGCTCCCCAGAGCTTCTGTTCGATGCAGCATCGACCGTAGTTAAGGGCATGCTCGTAATCGTTGAGGTACCCCAGTTCCGTAATCCGGGCAAGCGCCGACTCTACAACGGCAGGGGAAAATCCCGACCCGATTAGTTTACCCCGTACTTCATCCACGCTGCGCGAGCGATAGGAGAGGAAACGAAAGGCGATCCGCTTTGCCGCCTCACCGTCATCCCCTGACTCCCTCTTTCGGCTCGCCATTCTTCTCTTTGCCGGATAAGCCAAGCTGCTCCTTTATTTCCTTTTCAATCCTTTCCGCCACGGCGGGGTTGGCCTCGAGATACTTTCTCGCGTTGTCCCGACCCTGCCCGATGCGTTCATCCTGATAAGCGTACCAGGTGCCGCTTTTCTCAATGATGTTGCGGGAGGTGGCAAGGTCGATGAGCTCGCCCGCCTTGGAAATACCCTTTCCGTAAATGATCTCGAACTGGGCCTCCTTGAAAGGGGGGGCCAGCTTGTTTTTTACCACCTTCACCTTGGTGCGGGACCCGTAAATGCCGTCCTCATTCTTGAGCGACTCCATTCTCCTGATGTCCAGCCTGATCGAGGCGTAAAATTTGAGGGCGTTGCCGCCGGTGGTGGTCTCGGGATTGCCGAACATCACCCCGATTTTCATGCGGATCTGGTTGATGAAAATCATGCAGGTTCTGGACTTGTTTATGGCGGCGGCGAGTTTGCGCAGCGCCTGCGACATGAGGCGCGCCTGCAGTCCCATGTGCGCGTCCCCCATCTCGCCTTCAATCTCGGCGCGGGGAACCAGCGCGGCAACCGAATCAATCACAATGACATCAAGGGCCCCGCTGCGCACCAGCACCTCGGCAATCTCCAGCGCCTGCTCTCCCGTGTCCGGCTGGGAGACCAGGAGTTCATCGGTCTTTACCCCCAACTGCTGGGCATAGCCGATGTCAACCGCATGTTCAGCGTCGATAAATGCCGCCACGCCGCCGGCCTTTTGCGCTTCCGCCACGATCTGCAGGGCCAGGGTGGTTTTGCCGGACGACTCCGGGCCGTATATTTCCACCACCCGGCCGCGGGGCACGCCGCCGATCCCCAGGGCGCTGTCCAGGGTGATCGAGCCGGTGGGAATCACCGGCACATCCGGAATGGTGTATTCTCCCCCCAGTTTCATGATAGCGCCTTTCCCAAACTGTTTCTCAATCTGGGTCACCGCACTGTCGATAGCCTTCTTTTTGCTGGTATCCTGCGCCATGCGCTCACCCTCCCGCGAAGCCTTACAGCCGGGCGTTCCGCTCAGTTGTGCGTGTGAAGTGAAAAAGGTTGCAATATCGTATAGACCGGACCGGTCCGCCGGAGGTCGCTTTTGAAAAGGCAGACCGAATCGGCGGTGTATGAACCGCAGTCGCTGTTTTTTAATTCCGCCAGTCCCCTGCGCACGGCGTCTCCGCCCCGGGGCGATTTGAGCCTTCCCAGGGTGAGGTGGGGTGAAAAGGGGCGATGTTCCCTGGCAAACCCGATGCGGGCAAGACCGTCTTCGATCGCACCCTGTAAGCCAGCCAGCATGCCCGACTTATCAGCCGCGGCGATCCAGATGATCCGGGGGTTGCGGTCGTCGGGAAAGGCCCCCAGACCCCGAACTTCGATGGGCACCGGTGGGATGCCATGCAGGCAGCCCTCGATGCAGACGATCAGTTCGGGCAGACGGTCTTCTGCAACGTCCCCCAAAAATTTGAGGGTCAGGTGAATATCCGCGGTTTTGACCCAGCGCACGTCTGCGGCGGCCTGTCTCAGCCGGCCGGTAACCTGCTCCAGGCCGGCCCTGATTTCGCGCGGCAGCTCAATGGCTATAAAGGCTCTGATCGACGGCATTTCGCGCGTACACTCCTCTACTAACGTTGACCACCGCGGCCATGCGCATGCGTGCCTTAGATAGCACAGCTTGGTCTGGTTGTCAATTTCATCCGGCGAAGTCGCCGCTCATCAGCAGCCGCCGCAGGTAATCCAGGGCGTACTGCGAGGTGATGTGCTTGATCTGCTCCCGGTCGCCGTGAAACTGGTGGCGGTGGGTGGTGACCCGGCGCTTGTGGGCGAGTGCGATAAAAACTGTTCCCACCGGTTTTTCCGGCGTGCCCCCGCCGGGTCCGGCGATTCCGGTTACCGCAAGCCCGATGGTGGATTTGCTGAGACGCCGGACCGCGCGCGCCATGTGGTCGGCCGCCTCCTTGCTCACCGCCCCGTGCTTGGCGAGCAGGGAGGCGGGCATTTCCATCAGCTCCTTTTTCGCCCGGTTGCCGTACACGATGAGGGTGCGCTCGAGGTATTCGGAGCTGCCGGGCACATTGGTGATGCGGTGGGTGATAAGGCCGCCGGTGCAGGATTCCGCCACCGCCAAGGTGGCGCCGGCCTTCCGCAAAAGGTTTCCCACCACCATTTCCAGCGTCTCTTCATCGTGTCCGAAAATGATGTTGCCCAGAATGCGCCCTGTTTTGCGCTCAACCGTTTTAAGCTTCTTCTTCAGGTATTTTTCGTCGGTTCCGCGGATGGTGAGCTTGATGGTGATCTCGGGATAATGGGGTAGAAAGGCAAAGGCGATTTCCTGCTCCTGTTTGATGAGGTCGTGCAGCGCCTGGTCGCAGTAGGATTCGGTGCGGCCGAATATCTTGAGGACCGCCGCCCTGACCATGGTGTTGTCGGGACGCTCCCTCCTGATTTGCGGCATGACGCTTTCCTCAAACATGCGCGTCATTTCCCGGGGGACGCCGGGCAGGAAAAAAAAGACGGTGCGGCCCCGTGCCAGCGAAAATCCGCATGCGGTGCCGATGGGATTGGGAATGACGGCTGCACCGACCGGCAGGTAGGCCTGCCGCAGGTTGTGCGGGTCCAGGGGGCGGCCGATGCGATTGAGAAACTCCTCCAGCGCCTGCCTGGCCTGATGGTTCAGGGTGAGTTTTCTTCGCAGCGCCTCGGCGGCCGCGCGGGTGGTAATGTCGTCAACCGTGGGACCGAGTCCGCCGGTGACCACCACAAAGCTGACCGAGGGGCTGACGTTGCGCAGCGCCTCGATGATGGCCGCGCTCTCATCGCCGACGGTGAGCATGCCCGAGACTTCGATGCCGCTGCTGAAAAGATGGCCGGCGATGAAAGTTGCGTTGGTATTGGGCACGCTTCCCGAGGTCAGCTCATTCCCGATAGAAATAATTTCTGCCTTCATGTTTGTACCCTTCCGGTCGGCGAACGTCGGAACCCCGTGACCGCCGACTTATTTCGGCGTGCGGTCGCTTCATGTAAAGAGAAGGTTTTTTTAATACCGGGTTCATGGGTCAGGGTATAGGGTTCAGGGAAAGAAAAAGTTTACAGTTGACGGTTTGCCGTTTTCAGCAATAGCGGAAGCTTTCGGCGCTTTCGCTCGGATAGACTCAAGCTGTAGCGACATTCTCTCCTGATTTTTCCTGCCCGGCATGCGGATCGTTACATCCAGTCTGTTATCCAAGACCGCGGACTGAAGCCCGCAACTATTTAACTGCCGGCCAAGGATATAAATTAGCATGAACTGTGCCATCCGGCAACTGGCGACGAAACTCCAGCGTGCTTATTTCAACAGGAAATGCACTGCACCCTGTAATACCAGGTTGGCATAAATGCCCGCAAAGACGTCATCCAGCACTACGTCCAGTCCCCCTTTTTTTCTTTTATTGAAGAAGCTGGCCGGAGGGGGCTTGACGATGTCAAAGAAGCGAAAGAGGAAAAAGCCGAGAATCACCGTTGTTATTCCCCGGGGGACCATGAACATGGTAATTAAGAAACCGGCCAGTTCATCAATCACAATGAGACTGCAATCTTTCCTTTGAAAGATTTTTTCGGCGCTGTCTGAAAGCCGGACAGCGAAGACGGTAAGCGGGAAAAGCAGAAAGCCATACCAGTAATGGTTAAGAAGTGAGAGCAGAAGATAGGTGGGTATTCCCAGAACCAAAGTGCTGAAGGTGGCGGGTGCAAAGGGGAAATATCCCGTATACAGTCCGGTGGCCAAGAGGGTGACGGTTGTTCCCCCCGGCTTCATGCCTCAACCTTCTCCACCCGGATAGGGGCGCGGGAAGCAACCTGCTTGAAAACCTCAGGGCTCCCGATGATCCTGCCGAATATATTCACCGCGCCGGCTGGCCGTATAACGCCGGCGCTGCTGATGGGGGTAGGGCCGAAGAAGATGCAGAACGCGGGTCCGTCAGGCCAGTAGCCCAGGTCGCCCCGTTCCACAATCTCCCGGGCATGCAGGTCCGGGCCGAGGGAGACGGGGACGGTGAAATAGATTTCGTCTCCCCAGAGATTGACCATCGCGGTGAGCGGGAGGGCGTTCCAGACGGCATCGGCGGTGGGACTGTCAGCCTTGAGAGCCGCTTCTGCAGTGACCGTGCCGGCGATGATTCTGATTTTTCTTTCCATGGTCTGCTCATGCAGTGAATAGAGGGTCCGTTTGACTTGTTTGTGATTCTTGCCCCTTCGTTTGTCATTCTGAGCACAGCGAAGAATCTCGTTTTTGCTTGTGCGCGAGACCCTTCACGGAGTTCATCCTGAGGAACCGAAGGGTTCAGGGCGACAAAATGTAAAGCACTGCCCGGGCGAACTACAACTCCTCAATAATGGCCGCGGCCAGCAGGGGCAGCATGATTTCGTGGTGCCCGATCAGGTTGAATCCCTTGCCCCGGAGACGGGTGGGTCGTTCCACCACGTTGACCGACGGCCGGTAGTGGCGGATGAAATCCATGTTGACGGTTGTCAGATTGCGGGGCGCCTTTCCCAGGTTGGCGGACCGGCTGAAGGCCTTCAGGAATACCTCGGGCAGCACCACCGCCGAACCGATGTTGATGTATACCCCTCCCGACAGGCGGCGCACCTCAGCGGCAAAGGTGATGAAGTCGTTATGACTTGCCTTGCCGGTAGCCGCGCCGTCAAAGGTCGGGTGCATGTGAATCGTGTCTGATCCGATGCTCACATGGATGGTGCAGGGTATGTCCAGGCGTGACGCCGCGGCGAGGATGCTCATTTTATTGAAGGGGGCCCGACGGGCAAGCAGCGCTTCACCGATGGCCCTGCCCATGCCCTTGTTTTCCAGCATCCCCCCGGCAGCCGCCCGGTTGATCAGTTCGGCGGCCTCGGCCGCCATGCCGAATCGGCCGCTGGCCAGGCTTGCGGCAACGTCTTCGGAGGTCTTCCCGGCAAGGGCAATTTCCACATCATGAATGGCGCCCGCCCCGTTCAGTGCAACGCAGGAGAGCAGACCCCGCTGCATCAGATCGATGATGAGCGGGCTTAACCCCACCTTGATGACGTGGGCGCCCATGCCGAAGATGATGCGCTTTTTCCCGCGATGGGCCTTGACTATTGTGCGGGCAATGGAGATGAGGTCGCGGGCGGCCAGGGTGTCGGGCAGGCTGTTGAGGAAGCCCCTGAATGATCCGGCCTTGCGGTGGGGGCGGCAGCACTCCCCGATGCTGAACTTGCTCGGGCGCGTGGCAAGCGAGATGGTTTTGAGGGATGCCGGGTTGGGGGGCGAGGAGGGCTTGCGCATGTTCAGCGGTTTAAGTGAAGTTCTTCTTCAATGAGTTCACAGATGACATGGGCGAGGGTGATATGGACCTCCTGGATTCGGGTCACTTCCTCGGATTCAACCGTGAAATGATGGTCCAACAACGGTCCCAGCGCGCCGCCCCCGCCCCCGGTAAATCCCAGGGTGGCAATGCCCATTTCCCGGGCGGCGGTTACCGCGTTGATCAGGTTGGGTGAATTGCCGCTGGTGCTGAATCCCCAGGCAATATCCCCCGGCTTGCCCAGGGCCTGGATCTGGCGGGAGAAGATGAAGGAAAAATCGCTGTCATTGCTGATGCTGGTTAGAATGGAGGTGTCGGTGGTCAGCGCAATGGCCGCGAGCGGGGGCCTTGCCCTGCGGGTTTTATGCAAACGGTTGACAAATTCCGCCGCGATGTGCTGGGCGTCAGCCGCGCTTCCCCCGTTGCCGAAAAGCATGATTTTATTGCCGGATTGAAGGGTTTGGGCGCAGAAGCGCACCACCGCCGCAACCTGTTCCCAGTTCTTGGAGGCAAAGTCGGTCTTTAATGCCGCACTTGCTTTGAATTTGCTAATAACGACGTCCCGCATATACTTTCCATGGAGTCTCTGGCATCATGAGCGCAATATTAGTGGGATAGGTCCGGCGTGTCAAGATAATTAATAGGCGTTTTCGTCCGGCCTGATTGGCGTTTATCGCTGCCCGGAACCGGCGCGGTTGCGAGCCGACGCTCCACCGCGGATACTGGAAAGCTCAATAAAAATGAGCTTTCATTTTAAGTAATGGCCTGTTATAATAAAATTCATAGTGCAAAGGGTGTGAACGCGCCGGACATGCGCTGCGTTGAGCATCTTCCCTGAGGAGAGGGGGATGGGTAATGAATAAGAGAACCATAATACTCATTGCCATCTGCTGTCTCCTGGCAGCCGCCACGCTGACCATGAGATATATCACGCAGGAGATAGCCATAATCAGGGCGAAGTTCGTCGGTGAAAAACGGACCGAGGAACGAACTTCCCGCAATCTTGGGTTTCCCCGTCCCGCCCCGACCCCAGCACCGCAAACTGAGAAAGTGCCGGCGGCGGTGAAACAGAATCAGAACCACCCTTCCGGATCGGCTGCCGGGCAGTTTCCACCTGCCGTACCTTCCGGATCTCCGGTAGCGGCATCCAGGACCGCAAATACCACCACTGTGCGTGAGCCGGTTAAAAGAGCCCCGGCGACGGATGTGCTTCCTGACGCAGGGGGTACCGCTCCGGCTGAAGAGGTAACCACACCCCTGGAACATGAATCGCCGGCCGCGGTGTATGACGACCATCCGCTTTCGGAAAGAGAAGTAGCGGCCGTGGTTACGGAATCATCCGCCGGTCATGCTGAAGAAAAGAAGGTGCCTGTTGCGCAAGCGCAACGCGGCACCGATGCCGCTACCGCGGCGGCGCTGGAGCATGCAGCCGACGCGGAGAGCAGGGGAATGATGGAGGAAGCTGCGGCCGGTGGCAAACGGGAGGCAAGCCAGGGTGAAGGCGATGCAGGGGACGAGGACGCCGCTGCACTCGCGCAGGATGGGGAATACGCAGAGGATGCAGGAGCCCCGGTAGCCGCAGAAGATGAGGCCCCGCAGGACGCGGACGGGGGAGGAACAGAGCAGGAAGAGGAAGCGGCTGATGAAGAATAGGCTTGGAAATGAGCGGCGCGATATTGACCGCATTGTGAAGGGTCGGCATCCATGTCCCCACGCGTACCTGGGGAATCATCGGGTCGGGGATAATGGCGGCGCCGGCATTGCGGTTCGGGCGTTTTTACCCGGCTGCGATAATGCCGGGCTGGTTGTCGACGGTGCTGATGCGCCGGCGCGTCCCATGACCAGGATTCATGAGGACGGCCTGTATGAGATCGTGATCAGCGATCAATCTGATTTTTTTCCCTACACCATTGAGGTGGTGCGGGATCAGCAGGTTGAGCGGCGGGAGGATCCATATCGGTTTTTGCCGACCATTCATGACTTTTATCTGGACGGTCTGAGGGGCGCAGCATACCACCAGGCATACCGGACGCTGGGCGCTCACCATAAGCGGTACGCTGACAGCGATGGGTATGCCTTCGCGGTGTGGGCGCCCAATGCCCGGCAGGTGAGCGTGGTCGGCGATTTCAACCGGTGGGATCACCGCGTCCATCCCATGCGGTATCTGGGCGGCTCGGGAATATGGGAGATTTTCATTCCGGGCATCGGC
>Ga0255347_1007901_pt1 | contig 10873 bp, 8 predicted proteins | sample wastewater_treat_2_FD_192479 | JGI IMG/M metagenome (GOLD analysis project Ga0255347, IMG submission 192479) | Wastewater microbial communities from Lulu Island WWTP, Vancouver, Canada - plant24 | ecosystem: Engineered > WWTP > Wastewater > Unclassified | place: Canada: Vancouver, British...
ATTTGAATGCAGTTGATCGTTATTGTAGGGGCGTATTGCCATACGCCCTCAAATGCCTCCCTCCTCAATTCCCGAAGATCTCATTCCAGCTGAAATAGCTTGGCTCGGCGCGATATGACGGCACGGCGCCTTGCGCGGTTGCCAGCCACATTTCCAGGGTGTCCGGAATAAAGCCCACCATGTAAACGGTATTGTAGGGCCGTTTGTCCATGGCCACCTTGCGCTCGATGGCAAAGGCCCGCTCCATGTCCAGCACCGGGGTGGCATTGAGGTCTTGCACCATGGATTCATAGCGCCGGCAGTCGATGGGGTGGGCAAGCTTGCGGTGATGGTTGGTGACCGCCAGGTAGTGATTTGATAACAGTTTCGGGTCGTCATTACGGTTATCGGCCGCGGTGCGCAGGACGGTGCCCCGGTTGCTGCATTCGAGGATGGCGGCAGGGGGGTGAAGCCGGAAGCCGCCTTTCCCGGCGGGTGAAAACAGGTGAATGTCAAATGATCCGGCTATGTTTATGATCCCCAGGTTGGTCCTGAAAGCGCCGATGGGGTCGGGGAACAAAAGCGAAGGAGAGTTTTCGATGCTCTGTCTCAGGGCAAACGCGGTTGAGGTGTAGTAGAAGGGAAGCCCGAGATAAATTCCGCCCAGATTAAAAAGCAACTGGTTTAAAGCGGGCTGCTCGTTGCCCAGATTGAGCCCGGCGCCGGCCCCGTTTTCATTCATTCCGGTCAAACATCCCAGATAGCCCGGCCAGGCGATGGAGACCCAGCTTTTCTCGCGGGTCCGGGATTCCCGGTGCTGATAGGCGATGATCAGGGTGCTTGCCTCGAGCAGGTCTCCCGGTTCGCCGAAATCGAGGTTGCGGGCGAAAATAAGGTTGCCGTCGGCCGTCCCATCACCCCATCCGGATATGGACGAGCACAGCTCCGATGGCGTGGCGAAAAAGTCCTGGGAATTGAAGTGTAACCGGAAAATTTCCGGTATCATATTGAAGGCAAGCAGGTCTACCGGTTTGAAATGGTCGTCAATGGTCTCACTGTAAAGACCTTCCTTGCCGATAGCTCCAACCATCCCGTCATACAATCCCTGGATTTCCCGCCGGTAAGCTTGGGGAATCCTGGTGTACCAGTTGAGAAGATTCCTGGTCCGCCAGTAGTTCCGCTTATCCAGCAGCCGTCCCAGCATGTAATCTTCCAGCATGGCGACAATCTCCGGCGCAAGCAGATAGCCGTGGGCATATCCCATTTCATAGTGGGTGCCCCACACCCGCAACACCGGTTTGCCCTTGATGTAGGTCAGCTCCCCTTTCACCTGCCCGGTCTGGGCATGAACTGCAGCCGGACTTATGAGAAGAACCAAACCAAGCAGTACTATAATTTTTTTCATTATATTTTCCCATTGCGAATGCATGTTGACTTGAAAAGGGTTTATGCGTCGATACCGATGAGAATAAGAGGAACTGCAGGTACGCCTCGTCCTTGACGCACCACATTGTAAAACTCACCTTCGTAGTAGGCAACACCGGAACTCATTCTACTTTGGAGCGATTTCATTGGAAGGATTTCAATTCCAACATCAATATGATCTCCTACATAAAAAGCGAGATGTTTGACAAACAGATCATAGGCTACAAAGGCATATTTTCCAAACTGTACCTCAACAGCAGCACGATCCTTGACGAAATCAGTTTGATTATAACTGAAAATTGGCTTCTCACCTCCTGCTTCAATTTCTTGCTTCTGTTCATCAGGGGCCATTGTCAGTGTTTTGCGGATCAATTTCTCGCTTCGGGTAACCCAATAGCTAACCCGGTTTTCTTGCCAGCCTTTTGCGCGAAGAAGCTTTTTAAATGCTGCGTTCATATCAATCGGGCTGAACAGAAGTTTCCCTTTCATTGTCTTCTCTTTGGACACTTTTGTGCAACATTTTTGAGCATCGACAGCATGGATTACTTTTTGTATTTCTTTCCAAAGAATCGGCTTATGTACCAAGAGAAATTCAAGACCATTCAAATGAGAGTATGTCTCAGCAATCTTCATATTTTGTTCCTGTACTTATGCATTTTCTCCAAAAGTCTCCCTTGCTTGATATTCTTCTTCCAAGGGGCAGTTATAAGGCTATTCCCCGCTGCAACAGGATCGTAGACCGGCGTACCCATCGGACGAGTTCGTAATGTACCCGACAACTCCTGTTGAATTCTCTCCCGCGCTATTTTCACATACCTGGTAACGATCTCCGCTCCAATCCCTCGACGGCCATGCCGGATGGCGGCAATGATTGAAGTTCCAGTGCCGAGGAACGGATCGAACACCCAATTTCCAGAGTTGGTCAGGGCAAGCACTAAACGTTCAATCAGCTCCACCGGGAACTGACATGGATGCTCTGTCTTTTCAACATGGTTACTTTTCACATTCGGAATAATCCACAAATCTCCCGGATTCTTGCCTAGGGGATTGCAGGAATACTGTCCGGCTTTTGGACCTTTAAAATATTTCTTGCCGGGATATTTCTGAGGGATTCTCACTTCATCAAGATTAAAAACATAGTCATCTGACTTTGTAAACCAGACTATATTTTCGTAGCGCCCGGAAAAGCGGTTGCTGCAATGCAATCCATGTTCAAAGTGCCAGATAATACGATTGCGCATCCTAAGCCCCAGTCCGGAGAAGATCGGATATAGTACGGTGTCTAAGGGAATGATCGCACCGCGATCGACATAGTTTCCGACTTGCCAGCAAATACTTCCTCTTGGTGAGAGGACTCGCACACATTCGGTAATAACCTGCGCCTGTTGATTGAGATATATATCGAGATCCAGTTTTTTTTCATATTCTTTGCCAATGTTGTAGGGGGGGGAAGTTACAACTAATTGAAGAGTTTCATCCGGTATGGACTTTAGTAAATCAAGACAATTGCCGGAATATACGACTATAGATGCTGAAGAGGAGAAACTGCCAGCGATTTCGTGATTCCGCATGAATAAAGGCTTCATTCTGATGGTCGGCAAAGTTTATTTGGTTAGGGAATCAATCTTTTTTATAAAGAAATTGTAGGGGCGTATTGCAATACACCATCGCAATGATGAGCAATTTCTGTACCAACGTCACTTCACCGAGTGCGTGAAGCGCCTCCCTTACAGCTGGCTGGTGCTGAAGAGCAGCGTTCCCACCAGGGTGGTGATCAGCCCGAAAACCGCCAGGGCGGCGAGGTTGATCCAGAGGGGGAAGGCGGCGGTGTTCACCAGGCAGTAGCGCAGGGCATCCACCCCGTAGGTGAGCGGATCGAAATAGGTCATCCACCTGAGCCACGCCGGCAGGCGGTCCAGGGGGAAGAATGCCCCGGACAGAAAGAACACCGGCATCACCACGAAATTCATGATCAGGGAAAAGCCGTGAAAGTCCTTCATGCGGCTGGAAAAGGCGATGCCCAGCAGCACAAACCCCACCGAAATCAGCACCATGATCGCGAGGATCAGCGCCAGTTTCAGAGGGCCGGGAAACGGTATGCCCAGGGCGAAGCAGACCGCCAGGAACAGCAGCGCCTGGGCCATGGCGGTGGTCACCCCGCCCAGCGCCTTGCCCAGTATGATCGACGTCCGGGAGATGGGTGCGACCAGGATTTCCTTGAGAAAGCCGAACTGCCGGTCCCAGATGATCATGATGCCGAAGTTGATGGAGGCGAAGAGCAGCACCATGCCGATCATCCCCGGCGCGAGAAATTCGCTGTACTTTAATCCGCCCATGGTGAACACCGAGTTGAGGCCGCTGCCGATGATGATCAGGATCAGGGAGGGAAAGGCGAGGCTTCCGATGATCCTGCTTTTAGAGCGCAGGAAGCGCTTGACTTCTCTCAGCCAGAGTATATAAACCGCGTCCAGATTCATCGTTCCCTGCTCCTTCTTCTGATCCGGATCCCCTCCGCCCAACTGGATTCCTCCTCCCGGATGGTTCTTCCGGTGTAATGTAAAAAAACATCCTCCAGGGTGGGCTTGTGGATGGTGACCGATTCAATGTTGATCGACTGCGCCTGGGCGATGCTCATGAGGGCGGAAAGTTTCTGGTCCGCCGCCTCGACGGTGAGGTGAACAATGCCGTTGTGCCGGCTGACGGTTTTTATCCAGGGCTCCGCCGGGTGGAATTCGTCCTCGGTCTTCACCGAGATGACTTCCCCGCCCACCTGCTGCTTCAGCTGCGCCGGGGTATCGATGGCGGCTATTTTACCCCGGTCGATGATGGCCACCCGGTTGCAGAGCGTGTCCGCTTCATCCATGTAATGGGTGGTGAGAATAATGGTGATGGAGGTGGTGCGGTTCAGCTTGCGGATGTATTCCCAGATGTGCCTTCTGGTTTGGGGATCAAGTCCCAGGGTGGGTTCATCCAGGAAAAGCACCCGGGGCTGGTGCAGCAATCCGCGGGCGATCTCCAGCCGCCGCTTCATCCCGCCGGAGAAGTTTTTGACCAGAACGCGCTTTTTGTCGGTCAACTCAACCAGACCGAGGAGTTCCTCCATCTTCTCCTTCCGGGCATCCCGGCCGATGTGATAGAGCCGCCCGTGCAGGTCAAGGTTTTCGACGGCGGTGAGCTGGTCGTCCAGGCTGGGGTCCTGGAAAACAATGCCGATGCTCCGGCGCACCGCGTCCTTTTCCCTCCTCACGTCATGGCCGCACACCGTGGCGGTACCGGAGGTGGGCTTGAGCAGGGTGCAGAGGATATTCAAGATGGTGGTTTTGCCCGCCCCGTTGGGACCGAGCAGGCCGAAGATTTCCCCCTGGTTGATGGCCAGGGTGACGCCGTCCACCGCCCTGACCTCCTTGAAGTATTTTTTCAGATGGCGCAGTTCAATGACCGGGGAACTCATGCGGGTACCATGGTATGAGGTGCATGACAAACGGTTTATCCTGGAGGATGGAGGGCCACGCTCAGCCGTGGCCGCCGATCATCATCAGACGCGGCGGAGCGCGTCCCTCCACATAATTTATAGGATGACAGAAAGTAACATAAAAAATAATAAATGGGCAAGTGAAAAAAAGGGAATTCATTCTTGACAACGCCATTTAGTTAGTATAGGAATCGTTAGCGTGCGAATTAATCTGCTTGCAAGAACAATCCGGGCAGCGGTAGGTGCGGCCGGAAAGGAGGAACCATGCTTGTAACAACAAAAGGCATCCGGAAGAGGACAGAAGCAGTGCGGGCGGCACGCGCGCTCACCATGGCGGCTCTCTGTGTCTGCCTGACGGCTATGCCGGCATTCGCCGAAGAGGAACCTGCGCCGGATCTTATCCGGGTTGAGGGGAATGCCGTCAAGCTTACCCTGCAAAGCGTCATGTTCCTGGCGCTGAAGAACAATCTGCAAATTGCCTTTCAAAGCCTGGCCCCGGGCATTTCCGAGACCGGCATCATGCGCGAGGAATCGGTGTATGATCCCGACCTCTCGCTTCAGTACGGCAAGAGCCGGAGCGTGCAGCAGGTGGGCAACTACCTGACCGGCGCCGGCGCGGACAGCGTCTACCAGCAGGCCTGGGATCTCAAGATGGGCATAATGAAGCAGTTTGTGGCCGGCACCTCGGCCGAGCTGAAGTGGAACGCGATCGAGTCTAAGACCGATTTCATCTTTCAGCAACTGGTGCCCCAGTACAAGTCCGACCTCTCCCTCAACCTCACCCAGCCGCTGCTCAAGGATTTCGGCATCGAGATCGGCCGGAGCATGATCAAAATCGCCAATCTTAACTTCGAAATCTCACAGTATCAGTTTAAAAACCAGGTGATGGAGATTCTCAGCGGGATTGAAAAATCCTACTGGGCGCTCTATTTCCAGAACAAGGATTATGAGGCGCGCCAGAAGTCGCTCAAGGCCGCCGAGGACCTGCTGCGGGAATTTAAAATCAGAATTGATGCCGGGACCCTTGCCCCCATCGAAATTTACCAGGCCGAGGCCGAGGTCGCGGAACGAAAGCATGACCTGATCGTGGCGGCGGACCTGGTCAAGGACACCGAGGACCGGTTGAAGACCTCCTTGAACTTGTATGACAAGAAAGAGTACTGGGACCTGCAGATTATCCCGGCGGATGATCCGCGTTCCGGTCCGGTCACGGTTGACCTGGAACAAAGCCTGCAGGAGGCATTCGCCTACCGCCCCGACTATATTCAGGCCAAGATGGACATTGAGGCGCGGAACATCATGGTCAAATACACCAAAAACCAGACCCTTCCCCGGGTGGACCTGTTCGGCACGCTCGGAACCATGGGACTGGCCGGCCGAGGCAACCCTAATGCCGCCAGTTTTATGGGGGGGGGAGGGGGCGGTAAGAACCTTGTCAACACCGGCTGGCCTGACGTGGCGGACAGCATGGCTTCGGGGGATTACTATAATTATGCCGCCGGGGTGAAGATTCAATTTCCCTTCGGCAACCGGTTTGCAAAAAGCCAATATTCCAAGGCCAAGCTTGAGTCCGCCCGGGCGGCAACCTTTTTAAAGGAAGTGGAAAATAACGTGATCAATGATGTGCGGGGGGCGGTGCGGCAAATTGATACCGACATCAAGCGGATAGAGGCGTCGCGGGCAACCATGCGGCTGGCTGACGAGAGGCTGAAGGCGGAGGAAAAAAAGTACGCCGTAGGCCTTGCCACCACCCATGATCTGCTGGAGTATCAGGACAAGCTGGCCAAGGCCGAGAGCGGCTACGCATTTGCCAAGGCTGCATACGAACAGAATCTGGCTGATCTGGCCAGGGTCAAGGGCATGTTGCTCGAAACTTTTAATATCACCATCGATTGATGCTCATGGCCGCGCCGGACAAAAAATCCCTGAAAATAATCGAATTTGACAAAACCGATCAGCTCATGGCCCGGCTCCACCGATCATTGCGCAGAAACTATGACCGGCGGCTTAAAAGTTTCGGATTGACCCCCTCCCAGTTTGAGGTGATCATGATCCTCTGGACCGAGGACGGGATCGTGCTCGGTGAATTACGGCGACGGTTATCGCGGGACGGACCTACTATTACCGGGGTGGTCGACCGGATGGAGAAAAAAATGCTGGTGAAGCGCATCCGGGACCAACGTGACCGCCGGGTGGTGAAGGTGCATCTTACCTCCAAGGGGAAAAACATGCAGGGGGATCTCGAACGAACCAAGAAACTGGTCATGGAGAAAATCACCAGAAGCCTTTCCCGGAAGGACATGAACTCGCTGGTTTCCCTGATGGAAAAAATGATGCGCAACGCGGAGCGCGGGGGGCTTATGTGCTGACGGTGAAGGGCGGATGTAAAATCCCAGATTCCAATATCTAAATCCCAGACAAATCAAAAATTCAAATACCCAATGTTCCAAACCCTGACTGCTGCGGTTTGAGATTTGTCCTCTATTCGAATTTTGGTTATTTGAACTTGTTTTGATTCTTACATATAGAAATCCGAGAATTTCTCTCTCATAATTAGTCGCCCCCTCACCTTAACCCCTCTCCCTGGAGAGGTGGAGGGGACATGATCGCGACTAATCACCCTCTTCCCGCCGGGGAGAGGGATGGGGTGAGGGGAAATTTAAAATATCTTTGGCTGGGATTTCGCGCTTCGAGTTTAAACCTCTCTTAGTCCATAAACTTATTCTCTTCGGCCCATCATACAATTACAGAGACGGTACACCGTTAACTCAGCATAAAGGTTTTCCATGAGAACGAAACTGATTATGGCGATGGTAATAGGTATCATAGTGGCAATGGTGCTGTTCATGCGGGGTGAAAAAAACCATAATTCCGTGACCATCCTGGGTTCCCCGGAGGCGGAAAAAATTTTTCCGGTCGAGGTTGCCCGTCCGGTTTTTGAAGAGGTTGAGCACACCCTGGATGCGATCGGCAGCTTCTTCCCCAAGGATGAGGTGACCGTCGGCGCAGAGGTGGACGGCATCATCAAGAGGCTGCCGGTGGATGAGGGGTGCACGGTTAAGCAGGGCGACCTGCTGCTGGAGATAGATGATGAGAAGCTCCGCCTGGAGGTGGAGGAAAGCGAAGCCATGCTCAGGGAGGGGCGTGCCCGGTACGAGCACTCGCAGGCAACCCTCAAGCGCATGTCCAGCCTTTTTGAGCAGGGTGTCATCGGTCAGCAGGAGCTGGATGACGCCAGAAACCAGGAGCTGATGAATCGGGCGGCGGTGGAGAACACCCAGGCCAAGCTGTCCCGGTTTAAAAGGGAACTCGGCGACACCAGGGTGCGCGCGCCCATGGACGGGGTGATCAGCGAGCGGTTGGTTTCTGCGGGCGAGTACGTGAAGATAGGGGCATCCCTTTTTAAGATCGTGGATGCCAATCCGCTCAAACTTGCCTTCACCCTGCCGGAAAAAAATAGCGGTGAGATCAGGATAGGACAAAAGGTTAAGGTGACCACCCGGGTCTATGCGGGTGAAATGTTTGAGGGGGAGGTTTATTTTATCAATCCCAAGGTGGAAACCGAAACCCGCACCATTGAAGTAAAGGCCTGGGTGGATAACAGCGAGTTCAAGCTGCGCCCCGGCTACTTTGTGGATGTGAAGGTCCTCCTGGGCAGTCGCAAGTCCCTGGTCCTGCCGGAGCATGCGGTTTTGGTGAGGGAAGGAAGCGTCATGGTCATGGCGGTAGTGGACGGTGTCATATCCTACAAGCGGGTTGAACCCGGTGTGCGCTTCAGCGGAAAGGTGGAAATTCTTGAAGGCGTCACACCGGAGGACAGCATTGTTGTTTCCGGCCGGAGCGAAATAACCGAGGGAACCAGGGTTACCGTGGTTCCCCCGACGGCATAGGAGGGCAGGGTGTTTTTATCAGATATTTCCATACGCAGACCGGTATTTGCGACCATGATGGTGGGAAGCCTGGTGCTGTTCGGCCTTATCAGCAGGCAGCGGATGGGCGTGGCGCTCTATCCGGAAGTCGATTTTCCCAACGTGAGCGTCACCACCACCCTGCAGGGGGCAAGCCCCGAGATAATTGAGACGGAGCTGACCGATCCCATTGAAGACGCCATCAGTTCGGTGGAAGGCATCAAGCATATCAGCTCCGCCAACATGCAGGGGTTCTCCCAGGTCAAGGTGGAATTCGACCTGGAGCGGGATATTGACACGGCAGCCCAGGATATCCGGGATAAAATCTCCCTGGCCAACCGCTACCTGCCCAGAGACAGCGACCCGCCGGTTATCAGCAAGGTTAATATGGCTTCCCATCCCATCATCTGGCTTGCGGTCAACGGGGACGTGCCCGGGAAATATCTGGGGCAGGTGGCTGATGAGATTTTCAAGCCCCGTTTGGAAACGCTGCGGGGCGTCGGTTCCATCGTCATCGGCGGACTGCAGGAGCGGGAAATGCGGATATGGCTCGATGCCCGGAAAATGGAGGCCTATCACGTTACCGCGGGCGATGTGGAAACCGCCCTGCAAACTAAAAACATTGAGGTTCCCGGGGGGAGCATTGAAAGCCTTACCCGTGAATTGTCGGTCAAAACCATGGGCGAGCTTGCCAGCGCGAATGAATTCAACCGCCTTATTATCGCCTACCGCGAGGGCTCGCCCATTCGACTCCAGGACATCGGATTTGCCGAGGATGGCGTTGCCGATCGGCGGTCGGTCGGCAGGTATCAGGGGGTTCCCGCCATCGGCATGGGGGTGGTGCCGCGCTCGGGGGCAAATCATGTTGAAGTGTGCAACCTGGTCAGGAAAACCATGGGGCAGCTTAAAAAAATCGCGCCTCCCGGAATCAACCTGGCGGTTTCGTTCGACTCGTCGGAGTTTATCAAGAACTCCATTTCCGATGTTCAGTTCGATCTGCTCTTTGGAGCCTTCCTGGCCGCGCTGGTGGTGTTCCTCTTCCTGAGAAACCTGGGGAGCACCATTATTATAGCCCTGGCCATCCCCACCTCGCTCATCGGCGCCTTCAGCGTCATGTATGCCTTCGGATTTACCATGAACAGCATGACCATGCTGGCGCTCAGTCTCTGCTGCGGGCTGGTGGTGGATGATGCCATCGTGGTGCTGGAAAACGTCTTCCGTCACGGGGAGATGGGCAAGGACCGGCTGCGCGCCGCCTTCGACGGGACCAATGAGATTGTTTTCGCGGTCATCGCGGCCACCCTTTCCATCGTGGCGGTTTTTATTCCGGTGGCCTTTATCCGCGGAATAATCGGCAGATTCTACTTTCAATTCGGGGTCTCGGTTTCGGTGGCCATTCTCATTTCCCTGTTTGTGGCCTTTACCCTTACCCCCATGCTTTGCTCGCGCTTTTTGAATGTAAGCAAACGGCACGGGCCCATCTACAACTTTCTGGAGGACGCCTTTTCAAGGATTGACGCCGGCTACCGGGTGGTGCTCGCCTGGTGTCTTGGTCGCCGGCTTACGGTGGTGACCGTTGCCCTGGCTATTTTTGTTCTGAGCCTGGGTTTTTTCAAGATCCTGGGAAAAGAGCTGATTCAGAAAGAGGACCGCGATGACTTTGTGGTCAGGCTGGAGACGCCGGTGGGCACCTCGCTGACGCTGGGCGAAACAAAGCTCACCCAGTGTGAAGCTATAGTAAAAGCGCTTCCTGAAGTGAGAAGCGTTTTTGCCCTCATGGGCGCGGGGGGATTTGTCTCGGTTACCAACAAGGGCTTTATGTTTGTTCAGCTGAACGACAGCACGAAACGAAAACGGAAACAGACGGAAATAATGTCGTACCTGCGCAAGGAACTCAACCGGATTTCGGGGGTGGTCGCCTATGTCGAGGACATTGCCGCCATGGGAAGCGGCGGCATGGGAAGAAATGCGCCGCTGCAATTCCGGATCAAGGGGCCGGATCTTACCCGGCTGGGCGAAATATCGACCTCGGTGATAGGCCGTTTGAGGACCATTCCCGGGGTTGTGGGCGTTGGTTCGGATATGGAGC
>Ga0255347_1007909_pt1 | contig 10869 bp, 5 predicted proteins | sample wastewater_treat_2_FD_192479 | JGI IMG/M metagenome (GOLD analysis project Ga0255347, IMG submission 192479) | Wastewater microbial communities from Lulu Island WWTP, Vancouver, Canada - plant24 | ecosystem: Engineered > WWTP > Wastewater > Unclassified | place: Canada: Vancouver, British...
ATCGCACCGATCCAGCATCTTTTTCATTAACGACATGCCACCCCATGGGGTGATGTCTTTATCTGTAAATCCAATCTCAAAATCCATCTTCTCTCCCGTAAGTAAATCTTATCTGGATTTCAACAAAGGGCGATCTTACGAATGTCTCTAATTTGCTTGCTCTTTTCTATTAGATTCTCTATTGCTACGCAATAGAATTTTTATCCTATTGCGGATTCTGGGATAAATTCACAGTACAAAAGCAATGCCACTCCACAGGGTGGAGCTTTGTTTCAGGCTGGTTTGCCGACCCCGGGATAATGTTGAAGTTAATCAGAAGTATCCGACTTTCTATCATGATAAATCTTTATCTCCATTCTTATTAAGGTTTAGCATTACAGCGGTGCGCCTTATCGGCTGCATTCTCTTTGCATTTTAGTATCGATGATCACATCGCGAAATGAAGTTGTGTTTATCGGGTAACCCCTTTTTTATTGTAGTGTCATAAACGCTTTTTTATGTATCCCGGCTATTTCCTCTTGACACTCCATGCTTTCAGGAGTAGGGAAAGGCACAAAGGAGGTGTTACCGCAGCTGCCAAAGGCTCCAGCATCACAAGTCATGGTAAGCATCTGCAACAAATTCAAAACACATTTCAACAGGGATATTTTTTTCATCCGCCCAATTTTTTCTCAAGCATCTCAACTGCCGGTTTTCATTCCCCCTTCAATCATAGCAAAAGACCAGCTTGCCATACCCGGGAGCATACCGCTAAGAACAACTACTTCCCCTCAATATTGCAGACCTGCCCGGCAACGGCTTTTTTACCGGGTGCTTTTCTCACAGAGCACCGATAACGTCCGATTTAAATTCACCCCAACTTGGAAAGGAGAAACATACGATGGAACAGAAGAAACTCAGAAACGGTATTAACAGACGGGGGTTCATTAAAGGAGCGGCGCTGACGACCGGTGCTTTTGCTGCGCTGGGCTCAATAGGGACTAAAAAGGCGCATTCTGCTGCTTTGCCCAAAAAATGGGATATGGAGTCAGACGTGGTTGTTATCGGCTACGGAGGCGCAGGCGCTTGCGCCGCGCTGGAAGCGGCCCGCGCCGGCTCTTCTGTGCTGCTTTTGGAAAAAATGGGAATGCCGGGCGGCTCTACGACACTGTCGGGAGGCATCGTTTTAGCTGCCGGAACTAAGCTGCAAAAAAGCGTCGGTATTAATGATACACCGGAAGCGATGTATAAATATCTCATGGCCTGCGGACAGGGACGCGCAGTGCCGGAGCTTGTTAAACTTGTTTGTGATATGTCTTCAGAAAACATTGACTGGCTTGCCGGCATGGGGGGTGTCTTCACCCAGGAGCTACTGGCCATGAGCGGCATGGAAAATGAACCAGAATACGCAGCGGTCACTGTGCCGCAAAAACGCGGGCATCGTGTAAGAGGAACAGGCTCCGCCCTGTTCAAGGTTTTAGCCGACGCCGTCAAGGCGGAAAAAAACATCAAGGTTCTCACAAGAACCAGCGGGACCAAGCTCATTACCCAGTCCACAAAAGCTGCTGCCAATCTTGAAGTTGCCGGACTGGAGGCGACCAGCAGGGGGAAAACAATCCTCATTAAAGCAAAAAAAGCCGTAATTCTGACCACCGGCGGAATTATGCCGGGTGAGGAAGCCGAAGGCTGGCTGAAAGATTATTCGCCTGATATTGCCAAATGCGTGGCAGCAGGAAGCCCAAGCTCAACAGGAGACGGTTATAAGATGGGCATTTCCTGCGGCGGAGCTCTCAAGGCTCTCAATACCGGGGGAACCCTGCCGTGTCTGCTGTTTCCCGGTGCAAAAATGGCAGGGATTGTTTACGCCAATATCTGGGGGTTACCCAACATCTATGTAAAGACGGACGGGACACGTTTCTGTAATGAAGGAGCCAACTATACGCTCGTGAGTGAACTTATGTTTCAAAAGAACGCGACTACGGCGTATTGTGTTTTCGATGCCGCAACAGTAAAGAAAACCTTTGCCCTGGTTGAAAAAGGAATTGAAATTCAAAGAACGATTGCCCTGGGCATTAACCCGGAAAATCTCGATGACCAAGTTAAAAGAGGTTTCCTGTACAAAGGCGACACCGTAGCGGAGTTGGCAAAGGCAATCGGCATAGACGCGGCAGCTTTGGTAAAAACCATGGAGAATTACAACCTGAACGCCGAGAAGGGAAAAGATACGGAGTTTGGCAGAACAAAAGCACTGGAGCCTTTGAAAACAGCACCCTACTACGCGTTTAAGATTAATCCCGGCCTGGTTTGCCACGATGGCGGATTGAATATCAATACAAAAGCTCAGGTACTCGATGCTCATGACCGTGTGATACCGAGGCTCTACGCGGCAGGCCGTGACGCGGTGGGTATCTTCGGAGGCAGGTATCCGGCCAGTGGCGCCGCCATAACCGATCTTCTGACTTTCGGCCGTCTTGCCGGTAAAAACGCGGCTACTGAAAAGGCCTGGAGTTAAGCTGGATCGCCGGTCGGCCGGAGGTTTTTGTTTTCCTCCGGCCCCCGGCCTCTTTAGTGTAACGAGTGGATACAATCACGCGAAAGGAGCAGTTTGTGAAGATAAAGAAAGTAGCGCCTGTTTTATTCTGCCTGCTTGTGTTTTTAGCCGCCGGCCGCCTGTTGTGGGCGGAGGCGAGACTTGACATGTCCAAAGCCGGTGTCAAGGGAGGTAACTGTGCCTCCTGCCACGGACAGGACAAAGTTCTATCGAAAGGGCACGTGGACACGAAAGCCATGAACTGGGAAGCGTGCCGGGCCTGTCACACCAGAGACAACTTAAGCCTGACGGGTAAGCTCCCCAACAGTCACCATCACTTACTGGCGGGTGTCGGCTGCATTGAATGTCACGGCAAAACAAAGAAACCGGAGGTGCTGGACATGGACAAGTGCGTTTCATGCCACGGTTCCACGGACGGACTGGCACAGAAAACAAAAGACATCAAACCCACCAACCCGCACACCTCCCCCCATTACGGGACGGATCTGGATTGTAACCTGTGTCACCACCAGCATACTCGTTCGGAAAATTACTGCGCTGAGTGCCACAACTTTGATTTCAAGACACCCTGACAAAGTAAAAAAGCTTCTGGCAGCGGGTGAGCATAGGAGGAACTACCGGCCACAGATATGGCGGCAAGAGGCTAATAAAGCAGCACCACAACACAAGGGGCCGGCCGGGAAACATCCCGGCGGCCCCTTTGCTTTTACCGGCCGGCCATTGCCGTATTGATGATTTATTTTTGCACCACTAATTTACCGTGCCGGTTTGGCAAAACTAAAACGCTTCCCTGTAGAGTGCAGCCACATCGCCGGGGTCGTTCACCGGACGGGCATTGAAAATCGCCGCCGTGTCGGCAATGGCATGAAATGCCGCAATGTCCAGGCCATCTTCCTTCACGCCCACATCACGTAAACGGGTCGGGTGACCGACCTGCCGCATCAGCGCTTCAATCCCGTCGGCGGCAGCCAGCGCCGCTTCGCGCGCGGACATGCCTGCCGTGTTCAGGCCCAGCGCACGGCTTATCTGCGCCAGCGCCGCGCCTGCATGATCAACATTGTAACGCATGACTTTGGGCAGGACGATCCCGCAGGCCTCCCCGTGCGGCAGATGGTAAAGAGTGCCCAGAGTGTGGGCCATCGCGTGGGCCAGACCCACCTGTGCGACGGTAAACGCCCAGCCGGCAAGCGATGCGGCAATCTGAAGATTAAGACGCGCCTCTTCATCGCCCGGGTCTTTCACTACCGCAGGCAAATTACCGGCGATCAATCCTATGGCCTGTAGTGCCTGAGCGTCACAGATGCGGTTTGCCATAATACTGGTCATGGCTTCCACCGCATGCGTCATCGCGTCCATGGCGGTGGCCACCGTCATGCGTCCGGGCAATGATATCGTGAATCGGGGATCGAGTATCGCTGCATTGGGTGTAATGAATTTATCCACGATGAAGAGTTTGCGTCCCGCCCCATGACTGGTAAGAACCGCGATATTGGTGACTTCGGAACCGGTGCCGGAGGTGGTGGGAATTACAATGTGCGGGGTCTGCATTTCGGTCAGCACCAGCAGATTGAGGTGGTCGTTTGCCTTCCCGCCGTTTTTAAGCGTCACCGCAACTCCCTTGCCCGTATCGATGACGCTGCCGCCGCCGACGCTCACGAGGCCGTCCACGCCCGCCTCGCGCGCAAATTGCGTCGCTGCATCCACCGTTTCCAGATCGGGGTCAGGCGGTATCCTGTCATAGATGCCGACACATAAATCACCCAGAGCAGAAGCAGCCAGATCCGCCAGGCCTGCGGCACGCACGCCCGGGTCGGTCAGAATCAGAACACGCCGGCAACCAAGATCAACGGCCGTTTTATTGATTGATGCCAAAGAGCCGTGACCTGCTGTGACCATGGTCGGGCAGAAATAGGAAAAGCCCGCCATCTTTTTGTTGTCCGATAAAATCGACCAGGTCATGTTGGTGCGCGCATCGGCCATAGAGTTGATATGCACACGTTTGACCTGAACAAAACCATGGAGACACTCCAGGCCGAAATCTCTTCCGACGCCCGACTGCTTGTAGCCGCCGAAGGGGCAGAAGTCGGCAAAGATGTGGTAGTTATTGATCCACATGGTGCCGGTGCGGACGTTTGCCGCAATGCGCTCGGCCCGCGCCGTGTTTCCCGAAAAGACGCCGCCCGCCAGACCGTAGAGAGAATCGTTGGCGATGGCGACCGCTTCATCGTCGTCCGAGATTTTCATGACCGAAACAACCGGACCGAAAATTTCCTCCTGCGCGATGCGCATGCTGTTTTTGACGTTGATGAAAATTGTGGGCTTGTAATAAAATCCACCGTCGAGGCCGGGCACGCCCGCGCGCTCGCCTCCGGTAATGAGTTCCGCCCCTTCCTCCTTGCCTATTTTCACATAATTCTCGACGGTCGCCAGCTGTTCGGCGCTCACCAGCGGGCCCAGATGGGATGTCGGATCAAGCTGGTAGCCGATGCGAAATTCCCCGGCGCGTTTTTTCATCTTCTCGATGAACTGATCATATATCCCGGCATGCACCAAAAGCCTGGTACCGGATGAGCAGACCTGTCCCTGATGAAAGAAAGTGCCGAAACACGCCCCCTCAACCGCCAGGTCGATATCCGCATCGTCAAGGATGATGTTGGCGGACTTGCCGCCCAGTTCCAGAGTGACCTTCTTCACCGTGTCTGCCGCGAGCTTCATGATTTCACGCCCGACCTCGGTGGAGCCGGTAAGTGAAATCTTATCGACATCCGGATGCGTACATAAAACCCGCCCCAGTTCGGCGCCCGGCCCGGTGATGATGTTTAAAACACCATCGGGAAGACCTGCCGCCTTGGCCGCCTCACCGAGAATCACGGCGGTAAGCGGCGTCATAGTAGCAGGCTTGAGAACCACGGTGTTCCCCATGATAAGGGCGGGGGCCAGTTTCCAGATGGCTATATACAAAGGGAAATTCCACGGCACAATGCCTGCGCACACACCGATCGGCTCCCGCCGGATGTAGTCACGGCCCGGTGCGAAGACATTGCCGGAGGCGGGAATCTCCTCCTGCCAGGGGAACTGTTCGGCGGCCGTCTGACTGAGGTTGCGCATAAAGGAAATGCTCAGAAGAGGCCAGTACTTGGTCAGGCTGATAATCTGTCCGGAATCCATACTTTCGGTCATCGCCAGCCTGAGCCCCTGCTGGGCGATCTGATCGGCAAAGTCCTGAAGTTTCGCCATCCGGGCGGCAGGCGAAAGCCCGCTCCACACACCGCTGTCAAAAGCCCGGCGTGCCGCGTGTATGGCCGCTTCAGCATCCGCGGGGCCTGCTTTGGCCACGGTGGCAATCGGCAGCCCCGTGCCAGGATCAAAGGTTTCAAATGTTTTACCATCCGCCGCGTCCACAAACTTACCGTCAATAAACAATTTGTAGTTGTCCATGAACCCCTCCTTGGCTTGCCTGAAATACATGCACTTTGAAGTTCCCTCATTTCTCCTGAAAGTATGGTGAAGCGCTCCAGCCACACTTTAGCCTGCTGTCATCCGTTGTTTGCGCCATCTTTTACAGTCACAGGCGCTTTAGCCCTACAAGCTGTATTCAGGCGCCGGAGTACTTTTCGACAAGAAGGAATTTAATGGCTTTCCCCGTGGGGGTGCGGGGGACTTCTCCGAAGAAGACCGCCTTGGGTGACTTGTAGCCGGCCATTCGCTCCTTACAAAAGTCGATAATCTCCTGCTCCGTGGCAGTTTCACCTTCATTTAGTCTGACGACGGCTGTGACTTTCTCACCCCAGGTGTCGTCAGGAAGGCCGATAACGGCGCAATCCGCGACTTTCGGATGAGTCATCAGAACATTTTCAAGGTCTATGGCAAAAACATTGTAACCTCCTGTGACGATCATGTCCTTGACCCGTCCCACCACGTAGAGATGGCCGTCCTCATCGATTTTTGCCAGATCCCCAGAATGAAACCAACCGTCACGAAGGACTTCCCCGGTCTTTACGGGATCCCGCCAGTACTCACCCGCTCCATCCGGATACTTGAAAACCAGCTCTCCGACCTCGCCGCGGTTCCTTTCCCTGCCCTGCTCATCGATGATTTTAAGTTCGTGAAAACAGGTGGGCGGCCCCACGGCCGTCGGTTTGCTTCGTTTCATATCCGGCTTGCTCACGGCCAGAAAACCGGTTTCCTGAAGTCCGATATGGTCATAGACATTGGGAGTGATTTTCTCCCAGATTTTCTCCAGAGTGGGCTGGGGAAGTACGGAACCCACGCTGGCAACGGCCCGCAGGGAGCTCAGGTCATAGCGGCCAAACTGCGGTGAGGCCATCATGAAGGAGTACATGGCGGGAACACCGTACATGATGGTGGCACGGTATTTTTCGATCGCTTCCAGCACAGCCTCGGGAGTGAAATCCACATTGATCACCGTTCCCCGCGCCAGCATGATGCCGGCATCCCAGCTAAGCCCGGTGAGCGGCGGCACGGCATTCAGCGACACGTCCTGGTAGGTCATGTCAAAACTGATCACATAACAGATATGGTTGAGAAAGTTGGCGTAGTGGGTTCTCAGATAAGATTTTGGCACGCCTGTGGTGCCGGAGGTGAACCCCAGCGCGGCCAGTGTATCATCCCTGATTTCTACGGCCGGCTCCACCGGGTCATGGCCCAGCAGCTCATCATAACGCGCGACTTTACCTGTGCCGGCGCCTATGACGTATTTATCGATATCGAGGTCGATCTGTTCCACGATCGGGCTGAATGCTTCATCGAAGATAAGAGCCCTGGCGTCGGCATATTGAAGAACGTTTTTTATTTCCTTCGGGGAAAGACGGTAGGAAAGCGGTATGGTCGTCATTCCCGCCCGGACAATGGCAAAGTATGTTTCAATAGACTCGATGATGCTCAACCTGGTCAAAACACCGACAAAATCGCCAGGTTCCCCCCGCGCCAGCAGGCCCTGTGCGACACTGTTGGCACGCCTGTCGACATCCCGGTAGGTCCGCTCCTCACCTGTGTTGGCGTTGATGATTGTTTTTCCGGGATACGAGATGGCGGCGTTTTTCAAGATGAGTCCGACATTGAGGAAGCCCGGCGGACGTGGCACGCTCCAGCAATACTTTTCGCTTCTTTCCATTTTCCTTTCCCTCCTTTGCTTCTTGTTGGCTTACTTCATCAATACCTCCGGTTCCGTTTCCCGGCCAATCAGGCCGGATCGGTATACTTGATTTATTTTACGCACAGGGGCTTCACGCCCGGATGTTAAAGTTGAGATGATGTTTAGTACGACAAAAAACGCGTTAAACGGGCAAGCGATGAATAATCACCCACTATTGACAGGCGACCCGATAAGCCAGTCGCCAGCACGGTGAAACATGGGGCGTACTTTAGCAGGAAAAGGCCCGCCGGTAAACAATTTAATTTCGACGGGAAATGACCTGACGGCGCTGGACCGGTCGATCATCATCATTCCTGTGTCTTTTCCTATTCTCCGGTTGAACAAAATTACAAACAGTGGGATAATCCATAAATTAACGGGCCATGTTGTTAATGTATGGCATGTGATCGAATTTCATTTCTGAAAGTCGCTCTGAAAATACAGGATGCGGCTTAATTGGCAATCAGGCATTATTTTATAAATCAGGAGGACATCAACATGGGAACTAAAGCGTACAAAGGGCTGATGGTAAGGGAAGCTGATGAAAATCAATTTACAATGGCTATTGAAGAGTTGTCAACTGAAGGCCTTCCCGCGGGGGACGTACTGGTTAAAGTGCTGTTCTCATCACTTAATTATAAAGATATGCTCTCCGCCAACGGTAACCGGGGCGTCACGAAAAAATATCCCCACACACCCGGCATCGATGCCGCCGGAATTGTCGAAGAAAGCAGCTCTGATGATTTCAAGCCCGGCGACGAGGTCATCGTGACCAGCTATGATCTGGGAATGAATACATCCGGCGGACTGGGCCAATACATTCGGGTGCCTTCATCCTGGGTGGTGCGCAAACCGGCCGGCCTGTCTTTCCGGGAGAGTATGATTTTCGGAACAGCCGGATTTACCGCGGCATTATCCATTTTGCGCCTGGTGGAATTCGGCATGGATCCGGCCGATGAAATCCTGGTGACCGGTGCCAGCGGCGGCGTCGGCAGCATTGCCGTATCCATTCTTTCTCATGCCGGGTATAACGTCACAGCGCTGAACAGCCTTCAGGATGAAAGCGGGTTTCTGAAAAAGATCGGTGCAAAGCAGGTCATCGAACCTTCAGAACTGATTGATACCAGCGGCCGGCCGATGCTCAAAGACAGATGGACCAAATGCGTGGATACGTTAGGCGGTGATGCCCTGACGTCGGCAATCCGCTCAATAAAGAGCTACGGAGCCATTACCTGCTGCGGGAATGTCATCTCACAAAACCTGAACATGACGGTGTTTCCGTTCATTTTGCGCGGTGTGACTCTTTATGGAATCGACTCACAAAACTGCCCGATGCCCCGACGGCAAAAAGCCTGGGATATGATCGCCAGCCAGTGGAAATTCCCCTGGATGGAAGAACTGGCCTCGGAGATTTCCTTGAAAGGTGTAGGGGAAGCCATGGATGAAATAAAGTCTGGAAGGCACCGTGGCAGAACGGTCGTGAATCTCTGGGATTGATCGCCCGGATAATTCAGGGAAATCGCATCTCGATAGAAGAGCTGTCTGACCGCCCTGCATATTCAGGCGCGACACTTCTCTGCCTTGTCGTAGATTGTTTTTTTACGCAATGGTCTTCTTTGGCCCGTATTAATTTCGGGTTAAAGTTTCGGGTGAGCACCATCGAAAATGCCTGCAAAACATGCAGGCGGGCGTAAGCGGCGGGGTAATATTTGCTTACCATTTTGCCGGCAAGAAAGTGGCACGAAAAGGAGAGGTGCTCCACCGCTTTCCTCACATGGAATGGGCGAATCAGTCCGAAATTAACTGAAACATCCCAGGGCGGCCTCTGCGTTCCGGTGCGATCTTCTATCGTCTGAACTTCTCCCTTAACTTCAGATACCAGGTAGCGGCACGCGTCGCCAGGTCCGGCTGTTCGGCCGGTGCTTCGCCCTCCATAGTCGTGTCCTGGGGTGAAATCATCTTCGCATCGGGGCCGTACATATCGGCAAACATCCTGAGAACCGTCTTTTTCACCATACCGCGCAGCGGGATGTGGGAAATCATGCCATACATGGCGGCACCACCTTTCGTGGCCAGCTCCGGATGCCGCCTCACATGGTCCACGGAGGTTTTCAAATCAATAAGGTAGTCTTCAATCACTTGCAGGTGAAGTGGGGTCACCATGACGTGGAGGGCGTCAGGGCGCTGGAGCCGGTCAATGTGCCAGCCCCGCTGCTCCATCTGGTCGGCCACGGCAAAGATGTTCACCTCCTTCGAGGTCGATCTGTACGAAAAGATCGCCGTCTTCGGCTCCCCCACGATCGCCAGGTCTGGAATGGCACGGATGCCTTCCTTGAGTTTTTTGACCGCCTCCATCATCCCGGCCGTGTTGGCGAGAAAACCATCTTCTCCCAGAGCCATGATCGATGCCCATGCCGCGGCGTAGGCCCCGCCGGGGCGGGTCCCCAGAAGAGCCGGCGAGGCAAAGACACCGCCGGGCCAGTTTTCATGGACAAAGAACTGGTGTTTTAAAATCTCCACGCTCCGGTAGAGAATCACGGAAGCGCCCTTGGCACTGAAGGCGTATTTATGGGCATCGGCAGAAATAGAAGTAACGCCGGGAACCCGGAAATCCCACCGGGGAAGATCATGGCCTAGCTTTTCCATGAAAGGAAGGAGGAACCCGCCCAGACAGGCGTCCACGTGGAGAGGTATTTTCCGGTCTTCGGCCACGATTCCGAGTTCCGGGATGGGATCGATAATGCCATGGGGATATTCAGGAGCGGAACCGAGGATCATCACGGTGTTACGGTTTATGAGTTTCCGCACCGCGTCCACATCCACACCGAGGTCCTTCCGGAGAGGGGCGTGCACCGCCTTCACGCCGAAGTAATCCGCTCCCTTTTCCCAGGCCACATGCGCCGTCTCGGGGAGCACCATCTCGGGTCGGCGGATCCGTTTCACGGCCCGCCCCATGTCACGGTAGGTCTTCACGGCCAGAAGACAGCTCTCTGTTCCTCCCGAGGTCATGACTCCGGCCGCCTCACGGCCCCCGTGGAGTAGATTCGCCGTCATCCGCACCACCTGATTCTCCAGGCGTTTGAGACTCTTGAAGGCCATGGGATTGAGACCGTTGGCCGACAGATACTGTCCGTAGGCCTTCAGAAGAAAATCTGTGTGTTCGTCGCCCAAAAAGTACACCAGG